>Ga0255759_10000636_pt1 | contig 31592 bp, 27 predicted proteins | sample 101ome_20_FD_179959 | JGI IMG/M metagenome (GOLD analysis project Ga0255759, IMG submission 179959) | Coastal salt marsh microbial communities from the Groves Creek Marsh, Skidaway Island, Georgia - 101404AT metaG (version 2) | ecosystem: Environmental > Aquatic > Marine > Intertidal zone >...
TGAAAAAATTTTTGTTACTTAACATATTCTTTTTGAATTCCATTTTTATTTCTGCTCAAGATGTTGATGAGGTTAACTCTGACTCTTCGGGCTATGTTCTGCTATCAACATATGAAATGGCGTATGGTAGTAAGTTTAAAGATCTAGAGAAGAGCTTAATTGAAGAAACAAAAGCTGGAGTTAAAGATGGCTACGATGCATGTTCTTTGTATAGACATGTTCAAGGTTCTCAACGAGCTTTTTATATGATGTGTAGTTTCAAGACAATGAATCAATTTGCAAAAATAATGGATGTTGAAAGAGACTATAGTAACGACAAGCAACTATTTGCTTCACACACTGATCATATTCTTGCAAGAGTTACAACCGAGTTAGATAGTCCTCCACCATTTGTAATGTTTGCAAAATGGAGACCAGGACCGAATCTTTCTATGTCAGGATTTTCTGAGAGAATGACTGCATTTCAAAAAGCATTTTCAAAAAGTTTTGGAGCTTGCAATGAATATATACATTCATGGGGACCAGAATATGCAGGCTACCTAGCTTGTGGTTTCGATAACTGGTCAGATTTTGTAAAGGCTGCAGCTGCTGCAGATGAAAATGTTGTTGAAGCAATTTCATCCTTTCCAGTAACTGGGATAGTTAGTCATTCTGATGAGCTTCTAGTTAGGGTATACCCTAAGTAAACATATTAATAAAGCCAGCATTAGCTGGCTTTATTAAACTGTGTTTAGATTTAAGTATTTATCTATATAATACTTCCTATGAATATTACTTTACCGGATGGAAGTGTTAGAGCGCTCAAGGCTGGTTCAAATGGTCTTGATTTAGCTAATGATATTGGCCCAGGTTTAGCCAAAGCTGCTATAGCTGTATCTGTTAATGGTATTCAACAAGACTTATGTGATTCTATAAATGAAGATTCTGAGGTATCAATAATAACAACTGATTCTGATGAAGGACTTGAAATTATGAGGCATACCCTTACAGCACAAGTCCTTGCAAGAGCTGTTAAAAACCTTTATCCAGATGCTAAGTTGGCAATAGGACCAACAATAAAAGATGGTTTTTATTATGATTTTGAGTTTGTAAAACCTATTACTCCTGATGATCTGGACAAAATTGAAAAAGAAATGCAGAAGATAATTAGTTCTAAATCTGTAATTACAAAAAAATTACACTCAAAAAAAGATGCATTAAATGTTTTTAGCTCCATTGGAGAACGATACAAAGAATCTATTATCAATGAGTCTGGGCAAGAGGATAATTTCCAACTTTATTATCAAGAAGATGGTGCATTTGTAGACCTATGCAGAGGACCTCATCTGCCAAGCCTCAAGCACATTGGAGCTTTCAAGTTAACAAAACTTGCTGGAGCATACTGGAAAGGCGATTCAAAAAATAAAATGCTTACAAGAATCTATGGAACGGCATGGAAAAATGAAAAAGATTTAAATGCTTATATGCATTCTATAGAGGAAGCTGAAAAAAGAGATCATAGAAAAATTGGTAAAGAAATGAATCTATTTCATTTCCAAGAAGAGGCCCCTGGAATGGTATTCTGGCATCCAAACGGATGGACTGTATACAGACTTTTGCAAGATTTTATGAGAGATAAACTTCAGGCATTCGACTATCAAGAAATAAATACTCCATTAGTTGTTGACAGAAAATTATGGGAAGCTTCAGGTCATTGGGATAAATATAGAGAAAATATGTTTATTACTGAAATTGATGAAGAACATGCAAATGAAAAAAGAACGAATGCTTTAAAACCTATGAACTGCCCATGTCACGTTCAAGTGTATAACCAAGGATTAAAGTCTTACCGAGATTTGCCAGTGCGCTACGCCGAATTTGGTTCTTGTCATAGATATGAAGCATCTGGAACAATGCATGGACTTATGCGTGTAAGAGGTTTCACTCAGGACGATGGTCATATTTTTTGCACAGAAGAACAAATTGAAACAGAAACAAAACTTTTCATAGAACTTCTTTCAAGCACATATAAAGATTTAGGTTTTAACAAATTTGATATAAAGCTATCAACGCGTCCTGAAACCAGAGTCGGCTCTGATGAGGTCTGGGATAAAGCAGAAAGTGCTCTTGAATCTGCAATTAAAAAATTAGACCTACCCTATGAAATAGAAGAGGGTGATGGAGCCTTTTATGGACCAAAATTAGACTTTGTCCTAACCGATGCTATTGGACGAGAATGGCAGTGTGGAACTTTTCAGGCTGACTTTAATTTACCAGATAGACTCGACGCTGAATATGTTGGAGAAGATGGTCAAAAACATCGCCCAGTTATGATTCACAGAGCTGTACTAGGATCATTTGAAAGATTTATTGGAGTATTAATTGAAAATTATTCAGGCAAATTACCTTTCTGGTTAGCTCCGACTCAGGTTGCTGTAGCAACTATTATCTCTGATGTTAATGACTATGCATCTGATATTATTAATCAGTTAGAGGATTATGGTATTAGATGTCATGAAGATTTTAGAAATGAGAAGATAAGCTATAAAGTCAGAGAGCATAGTGCTGCAAAAGTACCGGTAATTATGGCATTGGGTAACAGAGAAAAAGAATCACAAACGGTTTCAATTCGAAGAATTGGAAGCGATAAAACTGTAAGTATGAGTTTAAAAGATGCTTTAAAAACATTAGCTGAAGAGAACTCAATTCCTAAATAGCATATATGATCTTCAGAAGGTTATTTATACTTCCAATAAGATTTTATAGATACTTTATATCTCCGCTATTTCCACCCTCATGTAGATTTACTCCGACGTGCTCTCAGTATGCCATTGAATCAATTGAAGAATACGGCATTTTAAAAGGGAGTATTTTAGCCATCAAAAGATTATCTAAATGTCATCCTTGGTATAACCAGACTAAATAATTTTCAAAACTAACTAGTTTGATTTTTATATATAGATTATTTTTAAACACATTTAATATATCTAAAAAATATGTATATATATAATAAATAATGCTATAGTTTTATAAGAATTAACTTTCAATAATGCCAAGTAGGGGGGTTTATTATGAAAAAGTTTTCAATTTTTACTATAACATCAGTAAGTTTTCTATTTTTATTTTCAACAAATATTTTTTCTCAAGAGGTAGAAGAAGTAGTTGTTACGGCTACTAAGAAAGAAGAATCAGTTCAGGATTTAGCTTTGTCAGTAGAAGCCTTCACTTCGGAAAGCATCACTGAAAATATGATTGAAGATTTTAGTGATCTTGCAGAAGCAGTTCCAGGATTGATAATGGATAAAGGAATTGGCTCAGGTGCAAGTTATTCAATTAGGGGTACTGCATCATACGGTGTTGGTGCTGCTGTTATTGGATCTGTTGTTACAGCTATAAATGGACATAATTACAATTCATCATCAATTGCTGATATTGGTTTTTTTGATGTTGAAAGAATCGAAGTTTTAAAAGGTCCTCAAGGAACTAAATTTGGAAGAAACGCTGTGGCTGGACTTATTAATATGATTACAGCTAGACCAACAAGAGAATTTGAGGGGGCATATAGTATTGAGCTAGGTAACCTATCTACTACCCAATTTAATGGACATGTAAATATACCAATATCAGACTCAGTGAGATCTAGGTTTGCAGTAGTTAGTAAAAAAAGAGATGGTACAACTTATAATATTCATACAAAGAATTATTTTAATGATATTAATTCCTGGGGTGCAAGATTCTCCCTAGATTGGGATATTGGTGATTCAACTATTTTAAAATTTACAACAGAACATTTTGAAGGAGATGATAATAGAACCAATGTAGGTACTGCAGTTTGTCAATCAGATCCATTTTTTGGTTGTAATCCTCTAGTAACAGGTCAACCCAATCAAACTCCAGATTCCAGGGGTACTACAGCTGCTTTATTTAATTTAATTGCCGCCTTAGACTTTACTGCTGATAGAAATTCTTATACAGGGGCAATCACACCAAACACTTTTAGAGAAGCAAATTTAAATAGAGACCCTGTTCATCAACAAACCTCACAATCTACAAGCTTAGAGCTTAATCATGAGCTTTCTGATGAATTGTTATTGAATGTTCAAATAACCTATAACCATAGAGATTATTATCACTCTAATGATAATGATTATTCTGTATCAAATGGATCTTTCCCAGGTCTTGCAGCCATACCTGGATTTCCTATGACTTGGAATGGTTGTTTTGGCGGCTATAACGGAACTGGTTTTTGTGAGAACATTGACTCTGACAGAACCTATGAATTTTCAGTAGTACAAACGTACGGTACACAATTTGAAGTTTCATTAATATCCGACTTTGATGGACCTTTTAACTACACAGTTGGTGCTTATACTTTTAACTCAAAAAATCATAATGTTTATCAAGTGCAAACAGCTTCCTGGAATATGATTAGTAAGGCAGTTCAGCACCCATACAATGATGCATTATTTGGTGGCGCACTAACTGGATATGGGGGTACTGACTTCTTTACAGCTTTGGTTTTAGGAGCTCCTGCTACTTTGGCTCCAGCTGGTCTAATGGCACTATTGATGTCTCAACCTAAATATGAAGTCCCGAGAGAAATTTCTGGTTTTATAAATGATGATCATGTTAGAACCGAATCGACTGCGTTTTATGGTGAAATTTATTATGACTTCTCAGATACAACTAAGTTAACATTAGGATTAAGATATAACGATGACACTGTTACAGACAATCTAATGTCTTGTTTGACTATGTTAGGTTGTGATGTATACCCATTATCACAAAGATTAACTGGTGAGTATGGATTCTTTCCTACTACGGTGGTTGAATCAGATGATGCATTAGCATACAAATTAGCGCTTCAACATGATTTATCAGATAACGTAATGGTATATGGAAGTTATACAACAGCAACAAAAGCTGGTGGTAATAATCCTAATGAAACCGGAACACCAGATCCATATGATCCTGAAGAAACTGGAGTATTTGAACTAGGTATAAAGAGTATTTTGATGGATGGTGCCTTGCTTCTAAATGCAACATATTTTGATAACTCAACAGACGGTATGTTGATTTCATCAATTGTTAATGCCGGCTCAAGAAATAATAATGTTGATGCGGAAATACAAGGTTTTGAAGGTAATATGGTCTTCTTTTTAAGTGAAAGTACCAGACTTGATGCAACATGGCTTCTAGTTGACTCCGAAATTAAAGATTTTTCATTAATTGATCCATTAAACATAAATAATCATACTTCTGTATTAGCTGGTCCTGTAAACGTAGATCCTCAGGGTTTATTAAGATATGTTGTCACTGATAAGGGCACATTATTTAAATCAGCTGGTTATATGTGTACTGAAGCATTCAATCCTCTTGGAGGAGTGCCATGTGAGCTTGTTGGTGGTCTAGGAACACCTGTTGATGTTTCTGGCAACCAACTTCCGCAATCTCCTGAAACATCATATAGTTTAGCTTTAAATCAAGACTTTAACTCTTCTAGCGGAGTAACAACAGCAAGACTTACATATAGATATCAGGCTGAAAGAGAAGGAAATGTATTTAATTATGAGAGAGCTAGAATGCCAGAACATAAGTTCATTGATTTAAGCTTTACTTATAAACCTAACGATAAGGATTGGTATATTTCACTATACGGAAAAAACTTAGGGGATGAAGTTACCGTAGGTACCTGGGCTGCAGCAAGTGCTATTCAAGGTGGCACCCAATTTGCTACTTATACTGATCCAAGAACATACGGCATAATGTTTGGAACTAGTTTTTAATTCAATACTGAAATCAAAAAGGCTGGGCTACCAGCCTTTTTTAATGTATTAAATTATATATAAAATCTATATGCAATTTATATCCATTTTTGCTATCATCTGCCTAAACTAAACATATTAAACATTTTATATAGGGGACTTTAATGTCAAAACTAAGTGTATTATTAAGAAATACAATACTTTCAAGTGTTGTAATTATATCATTTGCTGTAACTGCTCAAGAAATTGAGGAAGTTGTTGTTACAGCTACTAAGAAAGAAGAATCTACTCAGGATCTAGCATTATCTATTGAAGCTGTTACTGCTGAGTCATTAGACGTTAACCAAGTCTATGATGTTTCTGACCTTGCTGAAATCACACCTGGATTAGAAACAGGTAAGGTTATTGGCTCAGGTTCTGGCTGGACAATCAGAGGAATGGGATCATTCGGTATTGGTGCAGGTGTTATTGCATCAGTTGTTACAGCTGTTAATGGTCATAGTGTTAACGACAGTGTTGTTGCTGATTCAGCTTTCTTTGATTTAGAAAGGGTTGAAGTATTAAAAGGTCCTCAAGGTACTTTGTACGGTAGAAATGCTGCTAACGGTGTTATCAATCTTGTTACTGCTAGACCTACATCAGAATTTGAAGGAAATTATAGTGTTGAGCTTGGTAACTACGGCCAGATTAAGACTACTGCTGTTGTTAATATGCCTTTTTCAGACAACTTAAGAACAAGGCTTGCAGTTCTATCAAACAAAAGAGACGGTATGGTTACTAATACTGTTACTGGAAATGACTTTGATGATAGAAACGATATGGCATTTAGGCTTTCACTTGACTACGATTTGTCAGATAGAACACAGGTTCAATTCACATATTCTGAACAAGAAAGTGATGATAATAGATTCCAAGAAGAGGTTTCATTTTGTGCTCAAAGTTTATTCTTTGGTTGTAGCCCTTATGAAAGAGGTCAAATGAATGTGGCTGCTGATACAAGAGGTCATTTTGCAGGAGCATTTGCTTTGCTCGCTCATTTGCCAAATGGAACAGTTGAAAACTCTTTTGCTGGTCAAACTGGATCTGATGATTACACACAAGTTGCTTTTAACAGAGAACCTACTCATTACCAGAAGCAAACAGTTGCAAATCTTCAAATTAATCATGACTTAACAGATAATTTGCTTTTAACAGCTAAAGTTTCATACGACACAAGAGACTTTCATCAAAGCGGTGACCAAGACTTATCATATTCAACCGTCCCATTTGCTGGAACTGCTGCTGGTTTAGGTCAGCCACCGGTAACAGGTTATTTATGTTTTGGTGGTGAAAGACAGTTTTGTGAAAACGTAGATTCAGAAAGAATTTATGATTTCTCAGATGTTAACTACCACAGTACACAAATTGAATTTAATATTGTTTCTGATTATGACGGTCCATTTAACTACACAGTTGGTGCTTATCAGATAGATAATAGAAACGATAACGTATATCTAGTTCAAACAGCTGGATCACAAATGATGACTAGCTTTGGAAATCATCCTTATAGTGCATTAGTGCAATCGTTAGGATTCCCTGACTGGTCAGCGAAAGGTGGTACAGGCTTCTATTCAGATATGTTAACTTGGTTAGCCCTTGCTGGTAACGCTCTTGCATGTCAAGGCGCTGCTCCTGGACCATGTGACCCTTCACAAATTCCAGCATTTAATGCTCAAACTGCAAAACAAGCAGGATATCCTGACTTTACAGTACCATGGGAATTAGGTGGAGTTATCAACGACCAAAATGTTGACGATACTTCAAGAGCTATATACGGTGAAATGTATTTTGATATCTCAGATGATACTAAATTAACTTTAGGTGCTCGTTATCAAGAGGATGAAGTTGTAGCAACAACTTATAATGAGACTGGAGCTCCTATGTGGCAAGCAACTGGTGGTTGGCTTGCAGAAAATAGAGATCAGCTTTCATTCACTCCTGGGGGTAATGAGATTACTACTAAAGAAGATGATCAATTCTCTTACAAAGTAGCTCTTCAGCATAACTTATCAGATGATGTAATGGTCTATGGAAGTTACACAACTGCTGTAAAAGCAGGTGGTGTCAATGCTGGAGCAAACCCAACAACTTATGAGCCAGAAAAAGCTGGCGTTTTAGATTTTGGTTTAAAGAGTATATTAATGGATGGAGCTATGCTTCTTAACATGAATGTATTTAATGCACAAAATGATGGCTTCCTTGTTGCTGCTGTTGTTGACACAGGCACTCAAAATAAAAATGTTGATGCTGAATTCACAGGTTTTGAAGGTAACATGATGGTCTTCTTATCTGAGACTACTAAGCTTGAAGCTAATTGGTTGTTCTTAGATCACGAGATTGTGTCTGACACTATGTTAATCGACTACCTTAACCCAACAGGCTCTACTGGAATTTTGGGAGCAGCCCAAGTACCAGGCACTAACGGATTAGTAACAACTGCAACATTTAATGATGGTACAGTTTGGTTTAAATCAGCAGGTTATAACTGTTCTATTCCTGGTTTATATACAGCAAACTGTGAAGGTGGAGTCGCCGGTATTGAACAGAGTGTGAAAGGAAATAATGTTCCTGGATCTTCTGATGAGTCTTATGGAATGTCATTAACTCAAGATATTCTTGGTGACAATGGTTCTACTTCTGTAAGATTATCATACAGATACACAGGCGAGGCAGATCTAAGTGTATTTAATATGGAAAGATTAAAAATAGATGCGCGTAGAACATGGGATTTGCTAGTTAGATATTCTCCTAACAGTGATGACTGGTATGCTGGCATGTATATTAAAAACTTAAAAGACGAGCAGTACATTAATGCACTGCGTGAATCAAGTAACGTTGGTGGTGGAGCTCTATTAGGTTCATTCACAGATCCAAGAACTTGGGGCTTTGAGTTTGGAGCAAAATTTTAATTAAATAAAATTTTTAAAAAGCCCAGTTTACTGGGCTTTTTTTTTGCTTCATACTTACAAAATGCAACCACTCCCATATAAATCTGAAACAATTATAGTTTCAAAAGAGATGTGTGATCATAACGGTCATATGAATGTGAATTACTACTACAAACTTTTTGATAGCGTATATACGGCAATGTATTTCGAAAATCTTGGTTTTGATGACGAGTATTTAGCTAGCGGTTTTTCTACTTTTACCCTTGAAGATAGCATTAGATATTTAAAGGAATTTAAACTTGATGATAAGGTTTATCCATCCTTTTATCTTGCTAATGCTAATAAAAAACTTCTTCATTTTGTTGGTATCCTTCAAAATGAAGATAAAGAATTATCTGCAATATTTGAAACAGTATTGGCGCATATGGATTTAAATGCTAGAAAAGTTACTGAGTTTAGCGAGCAAAAGCTTAATGACTTGCTTGAATATAGGTCTTTAAATCAGATAAGTGAGGTTCTTCCTTTTGAGCTAAAATTAAGTATTAGAGACCTTTAAGTGATTAAATATTTTTTAAGCATCATTTTTATTTTTTTTATTTCTTCTGCATTAAACGCGCAAGTCATAAGTATTATGTCTATAAATGCTCAGAACTTATTTGATACCATTGACGATCCTAAAAAGGATGATAAAGCATTTCTACCAATTGAAATGAAACAATCTAATAGACATAAAAATGAATGTAATTCTATAACTGTTAAAAGATGGAGGATGGAATGTTTCTTTCAGGACTGGAATGAGGAAACAAAAAACGCGAAACTACAAAATCTTTTAGAGGTAATTATTTCATACAACAATAATGGGGCTGATGTTGTAGGGCTTCAAGAAATTGAAAATATGAATATTTTGGAGCAACTTTTTAATCTTTTAGAGCCTTATGGCTATATTGACTTTCATTTGCTTGAGAGTACTGATAAGAGAGGAGTTGATACGGCTTTTATAAGTAAATATAAGATCTCTAATCCAAAACTGCACTATGTAAACTTCTCTCCAAATTTTGAAACCATTGATACTAGACCAATATTTGAAGTTGATATAAGTATCAATCAAAAGATTTTAAAATTTTATAACGTTCACTTTCCTTCAAACTTTCATCCAGCTCAAATGAGGATAGAGTCATTTGAAAAGTTAAAGGAGTTAATAGCTAGTCATTCAGAGCCAGCAGTAGCTTTGGGAGATTTTAATCTTACCAATAGGGATGATAAGAAATTCGATGTATATAAAAATCAAGAAGATTATTGGTATGTTGCACACAGAGAAGGTTGCAGTTCATGCTTAGGAACCTATTATTATAGCAGGGGCAAGTCATGGGATTATCTTGATACTATTATGGTTTCAAGAAATAGAGGGGTTGAGTTTGTAGATGGCTCTATAAATGTTTTTAAAATTGACTTTAATACCTATCTAGACACAGGTAAGCCCCATTGGTTTAATCCAGAATCTAAGACGGGAGTTTCTGATCACTTCCCATTTGTTGCAGAAATAACTTTAAACTAGGAGCTATTTTCTCCAGCCACCTCTGTCAAAAATTCTTAAGTAGGTTAGCTGATCATGTTCAGAAAGATTTATAACTTTACAATAATCACCTGATTGAACTAATACAACATCTCCTGCTGTTAAGTCGTATGAATCTTTGTGTTCGACGCCGTATGATGGATCAGATCCATGGCCTTCATCAGAGTTCATATATTCAACAATTTCCATTGAGCCTCTGCCATTAGTAATAACATAAACGACATCAGAATTAATTAATTTATGTCCTTGTGTGGACTTGCCTGGTTGTATAACTGTTTTACTAGCTATAACTCTTTCAAGCAGATCATTTGTCCATACCGCATAGTCTTCATTTACATTGTGTGGCGAACCGCCAACCCTAAAATTGTTGTATTTTTTTGCCATAATAATTTATATATGTTTAAACTAATTATAATTAATTAAACTAAACATGCTAGTAAATACTGATTAAGCCTATTGTTATATTTGATTTATAAAATATAATACGTTTGCGCTTTTTGATATCAGCTTGCCGGCGCTTTAAAATAGGCTAAAGAGATTTTAATTTTTTTTATCTTCTCTCAGTTGATGTTTTAATTTTTATTATAAGGAAACATTATGAGCAAAACATACACAAACCCTGAAACGATTGGTCTTCATGCCGGATGGAGAAAGGATGATAATACTAATTCAGTAGCAGTGCCAATTCATCAAACAACGAGTTACCAGTTTGACAATACAGACCATGCTGCAAATTTATTTGCCTTATCTGAGCTAGGTAATATTTATTCAAGAATCATGAATCCAACCTGTGCTGTGCTTGAGGATAGAATAGCTGCGCTAGAAGGTGGTGTTGGAGCATTAGCTGTAGCATCAGGACAAGCTGCATCAGCATATGCCATTCAAAATATTGCAAAGAATGGAGATAATATTGTTGCATCTTCGCATTTATACGGAGGAACATATAACCAGTTTAAAAATGTATTCTCAGACATGGGAATTGAAGTAAGATTTGTAGATCCTGCTGATCCACAAAATTTTGCAAATGCTACTGATGAAAATACTAGAGCTTATTATGGTGAAGTACTACCAAACCCAAGCTTTGAAGTATTTCCAATTTCTGAGGTAGCTGAAATAGGTAGACCTTTAGGCATACCTTTGATTGTAGATAACACAGCTGCACCAGTAATATGTAAACCTTTTGATCACGGAGCTGCTGTAGTTATTCACTCCACAACTAAATTTATAGGCGGTCACGGTACTTCCATTGGTGGAATTATTGTAGATAGTGGTAATTTTGATTGGGAAGCTTTTCCTGAAAGACAACCTGCATTAAACAATCCAGATCCTTCATATGCTGGAGCTGTTTGGACAGAAGCTGTTAAGCCGCTTGGACCAATTGCTTATATCTTAAAAGCTAGAACTACTATCTTAAGAGATATGGGAGCTGCCATGAGCCCATTTAATGCATTTATGTTCATACAAGGCTTAGAAACTCTTGCTTTAAGAATGAGAGAACATTCAAGTAATGCTGAAAAAGTTGCTGAATACTTATCAAATCATGAGTCTGTTGAGAGAGTTGGCTATCCTTCAAAAATGGATGGTTACGCTAAAGAAAGGGCTGACAAATACCTGACTAAAGGCAATGGAGCTCTTATGGGGTTTGAGATAAAAGGTGGCGTTGAAGCAGGTAAGAAATTTATCGATGCTTTGGAGATGGTTTACCATGTCGCTAATATTGGTGATTCAAGAAGTTTAGCAATTCATCCTGCAAGTACTACTCATAGCCAGTTAAATGAAGAAGAGCTTTTATCAGCTGGTGTTACCCCTGGATATGTAAGACTGTCTATTGGCCTTGAACATGTTGATGACATTATTGCTGACTTTGAACAAGCTTTAGCAAAAATATAATTTAATCTTGAGCCAAGAATTAGTTACTTACATAGTTCTTGGCTCAAAATCTAGACTTCAAGGAATTAAGCTTCCTGTTAATAATAAATTTGAGGAATATATATCCTTAAGTTTTGATTCAAAAAACAATATTCAAGAAAAATTAGATCAATTAATTACCACTTCGCATGGTGAATTAATAGTTCTATTACCTCCATCATCTTTCCCAAATAATATAGCCAAGGAAGCCTTAAAGAAAATCGCATTAATTGGTTTATCAACTTGGGGCTGGTTTCAATATAATTCAAAAAGAAAAAATTTAGTTCAAAATATTAAAAAAGTTAATACATTGATACGAAGCATTCCAGATCTAGAACAGGGTATTTATTTTTCAAAAAGATTATATTTTTCTGTTGGCGGCTTTGGTTCTACTGAACCAAATATTTTTTCAGAAATATCAAAAAGATTATATTCTAGAATAGATCCACAAAAACCATTACCTGCACTTATAATAAGAACAAAAAATATTCAACTTGATTAGAGCATGAGTCCTATAGTAAAAGCACAAAATCTAAGCTACAAAATTAATGATAAGAAGTTATTTCAAGGCATATCATTTGAGCTTTTAAGGGGTAAAGCTATACATATTCAAGGTGAAAATGGTTCAGGTAAAACAACACTTTTAAGAATGATTTGTGGCCTCACAAAACCAACAAAAGGCGATTTAGTTTCATTAACAGATAAAGAAATATGTTTTATAGGTCACAAAAATGCAATAAAACAATATTTAAACATCGAAGACAACTTAACTTTAATGAATTTAAACAACCATCAAGATCTTCAAAAATATTTATCAATTTTTAGCTTAGATACATCTCTTGATATTAATATTGCAAATCTTTCATTTGGACAACAAAAAAAAATTTCGCTTTTGAGGCTTTTTCTTAATAATTCAGACCTTTTAATACTGGATGAACCGTGTGTTGGGCTAGACATTAAAACACAGAAAATTTTAGTAGATTTTCTAAAGAAAGAGTTGGTTAGTGGTAAAGCCATTATTTATTCATCCCATATATTGCTAGACTTTGATTCAGATAGCTTAAGTATTTAGATTATGGATATAGTTAAATTTGAATTTTTAAAACTTCTTAAAAAATCTAGAGGATGGCTTGGACCTATTTTAGTTTTCATTTTAATAATGATTGCTTATCCATTAACGGTTGAAGTTTCTGATGTTGAATTGAGCCAATCTTTCTTCTCTATACTATGGATTGCTTCTTTATTAGTAATGATGTTGGCTACAGAAGATATATTTTTAGAAGATTTTAATGACGGCTCCTTAGAACAAAATGCAATCTCACAAAAAAACTTAACATTTATTGTAGGCTGTAAAATTTTTGTTTATTGGTTCTTTATTGGAGTTCCAATATCTATATTAGGCTGTATATTTTGTGTAGGTATAACAAATCAGAGCAATTTTGGCATCCAAATTTTTCCAGTTCTCTTAGTCTCAACATATATTTTTATGAACGTTTTTAGTTTTGGAAATGCTTTAAGCCTCACTAAAGGCTCTGTATTGGGAACTTTGGTTACATTGCCATTACTTTTACCTTTATTAATTATTTTAGGAAAAGTTGTAATTGCTATTAATTTTAATTTAAATTATTCCGGCTTCTTGTTCCTGCTTTTAGGCATCTTATCGATTATAATTATCATTATTCCAATGATAATTTCATATATTATTAGAGCGCATTTAGAATAATTATTTATCATTGAGAATCTATTTATTGTGATAAAAAAATTTATACATCAATTTGCTTCGCCAAAAACTTATATGTTTCAGGTAAACAGAGCATATCCTTATATTTTTTATCTTTCATTAACAATATATCTATTTTCAATTTTTTGGGGATTATTTTTAACGCCTGAGGATTTTGTTCAAGGTAATTCATACAGAATTATTTATCTTCATGTGCCAGCATCATTTATCTCTCAATCGCTATATTTAGCAATGGCAATTGCAAGTGCTGTTTATCTTATATGGAAAGTAAAGTTATCTGTTTATCTTGTAAGATCTATAGCCCCAATTGGAGCAATTACAACATTTATAGCCCTAATATCAGGCTCTATTTGGGGTATACCAACTTGGGGAACCTGGTGGGTTTGGGATGCAAGAATTGTCTCAACTTTAATTTTATTTATTATGTACTTAGGTCTTATTTCTCTTCATGACTCATTTAATAATAATGAAAAAGCAGATAAGTTTTTATCAGTTCTTGTTTTAGTTGGTTCAGTTAACATACCAATAATAAAAATGTCTGTTGAGTGGTGGAGTACACTACACCAACCAGCATCTATAACCGTTTCAGAGAAGCCAGCAATTGATTTGGTAATGCTTTATCCATTATTTGGCTCAATTATTGGTTTTGCTGGATTAGTAACTTGCTTAGTAATACTTTCATCTAAATTGCAAGTTTTAAAAAGAGAGAAAAAGAAATCTTGGATAAAAGACTATGTTTAACATTCAGTTTAATACACTAGCAGAAGCGCTTTTAATGCAAAGCCAAAATGGCCAAAATCATGGTATATATGTTTGGTCTGTTCTTTTAATAGTTGCTTTATGTATCTCAATTACCTTTATATTTTATAAATTTAAAATTAAAGAGATTTCTAAAAAAATAAAATGAAATCAATAAGGAGAAAAAGACTACAAACAGTTTTGCTAATCTTAGTAACATCTGCGCTTGGATCTTTTCTAATTATTCGAGCCTTGGATTCAAATTTAGATTTTTTCTACACACCATCAGAAATATATTTAGAAGAAATTCCAGAAAATAAAAGAATAAAAATTGGAGGCATGGTTTTAGAAAACTCAGTAGTAAGAGAAAAGACTAAAATATCTTTTATTATTACAGATTATCAAGGCTCAATTAATGTTGAATTTGATGGAATAGTTCCTGATTTGTTCAAAGAAGGCAGTGGTGTTGTTGTTTTGGGTTATTTACAAGAAAAAACCGTAATCGCTGAGGAAGTATTAGCAAAGCATGATGAAAACTATATGCCACCAAGTATAGATATTGATAAATAATGATCATAGAGGCAGCACAATTTTTAACCATTCTTGCAACAGGATTATTTTTTTTGTGTTTCACATTTTCTATTTTTTTCGATGTTAATGATATTAATATAATTAAACTTATATCTAGAATATATTCTCATAGTTTTTTTCTATTTTTATCCTCTTTTTTGATATACGTTTGGCTTGCAATTAATGACAATTTCAGTGTTCTTTATATAGCTCAACACTCAAATACGAATTTGCCAGTTTTCTACAAAATATCCTCAATATGGAGTGCGCATGAGGGATCGATGTTTCTCTGGATTATATTTCTTAGTTTATGGGGAGCAATCTATAATTTTTCAGCAAATAACAACGAACCACTTAAAGCAAGAACCATTGGAGTAATATCTATAACAACTGTTGGTTTTTTATTATTTTTATTACTAACTTCTAATCCATTTGAAACAATACTTCCTCTGCCTCCGGAAAATGGAGCAGATATCAATCCTGTACTTCAAGACCCATTGTTAGCAATACATCCGCCAACACTTTACCTTGGTTATGTAGGTTTTGTGATCGCATTTGGACAAGCAATAGCTTTTTTAATTGAAGGCAATTCTAGTATTAATTGGGAAAAACAGGTTAGATTTTGGTCAATAATCGCTTGGTCATTTTTAACTTTAGGGATTACTTTAGGAAGCTGGTGGGCATACTATGAATTAGGATGGGGCGGATATTGGTTTTGGGATCCAGTTGAAAACGTTGCTCTAATGCCTTGGTTAGCAGCAACAGCTTTTATTCATTCACTAAGCGCATCATCAAAGTCATCAATCTTAAGAATTTGGACTATTTTATTATCTATTTTAGTTTTTTCATTAAGTTTATTTGGAGCATTTATTGTAAGGTCAGGAATCATAGATAGTGTCCATTCTTTTGCAAATGATCCTGAGAGGGGTCTGTATTTGCTGGCTTTTATCGGAATATTGGTAATGACGTCTCTTATTTTATTTTCTTATCGATTTAAAATATTGTTTTCAAATAAAAGAATAGTCTCTCTATCAAAAGAATCTTTTATTTCAATTAATAATATTTTTTTTGGAGCATTAATTTTTTCAACAATGCTTGGTGTAATGTACCCATTGATATATGAATTTATTTATGACCAAAAAATAAGTATCGGCGCGCCATTTTATAATGCCATATTTGCTCCAATTACGCTTTTAGCATGCCTGTTCCTTCTTTTTTCTATTGAGTCTAAATGGCAGAGTAAACTTAAAGTTACTTTTTTGAATAACCCTTTAATAATTAGCTTTATATTTTCTTTATTTATTACTTTTATTGCATATAAATTTTATGCTGTATCCAGAGCATGGACACTAGTTTCGTTATTTCTTGGCTTGCTAATAATTGGCAGATATATCTTGGTAATTTATGCTTATCTATTTCATAGTAAATTCGTAAATATATATAGTGTTTTAGCACATATAGGACTTGGACTATTGATAATATCCATAGCTTTAAATAATGACTTTAGTTCAGAAAGAGCATTGAATATTAAAATTAATGAAACAGAAACTTATAAAAATCATGAAATTACATTTAACAATTTACAACTTATAGAAGGTCCAAATTATGAATCTGTAAAAGCAGATTTCATAATAGAAAACAAAAAAGGAAATAAATTTTCTTTAAATCCTGAAAAAAGAAAATACTTTGTTAGAGGCCAAATTACAACTGAAACGGCAATACATACTTCAGTTTTAAAAGATATATATTTAACAATTGGTGATCAATTAGATGATGGAAGTTGGATTGTAAATGTTCAGTTTAATTATTTCATAAGATGGATATGGTTTTCAGCTACATTAATGATTATTTCAGGTTTATTTTTAGCCAGATCATTGAATAGAGTGCACTCATGACAGTTTTTTTAAGAGTATTTATATTAAGCACATCTTTGATGTTTTTTTATTTTTTTTATTTATATATTGAAGAGGATAAATACTATCCAGGGGCAAGCTTTCAAACTTCAAATATGCCACTGTTTGAGCTTGAAGATTTGTATTCAGATAAAGTTATAGCAAATTCAGATATAGAAAGCGCACACTTAATTAATGTCTGGGCAAGCTGGTGTATTACTTGCCGAATTGAACATGGTTTTTTAGTAAAACTAAGCTCACAAGGTATTCCCATAATAGGTCTAAATTATAAAGACGAAAGAATTGATGCAATAAATTGGATTACAAAGTTTGGTGACCCTTATGAACTTATTTTACATGATCTAAAAGGCGAATTAGCTTTAGATATGGGTGTCACTGGCGCACCTGAGACCTTCCTAATAAATAATGGAAAAATTATTGCTCATTACAGGGGTGAGGTAAATGAAATGATTTGGAGTGATGTTTTTTCTCCAATCATAAAACAGGAGAATCTTTTTAATGTTAATTAAGTTACTGTTATTTATATTTTTTGTATCCTCAACAAATGTTTCAGGTGATTTTTTATATGATTTTGAAAATATAAAAGATGAGGAAAGATTTTATAGCTTAATAAAAGAAATTAGATGTCCAAAATGTACTAGCGGATCTCTAGCAAGCTCTAATGCACCAGTTTCCGAGGATATCAAAAAGAAAATCATGCTATTGATTAAAGAAGGTAAAACTGATGACGAGATTAAGATTTTTTTGTCTGATAGGTTTGGAAACGAAGTCTTATATAATCCAGGCTTAAATAGCAGTACATATATTCTTTGGATTGCACCAGGATTATTTTTATTTATTGCTTTTTTAATGTTCTTCTTTAGAAGAAAAGCATAATGTTTGTTATATACCTTTTAGCTTTCTTTGCATTCATTCCAGTCTTGGCATATCTGTTATCGCAGAATACAAAAAATAAAGGATATATTTTTGGAATCTCTTTTTTGGTTGTTCTTATTTGTTTATTTACTGTTGTTGGCAGATACTCATTTTTAGGCTCAATTAAAAATCAAAAGATTAATTCAGAAATTCTTATGGATATTAATGCTAATAATAAAATTTCTGAAAACATTACAAGAGAATTTAATAAAAGTATTAACAATGAAGATAAAGTGTATTGGCTGCAAAATTATATTAATAAAGCCATTGAAGACAATAAATTTATTGCAGCTGAAAGCTTAATTTCTATATCAGAGCAATACTTTCAAACTACAGACGAAAAATTTATTTTTTATACCTTATATACAAAACTTAGGGATGCAAAATTTCCTGATTTTGCTGAATCTAAATTAATTATAAACCTCATGCTTCCAGTAAGTTGTTCAGGTTTTTTTGGTACAGCAGAACTATACATCATGAATGGCCCTAAAATACCTATAGCTTCAAAGAAATTCACTAACTCTTCTGAATTTATTTTTGAAAATATTGATTCTTCTATTCCTGGTTTCGATTTGGCTTCAGCCTATCTCAATCAAGAAACTCTTGATTTAAAAGTGTCATTAAATTGCTCTGAAATAGCTTCAATTTTTTACTCTGAAAATGCTTTGTTATTTGACAAAAATCAGCCTATAAATTCCTATAATATTGAGGCAAATGAATGGTTTAAAAGGGAACAATAGTTTAATATATCCTTAAGAAAAATATTCTCAATAATGCAGCTTAAACACATAAAACTATCAGGTTTTAAAAGTTTCGTAGATCCAACGAAGATATCTTTTCCTTCAAATTTAGTAGGCGTAGTTGGTCCAAATGGATGTGGTAAATCTAACGTCATTGATGCTGTGAGATGGGTTTTGGGAGAGCTCTCTGCTAAAAATCTTCGTGGAGAGTCTATGGTGGATGTTATTTTCAACGGCTCTGAAAATAGAAAACCATCTGGACAGTGCAGTATTGAATTGCTTTTTGATAATTCTAGCGGAAAGATTGGCGGTGAATATACTTCCTATAATGAAATATCTATAAAAAGAGTAATGACAAGAGATGCACAGTCCACTTATTTTATAAATAGTACTAAGTGTAGACGAAAAGATGTTCAAGATATATTTCTAGGAACTGGTTTAGGACCAAGCTCATATGCAATTATTGAGCAGGGTATGGTTAGCAGGCTTGTAAGCGCTAAGCCAGAGGAGCTTAGAACTCATATTGAAGAAGCAGCAGGTGTCTCTAAATATAGAGAAAGAAGAAGAGAAACAGAGAGTCGAATTAAGAAAACAAAAGAGAATCTATCAAGAGTTAAAGATATAAAGGATGAAATAGAAAGGCTTATTAGAAGGCTTGAAAATCAAGCTAATGCTGCTGAAAAATATAATAAGTTAAAAGAAGAAGAAAATCAGAAACAAACTGATATAGCAATTCTTTATTCGCTTGAGGCAAAAAATAATAAAGATCAACTACAAAAGAGCTTAGAAGCCTTAAATAGAGATCTAAAAATAAAACAAGCCGAGTCTGATTCAAAACAAGCACAAATTGATGACTATAGAACACAGAATGAATCAGTTATTAATGCTTATGAGGGTGCTCAGAAAAATTTTTATACAATAGGAGCTGAAATAGCAAAACATGAATCAGACCTCCATAACATTAATAAATCTGAGGCTACCAACTTAGAAGCTCTTGAAAGAGCTCAAAAAAGTTATAAAGATGCTCTTCAAAAAGAATCTGCATTCAAAGACTTAAGCCCAAAAGAGAAAGAATTAAAGTTAAATATTGCTATTGTTAAAGCTTTTGATGCTCTTGAGAAAAAAAATACTATTGGAACATCCATTCAACCACTCGAAGAACAAATAAATATTAAACAAAATGAATTAGATTCTAAGCAAGATATTTTTGATGGGATTAAAGCTAATAAAGACAAAATCGTAAACGAGGTAAAAGATCTTCAAAAAAATAAATTTTCTATTGATGCTGAAATCGCAAGAATTGAAGGCTCAATAAAAAATCTTGACAATTTAGCAGAAAATTCAAAATTAGATTTTGATGAAGCTTCGCGCAATTATGCAAATGCAGTTGAGAAAGAGTCAAAGAATGAGCACTTAAGCCCCAAAGAAAAAGCAATTCACTTACTAGACTCAATTGCAGATTTGCTTAAGTCATTTGGTTCAAGTGCAGATAAAGTAAATTCAAAACTGTCTGAATTAAAAGAACTTCTGATGAGTATATTAAAAATTGCATCTGATCAATCAAAAAGTTTTACAGCAGAGTACTTAAATCAAAAAAATAGAGCTGAAGATACTATTAATAAAGCTACAGAAGATAAGAAAATAGCTGAAACTAAGCTTGAGGACCTTATTCATCAAAGAACTTCAATCAACAATCAACTAGAATCACAAAGTAATATTCAAACTAATATAGATAATCAATTGCAAGAAATGGATAGCAACAAGTCTCTTGTATCAAATGAACTCAGAAACCTTGAGAAAGAAATAAATGATTTAAGACTTGAGCTGAGAACTCATGAAATTAATTTAGAAAATGCTTCAATTGTATTAGAGAAAGCAGAGATTAGCATTTCAGATCTTGAACCAGATCAATATAAGGGGATGGACTTAAAAGGGCTTGAGGTCTCTTTAGATGAAATACAAAAAAATATTGCTCAATTAGGCTCAGTTAATCTAGCTGCTCCTGAAGAGTATCTAAGCAGAGAAAATGAGTTAAAAAAATTAATTGAAGAAGCTGAAGCAAGAAAGTCTGAAATTCAATTAATTATGGACGGTTTAGTTGAAAAGAGCTCTCAAGCAGAATCTGAATTAACAACAATAAGGCAAAAACAATCTCAGTTTAATGAAAGTTTAAGAGATCTTGAAAATCAAAAAAATGTGGCTGAACTAGACCTTAAATCAATAACAGAGAAGGTTACTAATTTAAGGTTAGATTTAAAAACTCATGAAATTAATTTAGATAATGCAAACACTAAAATTAAAGAAGCTGGTTTAGATATTGAAAAAATAGATTATTCAGAATATGAAAATATGGAGCTTAATGTTCTTCAGGATTCGCTAGCTGACATACAGGCAAAAATCATACGTCTAGGAGCTATCAATCTAGCAGCTCCGGAAGAAATAGCTGCAGAATCAAAAAGAAAAGAAGAACTCGATATTCAATATAATGACCTTACTGAAGCTCTTGAAAAACTTACAGGCGCCATAAAAACAATTGATCTTGAAACCAAAACAAGATTTCAAGATAGCTTTGACTCCATTAATAAAAGAATGAAAGAAGTATTTTCAAAGTTATTTGGTGGTGGCTTTGCGGAACTTGCTCTAACCGAAGACGATGCATTAAATGCAGGCGTAGTAATTATGGCCAGACCGCCTGGCAAGAAAAACTCATCAATCTCTCAGCTTTCAGGTGGTGAGAAGGCTTTAACTGCTTTAGCTCTTGTTTTCGCAATTTTTGAACTCAATCCTGCTCCTTTTTGTATTTTAGATGAAGTTGATGCTCCGCTAGATGATTTAAATACAATGCGCTTTATAAATATGGTTGAAGAGATGTCAAAAACAGTTCAGTTTATATTTATTACTCACAATAAAGTTTCTATGGAAAAGAGCGATCATTTAATGGGTGTAACAATGCAGGAAGCTGGTGTATCCAGAATGGTTTCTGTTGATGTAAATCAAGCTCTAGAATTTGCTGAGGCATAATGGACTCTAATACTGATATTTACTTAATTGGTTTATCAATTCTTATATTTCTTATAATTACATTTCTTTTTGTAAGAAAAATTTCTAATTCTGGGGAGCTTAAAGTTAAAATTGAGCCTGTTACAGATACATTTGAAATAAAAGAATTTGAAGAAATTGATGTAAAGTCACAAAAAGCATTTGATTTTAGTGATAAAGATCATATTGAGTATCAAGAACAAAAACTTGTTGTCTTAAATTTAATATCCGTTGATAAGTCCATGTTTGAAATTGATCAAGTTTATGGTTTTATGAATAATCTCGGAGCAACCTTATCTCATGGATTTTTTGTTATAAAAGATAGCAATAATAAAGAGTCTTTTAGAATAGCCAATGCTTTAAACCCTGGAACATTTGAAGCAGAGACTAGTACTTTTGCAATTCTTGTAGCCGCTGATCTTAATAACGTCTTGGACCCAATTAAAACAGTAAAAGATATGGTAAATTTTGCTTATGAATTTACTGAAAAGTTTTATGCCAATATATGTGACCAAGAGAGAATGCCAATAACTAAACAAATGATTTCCCATATTGAGTCTCAAGCTCAAGAGATTGCAAGGTTAAAACAACTAGCAGTTGCTGAAAAATCCGATTAATGAAGCCCTGGAAAATAATTCAAAAACTAGAAAGTGACAATAGTAGGTTATTTAAAGAGAGTGTTATTGAAGAAAATATTAATGACCTAGATTTTCAGGAAGGTCTATCAATGTGCTTAGATGCATTAGTAACATTTGGCGTAAAACAAGTTCCCAAATCTGATAAAAATGGAAAGGGGTTGGATTGGATTACTTTTAAGAACTCAGCATTGCTTTTGATAGAAAGAGAGAAAACTGGTCATGCTGCTAGGGATGAAATTTTGAAGCTAATTGATAAAGCAACTTCAGAAGAGTGGAATGATTGGTATAGAAGAATCTTAATAAAGGATTTGAGGTGTGGCGTTAGTGAGAAGACAGTGAACAATGTTGCAAAAAAAATGGATATTCAATTTAGGGTTCCCGTTTTTGCATGCATGCTATCTCATGACGGAATGAAACATCCAAAAAAGATTAAAGGTAACTGTTTAATTGAATATAAATATGATGGAGTTAGAGTAATAGCTATAACAAAGAAGAATAATACAACCCTCTATAGTAGAAATGGAAAAATATTTAGCAATTTCCCTCATATTGAAGAGGCATTAAGCAAACCAGAATTTAATAATATGGTTTTTGATGGCGAAGTCATGAGCAATGATTTCCAATCATTAATGAAACAGGTTCATAGAAAAACCAATGCAAAAACAGAAGATGCATATTTAGCTCTCTTTGATATTTTACCTCTTAAAGAATTTAACGATGGTAAAAGTAAGCTTACAACCCTTGAAAGAAAACATCATTTAGAGAAATTTGCTCAAAAATTCCCTTCATGCATCAAGATCGTTGATTATACGGTTATAGATTTTGACAAAGAGGAGGGTGAAGAAACTTATTCTCAAATGAACAAAGAGGCTTTAGAGCGAGGTTATGAAGGATTGATGATTAAGCCTGAGAATGATTTATATGAGTGTAAAAGAAGCCATGCTTGGCTAAAAATGAAACCTTTTATTGAAGTCACATTAAAAGTAACCGAGGTTCATGAGGGCACTGGAAGGCATGTTGGTAAACTAGGAGCATTTACAGTTGAGGGCAAAGATGATGGCAAATTTTTCTCATTAAATGTGGGTAGTGGTTTGACAGATGAAAATAGAGAAAAATTTTGGCAATATAAAGATTCACTAATTGGACAATTAATTGAAATTAGAGCAGATGCAGTAACGCAGAGTATGGAAGGTGAAAATTATAGTTTAAGATTTCCTCGCTTTAAAACATTTAGAGGTTTTGAGCCAGGAGAAAAGCTTTGATGAATATTAAATTTTTAAAAATTTCATTTTTTATAATTTTGATATTTTCTCTTCAATCATGCATGACACAACCGCCTCAAAATCCAGATAATATATGTTTAATATTTGAAGAAAAGAAAAGTTGGTATAAGGCTGCAATAAAGGCAGAAAAGAGATGGAAAATTCCTCCTTATGTTCTTATGTCATTTGTTTATCAAGAATCTAGTTTTAAAGCAGATGCAAAACCTGAAAGAGAAAAGTTGTTATGGGTAATACCATGGAAGAGAAAATCTACAGCAGTAGGCTATTCTCAAGCACTCAACATGACCTGGGAAGACTACAAAGATGAAACTGGAAACTCTAGAGCAAGCAGAAAGAATTTCAAGGATTCAGCAGATTTTATTGGTTGGTATGCTTCTAAAGGCTATTACCAAGGATTTGATAGATTAGATGCTAGATCGCTATATCTTGCATATCATGAGGGCTATGGTGGCTTTAAGAAAAAGACTTATAGAAAAAAACCTTGGCTAATAAAAGTTGCAGATAGAGTTCAAACAAGATCAACTAAATATCAACAGCAATACTGGGGATGTGCTAAAGAATTAAAGAAAAAAAGATTTTTCTTTTTTTAGATTTATATATTTTTAATTTCAAACCCTAAATCTTTTAGCTCTGTTTCATAATTTTGACCAGCTATAGCAGAGCGTTTTGATTCATTGAATAAATATTTTTCTGAGACCATGGCTAGATCAGCTAAGCTACATTCTTTAACTTTTGATCTAAAGCTTAAACGTTCATCTTGAGTTTTTTGATCTAATGAACTCATAAAATCGCTCATGGCTTCGCCAAATGGAGATAATGGCTTATCTATACTTGATATAACACCCAAAACACCTTCTTCTAATTGCTCTTCTGTAATATTTTTAATTGACCACTCTCTAGATTTTTTAAATTCATTAAATGTCTCTGAACATTTTGGATCTCTGTAGGAAAAGAATTTAAAAACTTTGTTATTTGAGTCTTGAGAGGCTCCAGCACCATATGCACCGCCTTTTTCTCTAATAGCAGAGTGCAAATATCCGTTTCTTAAAACTGTTCCTAGTACTGTTAGAGCAGGGGCATCCTCATGTCTATAATCAACAGTTGGAAAAGCTTCAGCACAAAAACATACCTGTGAACCAGTGATCCAACCAATAGGATTAGATTGAAGAGAAACAAGATCTTGATTTTTATACTGATGAGTGTTTTCTTTAATTGTAAAATTTAAGTTTAAATTTGCTTTTTCTAATGCTGATGCCGTGAATAAATGGCTTGGTGTATTAGAAATTTTAGAATTTATAGATCTTAGCAATTCCAAATATTTTACAAGCTCATCATGTTTACCAATTAATTTTGAAAGATGATTGGTATTATGAATAAATCTTAATCCTGATGTGAGATCATTAGTCGATGCAATATCACTTATTTGGGAAGCAGCATTGCTCATAGAGAGAATATGACCATTTTGAATAACTGATTTTTCATTATCAGATGAGATAAATTCTAGAAGCTCTTCAATTCTCTTAGTTTCATCAAAGCTTGATTCTTTAACAGTTCTTAATATTAGGTCTTGCATAAAAGACTCATTGCCCTCTAAGCTCTTTGAGCTAACTTTTAGTGCCAGTTTAAAAGTATCATCACTTTTATTAGGTAAAGTTATAAATGAAGCCGAAATTCCCCCAGTGATGGATGATTGATATTTCTGAATATCTTCATATCCATCTTTACCAAGGCCAATATCAGTTAATGTATTGGAAAACAAACTAGCAACTTCTAATTCATTTTTATCAAGAGCTTCACAAGGAAAAATCATTGAATGATAAACAATGCCATTAGTGCCACTTTTATAGAAGTAATTAGTAGATTCATTTTTAGCAAAAGCTATTGGAGATGCATAGTTTCTTGCTTTTGGAATATCTTCTTTTGTAACCTTTGGTAAAACCTCGGGATCATCAATAGAGTTTTGTCTATTTTCTAAGTCATTAGCAAGCTTTATAAGCTTTTCTTTATCATCTGAAGAAAAGTTTTTTGTAATTTCAAAGACTTTATTTTGAATTTTTTCTTCATTTTTTTTATTTAACTCATTATCAGGAATTAGTGAATAGGTTAACCTATGATTGTTTTTAATTAGACTTCTATCAATAAGATTTTCGATATAATCATCTGTTTTAAGGTTATTTTTTATAGTATTAAAAGCACTATCTAAATCTAATACATTCAATGGATTGTCATTATGAATACAGGCTGGCAAGCAACTTAACATTATTTGTAAACCAAAGGGCATACCAGATCCAGTAATTTCTCTTTGTCTAATTTCTAGCTGATGAAGAGAGGAATCTATCAGATCCTTGGGTACTCCATCTTCTACAAGTTTTTTGAGACAGTCCATGATAAGCGTCTCAACTTCTTTGGATTTATTAGAATCAACACCTTCTAACCCTGCAGCAAATACAAGCTCCTTTTGATCAGCTTCAAGGCCTGTTAAAGGCGAAGGGGATTTACCCAACTTTGTACTTTCTAAAACCTTTCTAAGAGGAGAGGCAGAGTTGTCTAAAAGAATGTTAGACATTAAATATGTTTCAAGTAACTGAACTGGGTTATGACTTTCATTTAAAAGCCAACTTAAAACAATATGATGATTATTTTCATCTCCTGGTTGAGGATTATAAAAATCTGAAACAACTTTTGGTGATTCCAATCTATCTTCATTTTTAACAGCTATGACTTCATCTGAGGGTGAAAAATTATCTAAAACATTTTCTTTAATGAACGACTGTATTTCTAACGGATCTATATTGCCAAATGTAAAGAAGGTAGCATTTGATGGGTGATAATGTTTTTGATGAAAATTCACTAAATCTTCATGCGAGAGATCTATTATGCTCTCTGGATCACCACCACTATTATGCTTATAAGTCGAAGAAGAGTATAAGTGTTTAGACATCCCATGCCATAACTGACTTGTAATTGAGCTCATTGCTCCTTTCATTTCATTATAAACAACACCTTTAATTTCAATCTCGCTTTCTGGATTATTTTTTTCCTGAAACTCTAACCTGTGACCTTCTTGAGCAAAATCAAGATTGTCTAAATTTGGGAAAAAAGCTGAGTCAAGATATACACCTAAAAGATTGTTAAAATCCTTTTTATTCAAAGTTGCAAATGGATAAGCAGTCCAATCACTAGATGTGAAAGCATTCATAAAAGTATTAAGAGACCTTCTAATCATCATAAAGAATGGATCTCTTACTGGGTATTTTTTTGAACCGCATAAGGCTGTATGTTCTAAAATATGGGCCACACCAGTAGAATCTTCAGGAATAGTTCTAAAAGCAACCATAAATACTTTTTCATTGCTATCACTCTCTAAGTGTATGTGCTTGCAATTAAATTCTGATTCGTTATATATTTGAGCATTGACATCCAGCAAAGGAATATTTTTTTGTTCTTGAAGATTAAACATAATAAAATCTATAATAAATTTATGAAAAAAATAACTACATTAATCACTCTACTGATACTGGTAGGTTGTAACAGTATGCAAACTAACATTGAAGTTGACTCAGTTGATACTTTCAACTTAGATAATTATAGCGATTTTTCTATAAAGATAAATGAATCAAGCATTAGTGCAGAAATAAATCCAATTGATCTTGAAAGATTTAAAGATAATTTAAAAACTTCTTTAATAGAAACTGGATTATCTTATTCTGAAAGCTCAGACCTAACCTTTGAGATTATTATTACTACAAAAGATAAAGTTCAGACAGATAGAATGAATCATTATTACACTAGATATTACTGGGATAATTACTACTTCCGTGATGATATTAGAACAATAACTGAAAATATCTTAAGAATTAATTTAAAAGACAATACTGCAGATAAAACCTTATGGACAGTAGTAACCGTTTGGAGAAATGGATCATCAAAAGCACCAACTTCTGAAGATGGATCAAATATAATCGTTGATGAAATTATGCTCAGTTTCTTATAGTTTTAAAGAGCAAAATAATTGAAATCAAATCTTAATAAAAATTATCTTTGTAGCTTTTTTGTTTTAATTATATTTTCTTCATGCAAGCCTCAAGAAGATAATTTTGATATCCCAAAAATTTCTTCAGTCGAAAAACTGATAGAACACTCTAACGAGTTTGAGCAAAATATACTGACATATGAAACGCCTGGAGGAAAAGTTCATTTTGCGATAGGTTTTGGTATTGCTAATTCAATAATGGTTGAGGGAGAGGAAGGAAATATTATTATTGATGCCTCAGACAGCACTTATGAAGCATCAGAAATTTATCAGAGATTCAAGAAGCTTAATGATAATCCAATTACTGCAATAATTTATACCCATAATCATGGTGATCATACTTTTGGAGCTGCTCATTATTTAACAACACAAAAAGAAAGACCTTTGGTTATAGCTCATGAATCAACTGATTATTACATGCAAAGGATTTTGGGAATAATAAATCCAATTATTAGTGTTAGGAGCACTAGAATGTTTGGTACAGCATTGCCAGAAGATGAAGTTATAAATGTTGGTATTGGCAAGAGTTTAAATGTTTCTAAATCTCCATTTGGATACATCAAACCAGATACAACCTTCAAAAAAGAATTAAAGATAAAAATTTCTGGTATTAATATTGAGCTTTATCATGCTCCTGGCGAGACAAACGATCAGTTATTTGTTTGGCTGCCAGAGCATAAATCTTTGATGCCTGGAGATAATATTTATAAAACATTTCCAAACCTGTATACAATAAGAGGAACAACTCACAGAGACGTTATAGGCTGGGTTTCTAGCTTAGACAAGATGCGATCTTACGAACCAGAATATATATTCCCAAGTCATACAAAGCCAATCATAGGCACAAAAGAGGCCATGGAAGCATTAACTATTTATAGAGATGCGATTCAATATGTTCATGACCAAACAATTCGACTAATGAATGAAGGGTACTATCCTGATCAAATTGTTGAAATGGTTGAATTACCAGACTCTATAAAAAGCTCACCTTATTTATCAGAATTTTATGGTACTGTTAGGTGGTCAGTTAAAAGCATTTTTAACGGATACTTAGGTTGGTTTAATGGAAATCCTGCTGATCTTGATCCTCTATCACGAAAAGAAGAAGCTCAAAAGTTTGCTAAATTAGTCGGGGGTGAAGAATCTTTGCTGAATGCATTGGAAAAATCTGTTCTTGATGAAGATATGCAATGGGCACTTGAATTAAGTGATAAGCTCATAGCCTTAGATTTTGAGGTAGACAAGGTAAACAATCTAAGACAAAAAGCTCTACTTTATATTGGACTACGCTCATCTAACCCAAATAAAAGAAATTATTTTCTTTCATCGGCTATGGAATTAAATGATGATTTTGATGGTTATCCAATTGCAGAAAGAACAGAAGAGGGCGTAAGAGAAATTTCAATTGATACTATTTTTAGCATTTTATCTGTTAGGTTAAATCCTGAAAGAGTCATTAATCAAAATATTAAAGCATGTTTCTTATTCTCATCTGGATTAACACGATCTATTACAATAAGAAATCAAGTTGCCTCAATTTCAGACAATGTTGATTTACCTTGTGACATTATAGTTAAAACTTCTGAACTTAATTTTAAAATGGCATTATCAGGGTTGTTAAATCCAGTAATGGCTATAGCTTCTGGAGATATTATTGTTGATGGCGGTAATACTAATTTTTTAAAGTTCTTATCTTACTTTAGATAAAACTACCACCTATACTTATCAAAGTTTTCTGGATTCGCCCATCCTTCTGAATTGTTCCAAGATCTTTTATTGTTATAGGTCTTAAGATTATATGAAAAACATAGCAACTTATTGGAGCTATCTTCAAGCTCAACTTGAAACCCAAGTTTAATCATATTGGATTCCTTGATGCCATCTTTAGGACGAGAAAAAATTATAATTTTTTGACTTAAAAGATTTTTAATTGTTCCTATCTGACTTTGGGATAAATCTATGTCATCTAAAACAATGAATAAGTCAACTGGATCTTTAATATATTCAAAATCTGGATCAATGCTCAGATGCGTTATTTCAGATTCTTCAAATTTCTTTACAAGCTTTGAGATATCTTGCTTTGTTACTATTTGAAGGTTTTTACATTCTTCATTATTAAGGGTGTCTAATATAAATTGATTGAATATTTTTTCCCTTTGTTTCATTTAAGTAAATGTTTTACCGCCTCTCTTTCAGATTCTAACTCATCTATAGATATTTGAAACTTTTGCTTTGCAAATTCTGACATCACTAGATCTCTTTTAATTTCTATTGTGCCATCAGATAGAGTAAAGAGAGGGTATCCACACACCAAACCCTCAGGAACTCCGTAAGCTCCATCACTTGCTACGGCAGCACTAAATGAATTGCTCTCATCAGTTGGATTTTCGCATGCAACAATTGTGTCCAGAGCTGCTTTTGCAGCAGATGTTGCTGATGAAGCTCCTCTAGAGTCAATTACAGCCTTGCCTCTTTGTTGAACAGTTGGAAGAAAAGAATTTTCAACCCACTCCATATCACTTATAACTTCACTACCAGGTCTTCCATCAATAAGAACATTTTCAACATCTGGGTACATCGTAGGACTATGATTACCCCAGATAACCATATTTTTAACGTTATCAATATTTGTTCCAGTTTTTTTGCTTATCACAGACTTGGCTCTGCTTGAATCAAGCATTGTCATAGCCATCCATAGTTGAGAATCCTTATTAGCTGCATTTTTGCCAATAAGTGCATTTGTATTAGCTGGGTTGCCTACAACTAGAATTTTTGCATTATCTTTACCATATTTACCAATGGCCTCTCCCTGATTAACAAAAATCCCACCATTAATTTTTAGTAAATCTGATCTTTCTTCAATTTTCTTTCCTTCATAAACAATTCCTCTTGGAATGCTGCCAACAAGAAGGAACCAATCTGCATCATGAGATGCTTCTTCAAAATTATCTGTATATTTGACTTCACCCATATTTGGAAAATATGAGTCTTCAAGCTCCATAACTAAACCTTCAAGCTTGTTAACAACTTGAGGAATTTCAACAAGGTATAAATCAACTATCTTGTCACCAAATGTTCTTCCATCAACCAATCTTGGGATAAGAGAGTAGGCTATTTGTCCTGCTGCTCCGGTTACCACAACTTTTACTCTTGAACTCATTTTTTTACCTTTTAATATGATATTTAATTCGTAATTATATTCCTAAAAGTTAGATTTATTCTTGGCTTTTTAATTTTTTTTGTTTTTTTTATTTCATGCTTCCAATATTCTTGAGTCTTGCCATGCATTACTATCAGTTGACCACTTGCTTGAGGAATAATTAAGTTTAATTTTTTATTTTTATGCTTAAAATGTATTTCTCTTGTTTCTCCAAGTGATAAAGATGCTATCACAGGTTTATTTCCAAGTTCTTTTTCATCATCAGAATGCAGCCCCATCGAATCATTTCCATCTCTGTATAAATTAGCTAACACAGAATTAAATTTAAAAGATGTAATATTCTCAATTTTTTCTTTAATTTCTAGTAGTAAGTTATTCCAATTATGTCTTTGAAGTTTTTTTCCAGAATATGTGTATTCAATTTCGTTGTCCGCATACCAAGCTTGAAGTCTTGGTATTTGATGAGTTTTACCAAAGATTTTTATAAAACCTGTTTCCCAATTTAAATCATGCAGACATGACTCAAACCATAAATCTTTTTTTTCCTCTAATCTTTTATCTTGATATAAGTCAATTTCTAAATCTTCATATCCAGTTATTGCCTCTTTTTTAATCAAGGATGCTCCCATTTCAGTAATAGTAAATAAGACTAATTTTTATTAGAATAACT
>Ga0255759_10000637_pt1 | contig 31577 bp, 36 predicted proteins | sample 101ome_20_FD_179959 | JGI IMG/M metagenome (GOLD analysis project Ga0255759, IMG submission 179959) | Coastal salt marsh microbial communities from the Groves Creek Marsh, Skidaway Island, Georgia - 101404AT metaG (version 2) | ecosystem: Environmental > Aquatic > Marine > Intertidal zone >...
GGGATATGTCGCCACAGGCTCCAGGCGCAATTTGCTCTGCACTGGCTCATCGGAGCTAAGAAGATGCAGTGCCGCCCGCTCAAGTGCTTAGTCGAGCTCGCGAAGCAGGCGCACCCGAACCACGCGAACGCGGTCACCCTCGAAGAGGTGTGGGACGAGTTCCACGACACCCGCCTCGAGCACTACCTGGCAGAGCCGCAGATCGTCAAATACCGCGGATCATTGCGCTTCGTCGCCGCCCCGACCGGCCAGTTCACGTTGAACATTATGTCCGACGACGAGATCTCAGCCATTCTCCGCGCTCGCTTCGCCCCGCCTACACCCACTCAGATTGCGCAGCAGCGCGCGGCCTTCATTGCGGACATCAAGAAGGAGAGGGCCGACGCCGAGGAGGCCAAGCAGGTCGCAGGCCAATCGAAGCTCTCGTTCGCGCCCGCTCCCGCTCCCGCGCCCGCCCCCGAGCCGGAACAGGGATCGGAGATTCCCGAGCAACACCCGGAAGACGCGCCGATTGGAGAGCTGCGCCGCTACGGAAACTGGTTCTTTACCAAGTGCGTCGATAACGCCCGCCCAAGAACCATCTTTCGCTCGATCAAGAAGGCACACCCGGAGATCGGCATGGACAAGGTGATCTACTACTCGAAGAACAAGGCCGTTCACGGCGACGCATTTATACCAGCGGCCCGCCTGCAGGCTGGAACAAGCGTTTACCTCTCACGCGTTGACGGGGACGAAATATCCTCCTCCTCCGACGACTCTGGCGAGGAGGCCCCGACCACCGTCGACCCCCCTGCCTCCGTCGCGCGCTTCATCGACGATTCCGCCGCCGGGCCGCGCGGGAAACGCGAGGTAGAGGAGGAGCTGCCGCTCTCTGGGGACTTTATCGCCAGCGAGGGGGAAATCTTTTCGGAGAGCTCGCAGACGCCGCCGCGCAAGCGCGTCAAGCGTGTGACGCGCTCGCCGTCGCCCTGGCGCACCGGTCCGTCCTGGTCTAGAAACGCCATGGGTGGGCCGATGTAATAACGCGTGAAAGTATGTAGGTATTTTTATTGCGTAGAAATAAATGGAGCGGAAGGTTCGCACATGCGTGCAAGAAGCAGAGGTTAACATTGGCAAATTGTTTGAAAGAATAAAGGATATGGAGGCCGAAATTGACCGACTTAGGTCTGAAAATAAACGGTTGATGTTTATTGAACGCGAGCACATTGGGCTGAAGAGGCGCAAAAAGTCAAAAAATAAAAAAAGTTTTGTATTGTAAAGCATGCACAAACATAAGACTACTAATGTCATCTACGGTACTCAGTCGAATCAGTCACTGATTGGTCGCCACAATAAGCGGGGACAACAAGTCAACATTCCTGCCAGCACCCGAAATACCAAGCTGACCGATCAGCGATACTACAACCGCAAATTAGACACGCTGCCTACGCACTATGACAATACATTGCTAGATGGCTGGAAAAAACACGGTAACGTAGTTCACTCAATCCACAAGATGCACACGCTGGCAAAGGTCACACAATATGGCGTTGGTGTCGTGGTGCCGCAGCGAGCGGTTGACACCAAGGCCGCCTACTTTGAGAACAAAGTCGACATCTAAACCGACTCGGCCCCCCCGCCCTCGGCCGCGTGCGCGACCGCACTGAATATACTGTGTATCCTTCCTGCAAACTTTTTATATATCTTTTCATACACACGCAAGGCCTGATTCTCCGCCCGAAGCTGCTCGACCTCTCGAACCAGCGCGTTTATTTTACGCTCAAACGCCGCGGCCTCCTCCTCGACCACTATCACTGTCTTGGCGAGGGGGGCCGCGCCCTCCACCGTCCGCTCGATTTGCGCATTAACATTATTGCCCATTTTATTAACAGCAAACAATATATTACATTACGATCGGTCAGTCTTGTTGAAGGGTGAGTTTTGCCAATATTGCGAGTAGAATTTTGCCAGTTCATCAGCGAGAAACTTCAATGCACGCTTCTCCTTGACCCCGCGCTCTTCCCTGGCGTAGCGAGCGACACGTGCAACAAGCCCATAGAACTCGACCCTCATGTGCCTTTTAAATTCGCTCGAGACACGCAGCGCCCTGTAAATCCCCTCGCCAGCCTGTTTAGCATCAACCATCCCGAACACCATTTTCGCGCCGTTCTGGATAGCTCCGCCGACCTCGAACACGCCCTGGATCCGCTCGCCGCCGTTGCGCTTGCCGATGAGCGCGTCAATAACGTACTCGTCGAGTTTTGAAAATAACTCGCCATCTTCACGCTCACTCGCCGCGACCACCTCCAGCATGGTAGCCTTGGTGCGTTCCCCCTCGTTCTCCTGCTTCTCCTCCGCGCGCCTCTTCGCGTCGGCGCGCGAGTGCGACTTTTCCAGCGCGGTGCGCATCGCCTTGGCGTACGCCTTTTCCTCGTCCGTGGTGTAGCGCGAGCGCTCGAACTGGATGAGCTTGCGGCATTGAGTGAGCGAGTTATATTCGGCAGACGTTTCGGGCGCAACCTGGCCGCCGGGATCACGAGGAAGCCTGTCGTTTTTCTGCAGGCGGTAACTTTTGTTATAATTAAGACAGATGCCGTGAACGAAGGAGCTCTCAGACAGCGTCGCATCAAAGGTCCAGATTTGATTTTTCAGCTTGTACTGCGCGTGCGAGAACTCCGGGTAGCGAATGGAAATCCCCCCCGTACTGGCTCCAAAGACCCCGTTGTTGATCGGCAATAAATCGTATGTTGGGCAGTTACCGCGACTGACCGACCGGTTTCGATTGTCGCCCTCCTGGAAGACGACGGGCGCTATTCCAGTGATGTGAACGATCTGCGACCATTCCGCGTCCGTCATTTCCGCGTTGCGGCCACCCTTGAAAGAGCAAAATTCGTTCACCAGAACATCCACTGGCATGTACATGTCGGAGAGCGCACCCTTTCGATCAAACGTGACGATTTGGTTGGTGGAATCTTGGCTCAAGAACTTCCTGACCACGTTATTGGTCTTGAGCATCGCTGTTCGATCGCGGATAAGATCTTCATGAATGTACTGGTCAATCGTTGCATCCATGGGCATGCAGCGGGTCGACGCCAAGTAGTGTCTGCACAATCCAACGATAATCACATCCAGCGAGTTCTTGATCTTGTCGTATAGCCCTGGGTCCTTCATTGATTCACCCACAACGCGATCGTACAGCAGCGCGAAGAGGCGGCGACAGATCTGGCCGGATTCGTCCGGGAGGTCGGGGAAGCTATTTCCGGCGATGAACATCGGTTGCGTGGCCACCCAGTTGACTACGGATTCGTGTTTGACCGCGTTCGAGAGCTTCTGATCCCCCGCGTAGCCTCGAGAGCACGTCACTTGCAGGAGCCATTGAGGGTTGAGCTTCCAGTTCTGAGTGACCTCGTCAGCGAAGATAATCTCGGTCCCTGGAATATCCTGGGCGAAAAACTTCTCCTCCGGCACTGCGGGCAGATCGCAGCTGTTCGGAATGATGAAACGAAGCAGGTCCATCAGCTTGGATTTGCCCGTGCCGGCGAGGCCGATCAAACAAACGAATTTTTCGAATCCAACGTCTATCATCCCCAGCTCGAACAGGAGCCGGCCGATGAAAACGAAAATCATCTTCAAGACCTCCTCCTGATCCTTGTACGTTGAATATGGAGCGCCATCTGGCGAGCTCTTCTTCTCGGGGTACTGGTACGCGATCATGTTGAAGAACTCTGGTGCTAACTCCTTCATCATCACGAAATAGCGGGGCGGCTCCTTCGTCTCATAGAAGCGCAGTGGGTCACGCCAGCGGTCGTCCATAATCTCCTCGCGGAAGCTCAAGTCTGGAAAAACACGGTCGGCCAAGCCGGGGATGCCCGCGTCGCTGTGCTTGTAGAATTCGTCCGAGCGCGAGTCGTACACTCCGTTTCGGAAAGAGTACAGCGTCTCGACGCTGGTGATCTGGGCGAGGTGGGTTGATCCGTAAGCCTGGATATGCTTCTCGATATTCTGCGGCATTTTCGCCACGATCTGATCCCAGCCGGGATGAAGCATTGCACCGCCGGGGAAGTGCCGGAGGAGCGTCGATAGATTGGATAACTCCTTCCCCCCGATCGTCTTGATCCACTTCTCGTACGCGTTCAGGAAAACCCCATCGCGCACCACCGGACGGTAGACAGTATCCCCCTTTAACTTCAACCCCTGCCTCGCACACTCAGTGAAAAACATCTCCAGCCCCCTCGCTAGGTTGCCGAACGGGAGCGCGTGCAGCGCGCGGCCGTCCCGGATGATGCCGTCGCTGATGTGGAGGAAGCTGGTTGTGGGGTCGAGACGAGAGTGCGCACTGCTGGCGTAGGCTGCGAGACGCATGTCCTGTAAGGCTCGGATCCTGTTGGCGATTTGCGAGTACAGGAACACCACGCGCTGGCGGTTAGCCGACTGCACCCCGCTGGTCGACTCGATCCAGATCTGCAGGCGGCTGAGCGCGACGATGTACTCGCGCGCCTGGCGCTTAATTGCAAGCCCATTGGCGACAGGGAAGCGGAGCATGCTGAGGGCCGCGATGACCGGGAATGGAAAGAGCCTGTACGAATCTCCGCCAAAGAGCAGGTATAGTCGGTTGAGAGCGTCTATCAAATCCTCGTTGAGCCCGGCCGGTGCGTGGGTCGGGGGCGCTCCGCGGTAGTTGGCTTCAATGGCAGCGCAGATATCTTCTTCCGATTCGAAGGCGGGATGAGCAATGGCGCGCGCCGAAACATCTACGAATGCATGCGAGGCCTCCAGCAGCTCCTCCTCGTCAACGTTATCCTGCTCCTGCGCCTCCTCGAGATCTCCCAGCGGCAGGCGGATGGACATGAGCGTCTCCATGGTCAGCGTGCCACGTGTCAGGAGCTCCCAGAGCGTGAGCTTGGCCGCGGAGAGCGTGACGGCTCGCGATGGCTGTCGTTCCTCGGCGCGATCCCTGGAGCGCGAGCGGTCGCGGCGGCGCACCTGATGCAGGGGCGATCGCGAGTTGTCGTTACGAGGTCGGCGGCTCTCTGGAGAGGCGGGCGGCGTGAGGTCGTCCTCCCGGCGCAGCTGCTGTTGATCCTCTTCGATAAAGGCGTTCATATCGAACCCGTCGCCGCCCGGGTCTCCGAAGTTGAGACCATAGTCGTCCATGGGTGGCCTCTGGGGCGCTATTGTAAATATGGTTAGAATATTTTGTTTGCTCTTGACAGACGGGACACCCGGAGTGTGTGGGGGTCAAAAAAGGTTTTTAATGCAGGTCTGCCAGAATTATTACGGGTCTGACAAGCCAGCAGTTACCAGTCGATCAAAATCAAAATCCAGCAACAGCCAAATGGTGAAGCGAAAGGGAAAGAGCCGCACTTACTCGGACGACGAGGTGGAGAAGGTGTTCGAGTTCAAGGGCGGTCGATACCACGTTCGGCTGCGCGGCGGCAGGTCGGCGTGGCTGTGGGCAAGCTCTATGCACTGCCCCAAGGCTCTCACAACTTTCTGGTCTGAGCGCGAGAAGCACATGACCAACACCAACCGGCGGTCGCTAGCGCTCGGGAGGCGCACGCAGGCGGACCTGCAGAAGGCGCGCGCGGTTCTGAAGAAGAACATGCACCGCGACGGGGTACGCGCGGATCTTCTGCGGGAGCGCAGCGAGCAGCTGGACACGCGCACCAAGGAGCTTCAATTGAGCGAGCTGGTGGTGAAGGTGGGGCAGCAGGACCTGGCGGCGCTGGGGGAGCGCACGCGGGCTCTGGAGGTGGAGAACGAGGCGCTGCGGCGGAGCGAGGCGGCGCTGCGGGTGCGGCTGGACTCGGTGACGCCGGCGAGGGGCGTTCCGGGCGAGATTGTGCGATACGACCTGGGTCGAGACGAGTACCTGATCAAGGACCCGGAGACGCTGCAGCTGCAGAAACACCCGTCAACGGGTTTCGGGGCGAACTTTCACTCGGCGACGATCTTCTGGATTCGGTGCCTGATGCGGTACCACAGCGGCGGCGGAACCCCACAGTTCAACGTTTGAGTTTGCTCCTGCTGCGGACCTTTCGCTCGTGGGCGCGATAGCGGCGCATGAACTGGGCGCAGGTGGAGTTGGCGACGTGGTTGGAGCGGGCGTGGGCGCGCTTGTGGCGGACTCCGTCGACGACGGCGAGGTTGGAGCGTCGGTTGTTGCGTATATTTCCGTCGAGGTGGTGGATGTGCTTCCCGTCGCCGGGGCGGACCAGCCCAAGCTCGGTGAAGCGCTGCCGGTTTTGTTTTCGTATGCGTGCGGCCTCTCTGTCGCGACGGGTCCATAGAGCGTATGTCAGCTTGTTGTCCTGTTTAATGATGTTGTTCATGTCGAGGCATGCTAGCATGCGCCTTAGCATGTTCTTTTGCCCGTCGGGCAGCGCGCGAGCGTAGGCCAGGAAGCCGTCGTAGCCGAGGTTGCCGTGCGGCGGCTTGATCGATGGTAGGTATGTCCGTATTAGATACTTCCACCTCTTGAGGCGGTGCATGTTTCAGGACTTGGCAATGTTTTTCCTCTGCGCGAAATACTGCAGCAGCTTGGTCTGCATGAAACGCCTACGCACGACGGGGCGGGGGCGGTACACCGGCACCGGGAAGCCGTATCGATCGAGCGTGGCTTGCCGGTTCGCACTTGGCCTTGGGGCGGCTTCGCGCGGCGGCTTCATTTCGAACTTATGATAGTTTTTATTGTGTTTCAAAATGAATTTTGGGGGCTCGTTACTTCTGGGGTTCTCGCGTCTAAATCCTGGATCAAAAATTTATTGTCATCATGCACAGCCCTCTGCCCCCCGCGAAGATGGCCGAAATCAAGTCGGTCCTTAAGTCGCTGCTTGCGAACCAAGAGAAGCTGAAGTCCATCAACAAAGAGGCCAAGGAGATCAAGAGCAAGATCAAGGAGTCCAAGGAGTCGTGCAAGGAGTTTATGTACGAGACCAAGACTTCGTCGATCGCCTGCGGCGAGTCGGTGCTCGAACTAAAGACCAAGAGCAAGAAGGCCACTCTGTCGAAGCCGAACCAGCAGAAGTGGCTTGAGGAGTATCTGAGGGTGAACGATATAGACACCGCGCACGCCGCTAAGATTGTGGACTGGTTCGCGGCCAAGATCGCCGAGTCGGCCGTCGAGACGGAGTTCGTTTCGGTGACGAAGAAGAAGAAGCCGTCTAAAAAGCGCAAGAAGAGCAAGGGCGATCCTCCCGAAGCCGAGCCGTCGCCGAAGGAGGCGCGCCTGGAGACTCCCGAGGAAGCCGCGGCTCACGAGGAGGCGGCGATCCCCGTTGACGACCTATTCTAGTCAAGTTAGCAAAAAATAATGTTTGCTGGTGTTACATATATACATAAAAACTATAATGGCGTACCGCAGTCGCTCTCGCCGCAGTCGTTCCCGCCGTCGTTCACGCTCTCGCCGTCGTTCACGCTCTCGCCGCCGCTCGCGCTCTCGCCGCCGCTCGCGCTCTCGCCGCCGCTCGCGCTCTCGCCGCCGCTCGCGCTCTCGCCGCCGCTCGCGCTCTCGCCGCCGCTCGCGCTCTCGAAGCCGCAGCCGCCGCAAGAAGCACCACAGCCGTCGCAAGAAGTACAAGTGCAAGCGCGGCCGCCGCAAGGACGGTCGTTGCCGCAAGACGTGGCGCCGCTAAATTTTATTTCTTGCATAAAAGAAACTATGGGCAATTACATCTCGCAGGAGAAATGTGATGAAGAAAAACAAAAGAGGAAGGAGACTCTAACGGCTAAGAACACCCAGGAAGTAGAAAGGTACACCACGCCCATGAAGAAGGCTATGGCTACCATGAACTGCACGTCCAAGGACGTCAAGGATTTCAAGGCATGCTACATAACCAAATATGGTTCTAACTGAAAAATGTTGTTTACATTTAATACTATGGGACTAGGCATCTCCCGTGGGGAATGCGACAAGCAGATCAAGACTATCGAGGACGCACTCGCCGCCGCGCACAAGAAGAAGCTGGACGCGCTGAAGAAGGATACCACCGAGGTGATGGAGCTCATGGGGTGTCCAGACACCGACCCGGCCAACCTCGGGAGCTGCTTGGCCGACATGCTGGCCAAGCGCAAGGAGGAGGAGGAGCGTGCGGCCGAGGCTGCTGCGGCCGAGGCTGCTGCGGCCGAGGCCGATGATGACCTTGTTCCCGAGGAAGGTGGTCCGCCGCCGGAAGAAGCAATGGAAGAAGCAATGGCTCCCGCGGAGGCGGTGGCCGCTCAGATGATTGTTCCTCTGCAGCCGTGGCACGGGGGGCACTACTGAGCTCGCTCACGTGCCCACGAGCGCTTGGTGCCGCCGTCGTAGGCGTATGCGAGCTCGTTTTCGATTAGGCGGGCACCGACCGAGACGCCATCGACCCAGACCTCGGCCAGAACCCGGCCGTACTTTTCCTTGGCGTGATTTTTGAGCTGGACCACTTTATCGAGGCACAGTGTCTTGACATAATCCCGTGCCTTGATGGCGAGCTTCTTCTCGTGCTCGCTCTTGGTGCGCATCTCGGGGGTGTCGATCCCGAGGATGCGAACGCTGAATTTGTTCAGTGTGTGTCCCGTGTACGCGACGATGGTGATGGTGTCCCCGTCGTACACCCCTGTGACTCGACCCATTTTGGGAGATGGAACGAACCGGGGCGTGGCCTTGATCTCCTCTTCCGTAAGAAGCTCGAGGGCTTTTCGGCGCAGGTTTACGTCGTTGATGGACATTTCGGATTTCTTAAAGTCGATAGTTTTTTGTTGGTTGAAATAAACACCATGTCAAGGAGGATGAATCCGTATCTCGTGCGCCAAAATAAACCCAGGACAAAAGAAGCCATTGTGATGGCACAGGAGGCCAAGAAACCCAAGCCCAACGTCACGAAGGCCGAACTGATCGCTGCGACGCGTATGAACCGACAGGCGTCGGAGCAGTTCATGGGGTTGGACCGCAGCGAGCGATCCATTCTGGAGGCGTTCAGCAATGTCACAAAGACCATCGAGGAGCACGCGGTGACGTACTCTAAGATGCGCCGACTCAAGTCCCAGCTTGATTCACAGATTGCATTGAATGAGCAAATGCAGCAGAAGATGAGCGAGAATGACGCCAAGGTGCGCAAGCTGCGCACCATCGTGATCGAGCGCGAGAACGAGCTCGCGCAGATTCGGTCATTCGTAAAACAAACCAGCACTGTACGAGTCAACACAACCCGGCGAAAGTAAAATTAAAGCTTTATTTCCACCGCGCGCTTCGCCGCGGCGTAGCCGCTGGCAAACGCCTTGTCAACCAGCACCTCCCTCTTCCGTGCCCTCTCCCGCTCCCTCCGCCTCCGCTCCCGCTCCCAATCTCTCGCCCGCGCCTCCCTCTCCCGAAGCGTCCTCTCCGCCGCGCGACGCTCCGCCAGCTCCGACGCCTCCGCCTCCGCCCGCGCCGCACGCGCGCCCTCCAGCTGCTGCAGCCGCGCCAGCGCCAGCTCCGCCGCACGCCGCCGGCTCTCACTCGCAAGAAGCTGCTTCTCACTTGCGAGACGCTTCTTCTCACTTGCAGCGCGCCCCGCCTCCGCCAGCTCCATTCGCTCGTATACCTCGGCCCACCTCGGCTCTCTGGCCAGCCGCCGCTCCAGGGGAAGCACCCGCTCCCTCAGTAACCGCTCCACCCTTCGCTGCCTTTCGCTCATTGTTGAAATTATACTCTCTCTCCAATGAAAACAATATTTAATACCAAAATTTAACGAGGGTTAAAAACTAATTTATATCCTAAAATAAAGATATGACGACTGCTTTTGGTGAGTGGATGTATGATTATCGACAAAGGGAGCGCGCCAAACACCACCCCACGCTCCACCAAAGAATTGAGGACGCGCGTTACACCATCAGAAGGTACGTCGAAGAACACTCGAAGGCCTTCAAAGCGATTGCAGCCACCATCTTATCCGCCATGCCCATCACCATCTTTTCTCTGGTAACCAAAAAACCAACCTCCAACTGCGAGAAACTCCACGGCCCTGACGCCACCCAGGCCAAGTGCAGCACCGAGGCCATAATCAACGACAAGATCGAAAAGGATGTCGCACAAGCCAACAAAACAATTTCAGATCAGCAAAAGCGAGAGGACGTCGTCGCCGTCATCTACGAAAACGGGAAGAACTACATACAAACCATGCGCCAGTGCTCGAATGCCGCCGTCCAGGCCAAGAAAGTGTGCGACAAAAAATTCAAGGACGAAACAGCCAAGTACAATAACACCCGAATGGCACTTATCGTTGTACCCGCCTTCTTTTACATTCTTGTAATGGCGCTCATCTTCTTTGTCGATTAATAGTTTTAATATTTGGAAATGTAAAGAGATGGTGGACGTCCTCAAAAATTGTGAGCTCAATGACGAGGGGTTCAGCGAGTGTCCCTTCAAGATCACCGAGCTATTCCAAGCCGGTAAGAGCTACGAGATGATCACGGCGCGACCGTATCTAGTGGTACATACAGAAATCAGTGGGGTCTACGCTTTTGTCGACCTCGGCTTCTCCGGGTCGATCGAGCAATCCGAATCAAATTCGCACGGACTATGGAAGAACGCAACGCTTGACGCCGCAAAAGATGAGAACGGTTCGCACGTGCTCATGATTGGTTTGACCGCGCTCAAGCACTTCGGCTCCTTCACTCTGGACTACCGCTCGCAAACGATTTCGTTCGACCAGCCCGCGCCCCCCGATTCGCAGGTCGTCGACGGCGCGCGTCCGTTTTCGTCATTTGAATCCGAGATGTTTGCCCTGAATGTGATTCTCCGCGACGACAGCGGTCGAGAGGCCGCCGCGCTTGCATTCATAGATACCGGCAACCCGTCCAGCTTCGTCTTGAACAAGGCCTTCGCGCATGAGTTAGCTGGTTTTGGTGTAGACTCTAGTTGCAAATGTGGTACACCAGGGCTGGAAAGCGTAAGTGTGCAGGGGGCGAATTTGACTCTTAAATCGCACGACATCGACCTGTTCATGGGCGGACACCACCTCAATGAAACCCTCCGGGGCGTGTGCGACGTGAGCGAGTGTGGCTCTGAGCACTTGAATACGGTGATTCGGAATCCGAAAATACACCCCGCGGTCTCCCTGAACCTCGGCAATGACTCTCTGACAAAACTCTCCTACCTGCACATCGACTTTGACGCCCACGAGGTCCGAGCACCGCGCCCGCCACCCGTGGTGCACCAGCCGCAGCGCGGCCGCATGGCGGTGGTAAGGGGTCCCGCCGCCGACGACGGGGGAGGCTGGAAGACCATGCTGGCGGCGATGATCGGCGTGTTCGCCCTGGCGCTGGTGCTGGCTGTTGCGTTTGGGGGAAAGCGGAGCGAGGATCGAGAAAAATATTAATATCTGCTAAAAGAAAGAGAATGTCCGCTCCGATGGTTCCGGGTAACCAGCTCGCCGAGCTTGCAGCCGAGGCATTAAATGCGAGAGCAGAAAAGCGATATGCGACCGCGCAGGCCGCGCAGCCACAGCAGGTGCCAAAGTTTGTCTTTGACGTGGGAAATTTTACAGACGAGGAGAAGAGTGAGCTGCGAAAGAAGCAAAAGGACTTCGCTCTTGCGGAGTACGATCGCCACGCGACAGCGGCAGAGCTTCGGCAGTTGTACACAAAGGAATCGTTTAAGGATGAGAAGAACGCATTCGCCGATAATTCACTCAACCGCGTGCTTGCGATTGAACCGACAAGGGGCGCACATGTGAATGCGCGTCTCCGCGAAGGCGATTTGTCTTATCTACGAGACACAAATAACGATGGTTACAAGTCGCTACGGAGTGCTACAATACGCCTACGAAATCATAAAGACCATCTTTACCGTGAGCGAGTCGAACGCATTCTGTTTGAGTCCAATGAGTTGTCTCTTTATGACAAATTTACTCGCATCCAAAAGGAAGCGAAAAGCCGAGCCCAAAGGTTGGACGCCCTGAAAGCCTATGTCTCCGCGGCCCTGAGGAATTCGAGTTACAAAAATCCCCAAATTCAGATTCCTGTTCTGTTCAAGGTAAACAGCGTCGATATGCAGGATATATACGATCACCGTCGTTTAGAATTTAAGAAGGGGCGCGCCAATTCCATCGCGGGTCTCGCCGTCTCGACTGGGATTTTCTTTCAGGCCATTTTCGCCTTGATTGGTGTATACTTCCTCGAGAGAAGCACCCGGAAAAAGGAATATGAAAGGTTGGCGAGGCTGGGGGGCGTTTGCGCGGCCTCCGTGCTCTGTCAGTTATATTTTTGGAAAAGATCTCATTCGAAACTCGCGGCGCCGGGAAAGGTTAGTAGTGTACTCGGAGCGGGCTTGTCAATCATAATTTCGTCGTACGTAAGTTACATTTTGTCGCAAACTAAGGATGTGATGGACGATGAAAGTTATCAGAACGCGAGATACAGTGTGTTTGCGTGCTATTTCTTTTGTTTCTGTAACATTTTTGCAACCTGTCGCGCGTTCCTCCAACTTCGTGTTGAGGTTGGCGTAGCGAGACAGAAAGTACGGACCCAGGGCTTATTCGCGGCGGGCATAGCGGCCATGGTGACGGTTTTTCTTATACTTCCAGTTGTAAGCGAAAGTAAGGGTAGATGCGGGACCATATCGAAGGCCAAATGTCTAGACAAACTCACGCCGGACAGTCTGAGTGATTTGTTGTATAAGAATGCCTATGAAAATACCGGAGCACTGAGGGACTGTGTGAATGCGCTTGATAACCATGACAATATGTTGGTGAATTCATTCAACAACCTCTCAATTCCAACAGTCTAAACTAAGGCCAAGTGCTCAACGACGCTCGCTTCCATGTGTTGGTAGCTACGCAAACGTAAATATAGTTCGCATCCGCTCGCATCTCGCCTTTCGTTCCAGTATCCGACGCGCTGGCCGGAGGAGCAGACAAATCGCCAAGCAATGTAGAATGCGTAATCTCCTTGGTGCTATCATCATACTTTAACACAGAGTTCGTCACTGCAGATACGTCGTTACGAATCGGATTGATGTAGAGCGAATTACTATTGCTACCGCCGCTCAAAGCAGTCGAATTCGAAGCATTAATGATAATTTGATTGTCTTGAACTGCCTGTGCCTTATAGCCCAGTGCAATCGCACCCGATTTACTTGTTTGGCATTGGTCGCCAATTATAGTTGCATGCTGTCCATTAGATAAGCACTGATGTCCGATACATATAGAATAAGCTTTCCTAACAGTTGCTTGACAGCCGATTGCAATCGAATGCGCTGCGTCAAAGCACGCCGTATAATCTGCCACTTGGTATGAAAAACCAATGCTTCCGCCTGTTTGCCTTCCTATGTTACCGCCGCCAATAGCTATCGATTGTGTTGATTGATGACTTACATGACCATTGCCAATGCAAACCGAGTTTGCTCCGTACGCCGCAGAATGTCGTCCCAAAAAAATGCTCTCAAATGTTCCGCCTGGTGTCGAGCTGAATGAGTCTCTTTCTAAATAACCACTTTCGATTCCGTAGGCGATTTCGAATTTGTTTGTATTCGGATTCCAGGCAACAGGGTACTTTGGATAAACTGTCGTTCCCGTAGGCGACAATTGCCCAGTGGACGGACTTGGAGACGGACTATCCGACACAGCGGGAAGATCTGTATCGGTCAGCGCTACCAACGTACTTGCGCCCCCACCGCCACTGACGTCAACCCAGCTGGTTGCTCCTGCACCGTCCGTCTGCAGGACCTGGCCGCTCGTGCCATTCGTAGTAGGCAAGTAGAAAACAATATCGCTCGTAGACGGAACAACATTTGGATTTGCCGATATCAATACGGATCCATTATTTCCTGCAGTATCGTGAAATTTTAAATACGATGAACTATAGACTCCATTAAATTTTGCAACGATTCTGTCGTTGAACTCTTTAATCCTTAAACCAGCACTGGTTGACGCGCGTATCGATTGCAAGGACGGAGTGTCGGTCCAGCTGGTTGCGCCTCCGTACGTCTGCAGGACCTGGACGCTCGTGCCATTCGTAGTAGTAGGCAGCTCTCGACCAATTATAATCGTAACAGACCTATTTGGATTGCCTGATACAATGAGCTGATAAGTATTGTCCAGAGTGTTATCAAATGGCACCGACCATGTGAGATTGTCTGTCGTTTTTGTGACGCCTTTTTCGAATACCGATTGTGATGGTAAAGGACCCATGATGTCCAGAGGCTCTCCTGAATAGCTCTTGATAAATTTGTAGGTCAGACCTCGAAACACTGTAATGGTTGGATTGTCGTTGGGCGAGGAATTGTCGATTCCGGGTCCATCTACAGCCCAGCCGAGGGAAAACATGCTGTCTTTAAGTGTATATGACGCAGCGATTACTTCAATATCTTCATTTTGCCATTCGCTGCCATTGTATTTTAAAATTTGGCCGCTGGTCGCGCTCGAGATGGTCACGTCCGTCACGTCGCTGAGCGCGGTGGCGATCACTTCCGTGTCTCCGTTCTCCCATCCGCTGCCGTTATACTTCAAAATCTGGCCGCTTGTCGCGCTCGAGATGGTCACGTCCGTCACGTCGCTGAGCGCGATAGCCCCTCCGCCGCTCGGATTAACCCATTCTGTCGTTCCATCTCCTTTTGTCATTAGCAATTGGCCATTTGTTCCCACAGTACCCGGAAAATTAAATGTGTAACTGGGCAAATTGAAAAAAGTCGTGGTTGACGTTCCATTTATAATTGTTTTGTTTATATTGATGAATTGTGACGCTTTTACCTGCAATGTATTCAATAGACCCAAAGGCGAATCTGTACTTCCTATTTCAAGAAGGTCTTCAGTGGGTATGATTGATGACGAAAACTCAAATCCAGGGACCGTAGCGAAGTTGAGATTTCCGGTGCCATCAGTCATGAGAACCTGGCCCGCACTACCATCTGTAAGAGGCAGTTTAAGAACGGATGATGTCCACGAATTATCAGAGTATACCAAATACTGTCCATCGACAAAAGGATCGGGGAGAGAAACGTCAGTTAACCGACCGAGTGCAAGACTACCTACCGTGAAGTCGGTTCCATTGAATTTCACCACGTCGTGATCCTGTATCGTCGAAGCATTGTACGCGACGTCGCCAAGATCAGAGAGGTTTCTTGTGCTAGGCGCCGCCCACGATAATCCTCCGGCACCGTCGGTTTGCAAGAACTGGCCAGAAGTTCCACCGCTCGGTAGACCTCCGCCTGCGCCGCCTGCGCTGCCCGTGCTAAGCTGTACCCACGAACCGGCCAGAGAAACATACGGCTTGTCGTTAGCAACTGCGTACATTCCGTCTTTTCCAACCGGAAGATCGTTGATGTCGTCGAACTCGTTTTCGAAGAGAACCTTTTCCTGGTCTATTTGGACTTGATTAGACTGAGACGTGTCGTAATGCACAAGGGTCCCAATGATGCTATTTGAAATTCCTGTATTTGTCATTGTTTTTTTTTACAGAATACTTTTTTTTTTCGTGATGATCTGCAAACAAGAAAATAAATTTATGCGTCAATATTGATACAGAGTTTTTGAAACGAATGGCTAGACCTCTCGATCGCGCGCTCTACTCTCGAGCTCGCCGCGAACAATCTGGCCCAGCGCCTACGGGTCGTCGTGGCTCGTCAGGCGCTACAAGCAGCTCGGGGGGCGCTACTCCGGCTCGCGCTCGCGCTCTCGGGGCGTGGGCCGCTGGCACCGCGAACGATGGGTGGACGCCTGCCGCTGGCCCAAGCGACGGCCGTGCGCCCGGTCCCGCAGCCGAGGGGCCTTCCCGTACTGCCGCCCGAGCGTGCGCGTCTCGAGCCGCACGCCGCGCCTCGTGCAGTCGCTCACCAAGGCGCAGAGGAGCAGGCTGTGCGCGAAGAAGAGGCGGCGCCCCAGCCGCCGCATGCGGTCGCTGCCCAGAAGATCGCGCCGGCGGAGAGCTAAAAGGTGATTTTGACCCCACTCTTGAAATCGAGGAAGATTCAGCTTATGGTCACATCACAAATTCCCAACTTAACTCAACCCAGAGTCGACCAAAAGTCAAAATGACGGATAAGCCCCAGCCGTACCCAGAATTCCTTGAAGACTGCCAGCACGAGTGCGAGACAGGCGAGCGCCGCCCGCGCCTCAATGCATACGTCGAGACACTCAAGAAGGACCTCGACGAACCAGACGATTTCATTTTCCTACCAAATCGCCTAGCCATCTTGCATCGGGAGATGGTATCGCTCATCGGAGCAATGGATGAGCTGCCATATGTAAAGAGAATTCGCGAAGAGGAGCAGAAGGGCAAAATGATGATCCGCGCCGTGTTCGAGCCAGATGAGGATATCGGGTTTGTGTACACGATCGGACGCAAGGGCGAGGAGCTCTTCGCCGACGGCGTCCCCCGCTCGCGCGTAAACAAGATGGCGACGCTGATGAACTTTCTGGGTGAGCGCAACCTGAAGAGCGGCGAGATCGCGAGGAGCGACGATATGTTGGCTCGAATTTTCATGACACCCGAGCAGCTCTTGCCTATGATTCACGACAAGTACACGTGCGGCGCAGAGCCTGGAAAAAGGATCTTTGTCCTTTGCCCAGTCGACGAGACGGGTGTCCTGCTCGACGACTGGTCCGCACCGACTCACGCGTCCGCGGCTTAGTCTCGAATGTAGCTTGGGGTGTTAAGTTCATTCGAATAAAATATTGGTGAGCCGTAAACATGGCACATCATTTGGTCGATAGCTCGAATTTAAGCAAATTCATCGATCAAAATATCGTCCCATGTGTTTTAAAATTTGGAGCCAAGTGGTGTGGTCCGTGCGTCAAAACTGCCCCGGCGTTCGATGCGCTCGCAGTAAAGTATGAGCACATAAATTTTGTTTCGATCGATGTAGACAAGCACCGCCCGTTGATGCGCATTCACAAGATCTCGTCTATTCCCCGCTTCGACATCTACGGACGCGGGGGCTCGCTGGTCAAGCAGATAGTCGGTGCGGACATGAGCGCTGTCGAGGAGGCCATCGATGGCATGTGATTAAATAATAGTGACTAGAAGTGAAATGAAAAAGGTTGACAAATTGGTACGATTGCTGGTCGAGATGGTTGTGGTCGGGGTGGGCCTGGCCCTTCTTGGGCTGCCCGTCTCGTGGCTCATGCGGGCCGCGAGTGGCAAAAAGATAGTGTGGTGGCCCAAGCACGCGCGCGCGATGCTGGTTGGCACCGCATTCACGGGTGCTGCATTTCACTTAATCTGTGAAATCAGCGGACTAAACCAGTGGTACGTCAAACGCTACGTACGCCTACTCTAGTTCCTCCATCGCGACCATCGCGCGGATCCCCGCCTGCAGCGCGATCGCCGCCTTCTCCTTTGCCGCCTCGTCGTGCTGGGCGCAACCGCTGCTGGCGAGCGAGCGCTCGGTCGGGCAAAGAAGGTCGGGGTCGATGCAGGTGCATTCATTCTCCTCCGCATCCATGGGCCGCATGTGGCACACAAGTCCGCCCGCGTTGAACTCGGAGATCGGCGTGTAGACCCTCTTGAGGTCGGCAGAGCCGATGGTATCGCGGCTCACGTAGGCCACGTGCTTGCCCTCGTGCATCACTCTGATGGCGTTGGGGTCGTGCTGGTTGGTCGGCTCCTCAACCAAGATATACGCCCCGCCGAGCACGTACTGGTGGTTGCCGCGGAAGCGCGCGCCGACTGCCGAGACCATGTTGCTGGTGTTCATCCTATTATGAATTTTTGAGCGAACTCTGTTGGGGGGTTCACCAAATCAACAGGGTGGGGGTAAAATCCATTTTTCATAGGAATTTTCTGACGCCACTTCTCGGAGCAATCCCTCTATCAAAATTCCACCTATGTCCAGAATCACCGCCCGTGCCATCAAGACCCTGCTCCGCACGCCCAGACCCACCAAATGCTCCGGTTGCACGAATCGCAACGCCTGCCGCCGCCTGGCGCTCGCGCTTACGCCAAGCAGCGACAGCACCGCCGCCGCCGTGGGGTCGGCGTTTTCCGCCCGCGCGGGACGCGCAGCTCCCGCAGCCGCGGCTGGGCAGGACGCGTCGCGTTCTACCTCGGGGAAGAGCTCGACTACGAACAAACGTTCGTAGTGCACTTCCGAGAAGCACCGGGCAGCTTCAATCTCCAAGAGCTACGCGTTCTGCCGAGGGGAGTGAAGCGCCTGCTTTTGGACATGGTCGTGCGCGCGTACTGGTGCGATTATTTCACCAACATGGTGATCAGGTCCATAGTTGCGACGGGCCAGAACGGGTTCGGTGTCTGGAGGTATTGCGTTCCGAATTGGGATCTAGTGGACTACGAGGGTGCGCACGTCATACCCAGGCTCATTGAAGGCGAAGACATGTCTTATTATACTTCCTACTACCGCCGCCGCTACCGCTTTAACTAGACGGTGTCGCGCCATCTCTTTCTGTATTTCTTCGGCACCAGAGACCCGGCGTGCGTGAAGCGCGTGGGCTTGAACTGGCGCCGTCCGGTCAGGCTAGAGTCGCTGTCTGAGCATGTAGAACCATCCTCGCTGTCGCTGCCGCTGTCGTATAAACCGTCTCGACGGTCGTACTCCGCGTCATTATGTCGGTGGATGATGTCGGTGTATCGTTCGCTTTTCCAGTAATACAGCATTTTGGGTGTGTTGTCTTTCTAAATAAAAAATGTTGTTCGAGTTTACAATCATGTCAACCGCCGGAGACATCTCCAGCACCGTACTTAAGCGCCGCCTCTCCCTATTCCCGATTCGGGATAGGGAGGTATGGGAACTGTATAAAAAGCAGTTCGCATGCTTTTGGTCGGCTGAGGAAATCGACCTAGCCGACGACCTCAATTCGCTAAAGAAGATGACCGTCGGCGAAAAGCGCTTCATCAAGTACGTGCTGGCATTCTTTAACTCGGCTGATATGATTGTCAACGCAAACCTCTCGGCTAATTTCCTGAACGAAGCGGCCTTCGACACGCCCGAGATCCAGGCATTTTATTGGTATCAGGGGATGTGCGAGAACGTTCACTCTGAAACGTACTCGCTTCTAATCGACACACTCATTAGCGACAAGAAGGAGCGCCACGACGCCTTCAACGCCATCGAGGCCTTCCCGACGATCAAGGCAAAGGCGCAGTGGGTCACAAAGTACATGAACAACGAACGATCGTTGGTCGAACGCTTGTTCGGGTTTGCATGCGTCGAGGGCATCCAGTTTTCTGGTTCCTTCTGCGCCATCTTCTGGCTCAAGAAGCGCAACCTGTGCCCAGGTCTCGCTTTCCAGAACGAGCTGGTCTCGCGCGACGAGGCGCTGCACACGGAATTCTCCTGCCTCATGTTTAAACGGGAGAACGCCAAGCTCGGGTCCAAGGCCTTCACGCAGGAGCAGGCGTACGAGCTGGTGCGCGAGTGCGTGTCGATCGAGCAGCGTTTTGTCGACGAGAGCCTGAAGATCTCGCTCATCGGCATGAATTCCATGCTGATGGGGCAATACATTGAATCAGTGGCCGACGTGATTCTGGGTATGGCCGGGTTCGAGCCGGTGTACGGATCGAAGAATCCGTTCCCCTTTATGACGACAATTAACCTCAACGGAAAGACCAACTTCTTCGAGAAGCGGGTGTCGGAGTACCAGAAGGCGGGGGTGATGAGTGAGCAGAACCATGAGTTCAAAATGGATATGGATTTTTGAGCGTGTTGATTTTTGGGTAGATTAAAACGTTTGTGTTTAATAAAACATGAGCGAGAGAAAGTGTTCAATTCCGAGTGGGCGAAGGTACCCCGCGAAGTGGTGGGGTCCCCAGTTCTGGAGGACCATGCATATAGCTTCGTTTCAATATATTGCAAATGCCCAGAACAAGGCTGCATGGAGATCCTTCTTGACACAATGGGTACCGGGAGCACTGCCTTGCGCCAACTGCCGTGCGCACTATCAGAAACGCCTCCCGAAGTTGAACATGGAACATATTCTCAAGAGCAGGTCGTCTCTGGTGACATTCCTGCACAGTCTACACAATGAAATCAATGCAGAGGTGGCTCGAAAGCTCGGGAAGCCATTCAAACCGCTTCCGTTCACTTCCTTCTGCGAATTTTACCGGAAGCACCGATCAGAGTGACCCCCTCTAGAATCACGCCCATCAAAGCGTGTCAACTCGCTCTTTGAATATTCTCTCATAATTTCGAGAGGGCTCTAGACAATGATGTAGAGTGTTTTATGGTCGGATTCTTGATAAATAATATTGACTTAATTCAAAAGTTATCGACAATGGGAGGCATGATGTCAAGTGGAGATGCAGAAGCGTACAGAGACGCGTTGGGCTGTGGCGATGATACACTGGAAGAGTGCGTTGCAAAGGCCAAGGCTGGAATGCAGGTATACAAAATTGCCACAACCAAGCTCGGCTGTACAAACGAAAACCTCAAAAGCAGGGATGGAACGGAAAAGTGCGTGGAAGCGGGCTTCATGAAGATGTTCGCTGACGCAATGGAGTGCGAGAATGAAGTTACCGACATGAACAGCTTGGGCGTTTGTATTGATAAGTACATGAACTCCTCGCTGATGGAAGGGTTGCAATGCGACGCCACATTAGAACGTACAAACGAAGGCTTGCAGCAGTGCATCGCAGCTCTCGGGTCCGGGGGCTCGGGTCCTTCCGCGGCCGGAGGGGCCCCGGCTGAGTCGGCGCAGTGGGTGCGTCTAGGGTATTAAATTAAGTAAAAAAATTAATTGGCATCAGTCACAAGAGAGATGGATGATTTATTGAGTGTGTTGGACAGGAGGGAGGCGAGGAACCATACGATTCTGGACGAGGCTCTCGCTGGGTTGTCTACGCGCAAAAGCGTCGCCTCGCGCACTTTTAGGAGAGCGATTGAAATGACCGATTTGCCCGCCAATAGAAAGGTACTATTTATCAACAGGTTCGTCAGACACGTCGAGGATCTCGAAATTAAAAAAAGGCGCTCCACACGACTTGCGGCGCTCCTGAACGGCACGGTGTCGATCGGCTCGGTTGTGACGCCGGCTCTTCTCAGTATCCAGATTTTGCCGGATGATTCGTCGAATTTCATTTTTTGGACGACTTGGTCGGTGTCGCTTCTAACCGGCATCAGCACGGCCTTCCTTAGTTTGTTCAAATTGAATCAAGCGACGGAGATTTACTCCGACGTGCTGCGGCGCCTGATTAGCGAGGGTTCGAAGTATTTGTCTCTTTCAGACACGTACGCCACCAAGTACGAGCTTAACGCGCACGACGGGATGTTCCCTCTGTTCTCGTCCAACGTGGAGGCGATCATCTTGAGCGAGACGCGCGTGGGCTCGGGCGGGGGCGGTGGTGGCGGCGGCGGAGAGGAGAGGGAGGACCGAGAGCTCAAGGAGGTGGCCACTCGGAACCCATAAATTTTTTTAATATTTGTTTCACTTAAAAGATGCCCAAGACTCCGCGACGGCGAGCGAGGCGCCGCAGATACGTTCAGAAGGCATGCGAGGAGATTACGGATTGCCGCGAGTGCGGCAGGGTGGGACCGGTCGCGCACTTCGAGGGTGGACAGTTCAGGGATGCGTTCAACCCGAACACGCAGCAATGGTACCGCCGCTGCAAGTTCGAAGATAATAGGTGCACGGGGGTCAACTCGAACGACTCGAAAGAGAGAAAAGAGTGGCAGGTTAAGTACTCTGAAATTCCTCTGGCGGCACGCCGCTTGATGACGGGTTTTCGACAGAAGCAGGGTAATAAAGATAAGAATAGGCTCGACGTTTGCGCTGCAATTGAGCGTGAAATGAAAGAGCTAGCTAAAAATGACGCTCACCTCCAGCAGGCTGTGGATGCAGCGCCACCGGAGAGCATATCACCCCAACTGACACAGGCTGTTGTTGACAGCATTGCGCATTCGGATGCCGTGCAGGAGAAAATCGCGGAAGAATTGGACTACGGAGAAGATATAGATGATGAGATTTTGGCTAAACAGACAAAACGTTTAGGACTGACACCTGCGCAAAAGGTTATAGTTAAAGAAGTGGACGACGTGACATCGAGATCGAGTTCGACACCGACCTCAAGTTCTTCGACAGTGGTGCAATTGTATGCAGTAGAAACACCCGATTCCGAGCGAAGACGGCGCAATTTTGGTGTCGGTGGTGTACTTAAGCGCATCAGGAACAATAAGTTTCAATCTCGACAAGCCGAAAATGCAATCAAGAAAGCCAGAATCAACGCGCTCAAGAGAAGGAGGGATACCCTGAATGTTAAACAAAAACTAACGAAACTCGCGAATGACGCAGAATGGAAGAAAATGACCACTGCCATGATTCAGAAAAAGCGAGAACTTTTGAGAAAGGCCAAGGCGGTCGCATTAAAGGCAGAAGAAGACAAAGGCTTTTCATTCGCGAGTGAAAAATTGGCCGAGCCCTGGTGGATGAAAAGGAAGCATCCATGGACTATGGAGACACCCGAGTCTCCGGCCAGCTCTCCTCTCACTGATTCATCAGAGACCCTGGCGTTGATCCAGGAGGAAATAAATAGACAAGACGCGATACAAAAGATGAAGGATTCTCTAAAAGACGAGCCGATCGAGCCCATCGTCCCTGCGAAACAAAAGAAGGGTAAGGGTTCGAAAGGTGGGCCCGCTACGCCAGGGCGAGCGAAGAAGAAGGCGCGAAGGAGTGGGTCCACGCCGTGGTGGAGGACCAGACCCCCGTGGTGGAGGACCAGACCCCCACCCCTGCCAGACAAAAACTCCATTTTTCCATTCCCATTCCAACCCGACGCACCTCGTCCAACCCGCGACGACAACTTCGGTGACATTCAGTGGTGGGAATCAGAACGAATCATGAAAAGGTTCATGGGGAGAAGCCGGGCGGTCAAGAGCAGAAAGGACCGACGAGATTTCGACAGGGAACGGCGCGTTCTGGAGCTTGAGAAATGGGATAAATGGGATGACCAGTCTCCGACAACCACTACCGATGCGTACACCCTCAAGGATCTAATGGCCGAATACGTCGATCTAATCGTCAACGACCCCGTTTTTTTGCAACGGAAAAAGAAAAAAAACGAAATACTAAGAACTCACATTGATGGCGTCGATCCAATCGTCAACGACCCCGTTTTTTTGCAACGGAAAAAGATAAAAAACGAAATACTAAGAACTCACTTTGATGGCGATAAAACTCGCTTCAACAAGGCCGTCGCCAATGCCATCGGTTACAAGTCACCGATGGGATACAATAAAGTGCTGGAGTTGACTCAGGATTACGGGGGTGCCTTTTACAATAAAGTAAATACCGTTCCGAAATTTTTAAGCGCAATCGCTTCAAACATGACGAAGACCAATTTGCAGAAAATAGATAAAAATCTCAAGGAAAATGAAAAATTGCTCCGCCAGAAAGCGGCACAGGAGAAGCGTAAGCGGGCGAAGAAGCAGGTGCAGGAGGAGCGAGAGAGGAAGAGAGAGAAAGATATGATGGAGCGAGAGCGGAAAATGCAGGCGGAAGAGGAGGCAAAGAAGGCCCGGGAGGCGGAGCAACGGGCGAGACGGGAAAAATTTCTATTAGATGCAGAAAGATACGGGAGGAAAGAAGCAGTGAGAAGATATGCGGCCCGCGGTTCCTCCTCTGGTTCCTCCTCTGGTTCCTCCTCTGGTTCCTCCTCTGGTTCCTCCTCTGGTTCCTCCTCTGGTTCATCCGATGAATTTACGAACATGTGAATTGAATATGAAAATATTCATTTCAACCCTCGTAATAAGTTCACACCTAGTAATTTAACTATCAAGCTTGCCAAGGGTGTCAAAGCTTAAGCTCGCACCCATGAAATATGAAACGTTTGGTACATATAGACAAGTTTGACAACTAACTAGTTACCAGTCCCGATTCTATCCATATTTCAATCAGCTTTTCGAGGACCTCCTCCGTCGGTTCTTTCAATACGTCAACATCTAAACCACTTATCTTCAGGTTGTCTACAGTTTTACGATCCCATTCTATTCTTCGTGTTGCCTTTTGTCCCATAACTTTTCCTTCTCTGTCTTCAAGAATCACAGTGTAGAGTGTCCTTTTATGTGGATTGTCATTTAAATACTGTGGCAAGAAATTTTTAATTATACTCGCTTGCTTTTTGGTAATATTCTTATTCTTACGAGTGCACATATTACTCGTCTTATGTTTAGGCTTATCACAAACGTATTGTTTTAAACGCGTCCAGACTAGAGCGTCCAATTCAGTCTTAGCGATCAATCCATTGAACCTAACTTGCCGAACGACATTGGCTTTAATCTTTCCGTACTCATCATCGTCTTCATTGCGGGCGGTGTCCTTGTCGATGGGATTTATGGCCCACTCCGGTGTGATATAGAAAAGATTTCGATCCCCCTTGAAACTACGAACAACATGATCCACTACCTTGGCGCGAATAGCCTTATTAGTCATAAATCCTTCATAATTCTCACCATCGGGATCTGAATTCTCTCGGTCAATCGCGTTGAAGAGGCGCTCGTAATCAAGAAAACTTGCTCCGACGTGTCCGATTCGTTTGGCGATTTGGTCGTATAATACCCGCTCTTGCTTAGCTTGGTCAGCTTTCCCCTCCACTAAATCCTTTTTTAACTCGTTTATTTGCTTTTTGATGAGCTCATGTTTCTTAGTCATATTTCCCAATTCCTTATTATGCTGCGCCACGGTGCGACCACCAAGGAACTCTTTCTCCTCTTCCTTAGTCATATCTCCTACCACGATTCGGGCATCTTCGAACTTTTCCATAATCTTGTTCATTTTCTTAATTTTATTTCTCGTATCTCTCAAATTATCCTTCGCAACTCGCAACTGCGCCTGTGTCACATAGAAGTAGCTCGGTGACCCCGAATTATTCGCCATACTCACGCGCGCGGTGCGCCTGCGCTTCCCAGAGATACCCTGTGTCAGACGCGCCACTTCGTCTAAATCCAGTTCCCCTATTTTCTCCTCTCCACCACTTTCGGGACTAGATTTTATCGGGGATATGCGACCCCCTTTGCGGAGTTGCCACCAGTTGTAATCTTTTTTGTAGTCATCCCCCTCGTTATTGTACGTGCGAAGATCGTTTAGTAGTACCATTTCGTCTCCAACATTGTCCAATTCATTTTCTAGCGCAGCGCGCTTTGTTGCGCTCAACTTTTTATCCTCAAGTAGAATCATAATTTCATTTTGGCGTCTTTTGTAATCATTCTCTTGTTCTCGAATTTTATCCACCTCCCGTGCAAGAGCCCTTTTGTACGCATTGTTTTGATCGGCCATGGAACCGGTTCCAAAATCAATTCCCCGACTTTTAAAGAACTCGGGGGCTCGTCGCTTCGAATTCATGATTCGCCTCTTCGCTAACTGTGCGGCCATTTCTTTATTTTCCTCCTCATATTCCTCGTCGAGAGCTACTCCATAGGCCTGGTAGGCATTCTCTTTATTTTTATCTGGGTGGACTGCGAGACCATCGAGATATTTCCAATCGTCCAGTTTGACGTCGAAACCAAGCTCTTCGCCGGTTTCTACAAGTGCAACTGTTGCGGTCCCATCATCGTAATTGATTTGACCAACGTAGCGTTTCGGGTCACCATCATATTTGATTGTGACGTACGTATTGGGTCGCAATTTAAATCCCGGTTTATTGGCTCGAAACTCCTTCATACGCTTTTTCGCTTCTGCTCTCTTTTCTTTTCGTATGTCTAGGTATTCCGAGGTTTCCCGGGCTCGAAAGTCCATTTCCTCCTTTTCCGCATAACTATTTCGGTTATTTCTGCCGATAAACACGTTCTGTATTGGTACCCGCTTGGCAGGTATGTTAGTCCAATAAGAGGACAACCTGTCCAATTGTTGCGCATTATTGCGTCCACGCCCTTTCGTCCACCACGGAGATTCATTTTTAACACGGTATACATTCGCTAGCATCCGCAGAGTTGGTGAGCGCGAATCGCTACTTGTCGTGTTTCCGGCATCATCATCTACTTGAAATTCGGAATCATCATTAATTTCGGGAATCGCTTCAGTAGGACCGGCGAGCAAAAGGTTTGCCGCAATGTCTACCTTTTTGTCATCGATTGCTTCGATATCGTCTTCATTCTTTACTGGTTCCGGCGATTGATTTTTCTTGGAAGGCGTGGAAGATTTTGATTTCGATTTTGATTCTGAGCTCGAAGACCCGGAGCTCGAAGACCCGGAGCTCGAAGACCCGGAGCTCGAAGACCCCGACTTCGATCGAGATTTGCTTCGCCTCCTCGATTTGCTTCGCCTCCTCTTGGACCCGCGCCTCGATTTGCTTCGCCTCCTCTTGGACCCGCGCCTCGATTTGCTTCGCCTCCTCTTGGACCCGCGCCTCGATTTGCTTCGCCTCCTCTTGGACCCGCGCCTCGACTTGCTTCGCCTCCTCTTGGACCCGCGCCTCGATTTGCTTCGCCTCCTCGATTTGCGTCTCCTCTTGGATCCGCGCCTCGATTTACTCCTCCTTCTCGATATACGCCTTCGCGACACAGAACGCCGTCGCCTCCTGGATGCGGATCTTTTGGGCATTTTACATTTATCAAACATTATTTATCCTCCTCGTGGCTTTCTTCTAGGTGGGGAGCGTCTAGATTTCGACCTGCGTACTGAAGGTTCCACGCCCTTGTACTTTGCCGATCCATCCTTGGCTTTAGCCGTACAGCGCGTGTGCCACGGCTTCGGCCATTGCATTCTTCGGCTCAACACGCACATTCCCTTGTTGATGCCACTTGTACACAGCCTACGCCCCGACGGGCATTTAGGAACATCATCATCAGAGCTTACTTGGGGTTCTAATGAATTCCAAGAAGTTGGGGTACTTGGTGTTGCATTCACTCCGGCGGCACGTGGTAGCGCGGGCTCGCCCAAAGAAGTTGGATTCGGGGTCATGGCCCACTGTCCTGCATCCCTGTCCATTGCTTGAATACTTGGGTTCGGTCCGGTGGCCGCTTTAGCTCCCACGTCCCACCATTCCCGGCCGGCATCACTTGGGTTCGGTCCGGTGGCCGCTTTAGCTCCCACGTCCCACCATTCCCGGCCGGCATCACTTGGGTTCGGTCCGGTGGCCGCTTTAGCTCCCACGTCCCACCATTCCCGGTCGGCACTCTGCTTTCGGGGCGTCATGGTCGATTTCACAACGGCGTCCTGAACTGCCATGACATATTGCTTGAGCGCCTTGTTTTCGTTGTCGATTTGTTTTAATTTTTTCAGCAATATAGTTTTCGTTGAGCCCTGCCAGTGCGCGGGTCGCCGTCTTGCAACCTTTTGGTATTGGTTCATGAGATCGTCCAGCTTTTTCCGCCGGCCCTTGAGCCTCCGCCTCCTCTGTCTGGAGCGCGATCGCGACCGCTTCCTTTTTCGCGACCGCCTCGACCGGGATCTTGATTTTGACATTTGTACTTACGCAACAAAAAAAATACGAATGTACGTCGGAAGCTTGCGTTATAGAAGCCAAAATGACATGAAATCGGTCGAACATTAGTTTAATTTTATCACCTATAATAAATAGTAATTATTGGCATAGGTCAAAAATTTTACGTAAAATTTTTGACCTATGCCAATAATTACTATTTATTATAGGTGATATTTTTATCTAATTTGACACCCAATTTCACGTCGTTTTGGCTCGTATATCAAGCGTAAATGACATCTATTCTAGATCTATCTCAATGTGTTTCCCTCCCCTGACTAGTTGGGCCTTTCCAGGGGTCCGCATGATGACCCGATCCTCCAGGTATTCAAGTCGAGCAATGGGGTTTCGCGCCTCATGCAGGACGTTTTTCATCAGAAGCTCGATCTTCGTAGCTGCTTCTTGGTCGAACTGGCGAATGTCGTCAACGAACATCAATTTGAACGAATCCTTGACGACCCATTTCGATTCGGAGCAGTCCCAGCAACGGACCCAGCGAGAGTACCCAGGCTCATTGCACACAAAATCGAAAAGTAATTGGAGATATGCCGCCGCCGCTTCTTCCTCTTTCCCACAGATAGCCGCATATGCAATCCCATCGACGTAAAATCGAACACCGAAATTAGACCCACTCTTGAAGACACCATGATACGTGCTCGCGCGCTTCTTCTTTCTCTTTTGCATTTTCAGGTTGACCCAGAACGGTACGCAGAGAAGGTTCGCGCGCCGCGCGTCGAAGCGGTTGTGATTCAGGTGATGGACCACGTATGCCAAAGGGTCCCTCTCAAGCGAGTCGTAGAGCAGCGAGCGATCGAAGCCCGAGCGGACCGCGACCTGCACGTGAAGCCTCTGGCAAAATGCATGGTTTTCTTGTTTCGTCGACATTTTGGTCTCAGTAGGGGTTACCAGGGGCAATCCCGGGATCATCGGATAACCATTGTACCGGGACGCAACGAAACAATGATATGCCGCATATATCTCCTCAAAATAGTCGTCATCATTGAAGAAATTCAAATCGACATTGTCGAGGTAGGCGTGCTTGACCTTACCCTTAGAATCTCTCGCCAACTTCTTCATTTCGAAACCATCCTCAAATTCAAACACTGCAAGAGTCGCAAAGCCTTCGCTCATTTTTTTCATCTGAAAACATTATTTACGAGGTCAGTTAAGACGCGCCATCAACAAAATGTTTCATAAATGTGAAGAATGCCTCGTCGTCGTAGTCGCAGCCGCAGCCGCCGAAAGCGCCGCCGAAGCAGGCGAAGTAGGCGAAAACGCAGCCGAAGTAGGAGAAAACGCAGCCGAAGTAGGCGAAAGCGCAGCCGAAGTAGGCGAAAGCGCAGCCGAAGTAGGCGAAAGCGCAGCCGAAGCAGGCGAAAATCACGCAAAAAATCGAGACGTCGGTCGGTCGCCTCGTCCTCACTAGCGATCGCCCTGGGTGTGCCACTACTGTCATCAATCGGAATGAACGTGGGCCTTGCGAGCTCACGCATTAAAAACATCAATAAACTGCGAGACTTAAAGAGAGCGCACCGCCGGCGGCTTGCGTTGCTGGAGAGGCTCCAACTGGAGAAGGATCTGGCCCGTCTGTCACGACGACCACAGCCGATGACTACCCCAGTGAAGTTAACCAGGGGCGGAAAGTCCCTCCCCACCACCCGTCCCAAAATTGCGCGCGAGCCGGAGCCATTAACGCGTGTGCCCGAGCCTGTGCCGGTCGTGCCCCTCCCCGAGATTACAATGCCGACCCCGCCCCACCGGTGGTGGGAGACCCGCCTAAGCCCAATGCAAAGGCGATACCAAGAACAGCTTAGGCAGTTGGAACAACAGAGGAATCTGATGACCCGGGAAGAGAAGGATTTTAAACGATATTTTAAAGCGGTAGAACAGCAAGAGGAAGAGGAGCGAAAGAAAGTATTAGCCGAAGCAGAGAAGGTGCTTGCGAGACATGCATCCAACCGGCTGAAATTGAGTGAGTTTCTTGGTGAACCCGCCGCTGGTGGCTATATGGACCGCCTGAAGCGATTGGCCCAGGAATCCAGGGGACGGTTTGGGCGTTTTTCACAGCGCTTTCTGAGCCGAGAGCCCGAACCCGAACCCGAACCCGAACCCGAACCCGTTCCGTTTCGGAACATCGCTATCGGTGGTGATGAGGTGAGATGATTGTAATAATGTTTTCCACGTGTAAAGGATGTCTCGCAGCCGACGACGAAGTCGCAGCCGGCGAAAACGACGCCGACGAACTCGCAGCCGGCGAAAACGACGCCGCTCCAAATCGCGGCGAAAGTCGGTGGCCAAGGTCGCGATAGGTCTCGGTGTGCCACTGCTGGGTTCCCTTGGGCTCAACGTTGCCCTTATCAGACCATACCTCAAAAGCTCTAGGGAATTAAAGAAATTTCAGAGGGTGCGGCGTGACCAGGAGATATATAAACGACTTCCTATTGAGGTTCGCTATACTGGCCCGACCAGACAAACTCCCACCGCGCGGCAGCTACGGGACGAGGCGGATTACAAGATATACAAGAATACGGGTTATGATAAGTGGACAGCGGGTTCCAGACCCAGAGGCTTCAGGGCCAGGGCGGTTCGAGTTATCGACCCATCATTCAAATTCACACCCTATGTAAATTCATACCAAGGACCGCGACGCCTGCGCAGGCTCGCGATGGCGCTGGGCGTCGCGCCCCGCGGAGCGCTTTATTAATTTGTTGCCCATAGCAAAAGATGAACACGCAGACGTTCCTCCTGCTTCTAATCGTCGCGGCGGCTGCCAACTTTTTCATGCAGTCCAACAAGTCGTCGGCTCGCGAGCCCGAGCCCGCGCCGCGTCGCTTCCGCCCCCCGGCGACAGCTATCCCGGACGAATCCGCCTTCACTAGCCCCGACATAGAGCACGAGGACACACCGGTCCAGCAGGCGCAGGCCTCTTTGATGCTGGACAATATCGCGCCCACTCCGGACGAGTTGGAGTCTCCTCCCGCTTCGCACTACGAGGCAGTGATGACGCATGCCGTTCGCATGGGTTTCATGCCCGGGCTGCGCGCCTAGCTAGTCCGTTTCATTTATTCATCGCAAGATTAAAAACTGTTTTTGAGGGGGAACCAAGTGGCCCCGCCAGGGTTGACGAACCATATCAAAATTTCAATAGCATCGCATAACATGCGACTGCACGTGAACGCCCAGTTTGACTCAAGCGTCGGCCCGATCGCCGTTCTGTCCACCTGCCGCCACCACTGCCTGCGAGCTCACAGGCGCAGCATTCTTATTCGTTTGGAGGTGGCCAAGCAAGCTTCGCTGTTCCCGTGCATCGTGCAGCGCCGCGTAGCCATCTTTAACGAAGAAACCCATGCTTGGGAGCACGCCGAAGAAAATTATACCTCCGTATACGTCGTCGTGGTGAGGGAGCTCCTGTTGTACCACGGCGGCGGCGTCCGCTGCGGCACCACCGAGTGCGGGAGCACGCCGAGGGCGGTAAAGAAGCTATGCAACGAGATCTACGCATCCATTCAGGGCGACCCGCTTCCGTTTGTCTCGCTGTCGCACGCCAAGCCGTACGGGTGGGCGGTCGCGGGGTACACGGTGTGCCAGATAGTGGAGTTTGTGAAACAGCTACTTCCGAGGGTGGAGCTGAAGCGCTCGCCTGTGCGAAAGAGCCACACGTGGTCGCTGCAGTACAGCCCGGTGCTGCACACGCTGTGCTGCCTTCGCAAAACGACGGAGGCGCGGGGCCCCGCTGCGATACAATTTCTAAGCAAGTACCTGGGCGACCGCGACGCGTGTGCACTGGTTCTGGAGATGGCTGGGATCGGCACGGTAGTGGAGGTGTCGCGCGAGGCGGAGAAGCCCCCGGTGACGCGCACCAGCCGCAAGCGCCGCCGCTTGTACTAGTTTAGGTGTTTCTCGAGTTGTTTCGTCTATCCGTCTGTAATTTCGATTTACGATTTAGAATGACAAGTAAAGCAGAGAGCACTGGTAAGGATAGACAGGTAGAAAGACAGGTAACACAGGTAGAGATTCACAGGTAAGGATTTGAGGATGGCCCCTCATCCCATTTTTTTTCAAAATCTCGGATTTAGAATCTCGAGTTGTTTCGTCTATCCGTCTGTAATTTCGATTTACAAATTAGAGTGACAGGTAAAGCAGATAACACTATTAAGGATAGACAGGTAGAAAGACAGGTAACACAGGTAGAGATTCACAGGTAAGGATTTGAGGATGGCCCCTCATCCCATTTTTTTTCAAAATCTCGGATTTAGAATCTCGAGTTGTTTCGTCTATCC
>Ga0255759_10000639_pt1 | contig 31541 bp, 32 predicted proteins | sample 101ome_20_FD_179959 | JGI IMG/M metagenome (GOLD analysis project Ga0255759, IMG submission 179959) | Coastal salt marsh microbial communities from the Groves Creek Marsh, Skidaway Island, Georgia - 101404AT metaG (version 2) | ecosystem: Environmental > Aquatic > Marine > Intertidal zone >...
AACACCGCACGATTCTTTTTTTAAAAATAACTTAATAGGCATTCCAATGCTGTAATGCTTTATGAGAATCTATAGCTTCAATAAGATTTTGTTTTGTTGATTCCGGATCAGAAACTAAGTTTAAGGATATTAAAATAAGTAAGGCATTATAAATTATCCACTGGGCCTCACTGCATTTTGAGTCTGTGAGAGCTCGTGTTATTGTAGTTAAAGAATTTGTAACAGTAAGTGATAAATCCGGTGTGAACTGATCTGATTTTTCAATTTTAAATAAGGTGGGATCTGAAAAGTCATGCGTTTGGGAAGAGTTTGAAGTAATTACTGGACAGCGTCGATCTAAAGGTGCACAAGGAGACCCTTCAACACCGCGAACAAACATAAAATCATCACAATAATCTAATTTTGAAAGTAGAGCCTTTGTTTTATCTCGATATGCCGGATGGGTGTAACCTGTAACTAAAAAATTCTTTTGGGAAGATAAAAACGGTTGTAAAAATTTTTCTACAGTAGCAAGTACGGGCCGTTTTACCATAGCTTTTCGACACTCTCGAAGTGCATGAAGCTCTGGAAAGCTCAACGATTGATCACAATATCCCCATGCGCAATGTGGATTTTCTAAGCCAGATTTAATATCTATGAGAGATTTTAAAGGATTTTTTTTAGCTTCTAAAAGTACTTTGTAAGAGGTTACACCAAATTTGGGAGATACATCCTCACACCCATGAATTATTGTAGGAAATCCAATCGATGCAAGAAGTGGCGGTAGTGCCAATAAGATATTTGGATGACGATTAAACCCATCATAAGCTGTAGCAATATCAATCAGACATGGTGTATCAATGCTCGTATGCGTCGCACGACGATATAAATTCTGTAAAAACACCGTGTTTTCTAAGAGAGTTTCTTCTTTAAGTCGTAGGCCTTCTAAAAACGGTGTTATAAGCACCATTGGCGTATTTATATTAAAACAAGCATCTAAGCAGGTGTTTAAGTCAGATTCTGATAACTCTTTATGATTAATTAGTTGATAAATAGCTTGCTGTAAACAAGGAACAGCGGTAGAACATTGGGTATCAAATAAGAAATGACAGTCGTGAGGTACACGCGTGAGATAGTTGTGAGATAAATCATCAAACCATGCCTGTTCTTCAGGTGTGTTTTCTAACATGAAAAATGCTATGAGTAGTGTTGCCTTGGTTGCTATATTACAGCTTGGATCGGCAAGATATGATGAGAAATCATTACATTGAGAAACGGACAAGGCTTTACTCATTGTTTTGCCAGTTCCTTTTTGTTTTAATAATTCAACAAGTTTAGTTTGCGTGGACATAAGTGATTAAATTACAACAACTAATAAATTTTTCATAGTAATTATAAACATAGCATCAAGTGCTAAGCATTAACAACGCTAAAAGCAATAAAAACATGGGTGAATTTTTAAACTGGAATTTTTGAAGCTAATTGATTCCAAAAGTGAAATTGCGGATCGGTTAATTTGATGTTTACTTGGGTTTTTAGATGATGAATAAATGGAAATAGGGCTAATTCTGTAAGCGTTAATGTATCTAAAGGATTTGGGCTTGTAATAAATTGATTGAGTTCGGGTAATTGCGTTTCGATTCGATTTTTAATAGTTGAGCGTTGATCAATAACTTCGTTAAATGAGGCTTTTAAAAAATCTTCTTCTTTTGCTTGGTATAATTTTATATCGCCATCTGATTGAAATTCTCGGCATGAATGTATAAATAACGGCGATGTTAGCGAAATATAATCATTTAAAATTAATTTTTTCCATGAATCAAACATTGGGTCTATCGTATCGTGAGATATTTTTTTAGTACCTAAAGAATCTAAATATAGTGCAATATCAATACTTTCTGTCATGATAGAACCATCATTTTTTTCTAAAATCGGAACAATTTTTTTTCCAACAAGTTGTTCCGGAGTTTTAAAATCAGAAATACGTAAAACACAAATTTCAATCGGATAATTATGCAATCCAGCCACTAATCGAGGCCTCATCGAATATGGGCAATGATCATATAAGTAGAGTTTCATAGTAGTTTACTTTTTAATAACGATTAATAGTAATAACTTTATATCCAGCCCAATCGATAGATGTTTCAATAAAATCATCCGTAACAGCAGGTTTGTTTTGGGTGATAATACGAATTAACTGAGTATCAAAATCAGCATAAATTGTTTGTATTTCAGAATTTTCTTTTAACTTTTTTTCAATGCCATGAGCACAAATAGCACAGGTCATTCCCGTGATAGTAACATCGATGGTAATTGCTTTATCAAGCGCAGGTATAGCACTGTTAAGCTGATGTGATTTCGAGTTATGATGAGAGTCGATTTCTTGAGGAGGTTTTCCCATAGAAAAGCAAATAGTTGAAAAAATTAAGATAAAAAATAATGAAGCTATGACTTTCATAAAGTTAATATACACATATTAGAAATAAATTTAAACTAGTAATGAATCATAAAATGAAAAAAACTAGAGGTTCCATTTGTGCCAAGTTCCCATAAAATTGATTTGTAAAATCCACGATAAATGGGCATGAATTGGCGTTGATTGGAACGATAATCTAAGTAACTTGCCTCAAGCATAAACCAGGTAGAGACTCCTGAAAATTGATGTTTATAGGGAGCCAAACCTAAGCGAGTAACTACTTTTAAAAAATAATCATGTGAAGGCTTCATGATTGTTGCAGAAACACTAGAAAAAATACGTCTGTTTTCAGCATCTGCTTTAATGTGAACACATGGAAATAACGTTTTTTTAGTATTATTCCAACCTAGCGATGCTGTTGTGTAAATATTGGCTTGGGCATCATGAAAATACCAACGTTTTAAAAGATAATTATAGTGAAGTAACCCAAGCGTTTCATTAGATTCACCAAGGTGAAAGCCTTGTAAACCAAGGGAATAACGTTTAGAAAAACTTTTATTAATATAACCTTCTGTAAGTAAATTGCTAGATTGAAGACTAACTGCATAGCCTCCCTTAAATGTAACAGGGTGAGAAAAAATAGGACTTACACAAATAGTAATTATAAGTAAAAAATATTTAAGCGTGTAATTAAAAGAGTTACGCATTATTTTAGTATACCCTTTTTAATCATAAATTATTAATTATTTAGCGAATCCAAATAAAATAGGTATAAATCAAATAACCAATTAGCATAAGCCCTGATATTGACTTATAAAAATTATGATGACGTTTAAAAAGTAATACCCACGCAACAGGTAAAATCGCGATACTCATGATAATGATATCTAAAATATAAAATGACTGAACGCGTATCGGATTTATTAAGGCACTAATACCTAGCACTAGTGTGATATTAAAAATATTTGATCCAATAATATTGCCTAAAGCTAAGCCCGTATTTCCTCGAGATGCAGCAATAAGACTGGTAACTAATTCAGGTAAAGATGTGCCTAAAGCAATGGCAAAAAGAGAGATAAAGGAGATAGATATCCCTAAGGTTGTTGCAATAGACATTGCAGAATCAATTAAAAGATTACCCCCAATAGGAAGTAAAATAATCCCAAGAATAAAAAATGAAACAGATTTATATAATGGATCTGTCGTAAGACTAGCAGAATCACTATGTTCAGAAATATCGGTAGCACTACTTGGAATAAAAAACAAATACAAGGAAAAACAAAAGAAAATTAACAGTAAAATGCCATTTAAAAATGAAATTTCATAGGGTTGGGATGCCATAATCGACAAAAGCAATACAGCGATACTAAAGCAATAAAATCGAATTTCTTTTGCTAGCCGGCACTGAGGAATAACCAATGGGCTTAATAAGCCTGTAGCACCTAGTATTAAACAGGTATTAGAAATATTACTTCCTAAAATATTTCCCATAACAACATCCGATTCACCTTTAAGACTTGCTAAAACATTAACTACAACTTCTGGTAATGAGGTTCCTATGGAAACAAGAGTTAGGCCGATTATAAGCTCGGATATAGTAAATCTTCTGGCGATTTGAGATGCACCTTCAACTAAGACATGTCCTCCCAAAAATAGGAATAGTGTTCCAATTACAAAGCTTAAAAAAACCATACCTAAGTATACAGTGAAATTAGATTATGGTAAAAGATTGCTCTAAACGCTATTAAAGTAATGATAATGCATTAAAATCAATAACTACCCGGATAGATGATCCTGGTTTAGGGAGTGTTTGAATAAAATTTCGTATAGCATCATTATCGGTTTTAAAGTGTTTTAATATGATACGCCAGCGAAAATGGTCGCGAACTTTTTCAATGGGTGCAGGGCCTGGCCCGATAAATTGAACAGATTCTGAAAAGGGGTATGTAGTTAGGTGTTGCTTGCAAAATCCTGCATAGGATTTAAGTAATTTTAGATCGGGGCAACTAAGAATAATATGTGTTAGTTCGCAAAAGGGCGGATACTTTAGTTCTGAACGAAACGCTGCTTCATGATCGATAAAGCCATCAAAATCGTGGTTTAAAGCAGTATCAATTGCATAATGATCGGGTTGATGGGTCTGAATAATTACATGGCCTTTTTTCTTGCCTCGGCCAGCACGTCCAGCCACTTGAGTAATGAGTTGAAAGGTTTTTTCAGAAGCTGAAAAGTCGGGAATATTTAGTTGGGTATCAATTGCTAATATTCCAACAAGAGTAACAGCTTCAATGTGATGGCCTTTTGCTATAAGTTGGGTGCCAATGAGGATGTCACCTTTCTTTTTAAAATGATTCAAACAGGTTTCAATCTGTTTGGCGGTTTTAGCAGAATCTTTATCCAGACGAACAATGGTAGCTTGAGTAAACTGTTGATAAAGCTCTGTTTCTATTTTTTGTATGGCAACACCCCCAAAGGCTAAATGGGGCTTTTTGCAGTGTGAACATTGGTGAGTAAAAGGTAGTGTAATATCACAACGATGACAACGAAATGTTTTATCTTGATGGTAGGTATAGCTCATCTGGCAATGCGGACACTGATGAATTTGTTTGCAAGACTGGCAAATAACATAAGGAGAATATCCCCGTCGATTAAGTAATAACATGACCTTTTCTTTTCGATCTAAACAACCTTGAATTGCTTGGATAAGAGGAGGGGATAATAACTGATCTTTTGATTCAGTTTCTGTCATATTAATACATTGCATTGTGGGTAAGACACTACCAGTAGCGCGATGCATTAACTGGTTATAACTGGCCTGTTGAGGGGTGGTGCGAGCCAACTTTTGATACGTTAAAAATGTGGTAACACTAGGCGTAGCCGATCCTAAGACAAGGGGGCATTGGTGAAACTGACACCGCCAATGAGCCAAGTCATGGGTGTAATAGCGGGGATGATTATCTTGCTTGTAAGAGCTGTCATGTTCTTCATCAATAATTACTAAACCAAGGGTTGTTGCTGGAGAAAAAATTGCTGATCGTGGGCCAATCACAAGTTTGGCCTTGTCACTATATAAAGCACTCCATCCAAGATCACGTTGTTTCGCCGTAAGTCCAGAATGAATTACAACAACATGATCATGAAATCGTTCGGAAAACTGTTCTCTAAATTGAGGCGTTAATGAAATTTCAGGACAACAAATAATAACATGTTTTCCTTGTTTCAACATTGTTTCAGCTAAGCGAAGATAAATTTCTGTTTTACCACTGCCAGTAATACCATGGATTAAATGTGACGAATAACCATCTCTTTCTAAAATGGAATCCATTGTTAATTGTTGCTCACAATTTAGGGTTAATGGCGAGGGGGTAATTGTATGATTGAGCGAGGCGTCATTGTCTCGAAATTTTCGAGTTCCAATAATTGTTTGATAAGCTTTATAGGGCGTGGTGTGATAGGTTTTTGAAAACCAAGGTATCCATGTTACAAATTCTAATGGAAGTTGGGGCAGAGATTCTTCATAAGAATCTATAGGCTTTAAATTTTCAAATTCAGAGGAATCATTAATTTCCAAAACAAGGGCTTTCGTCCGATAGTTTCCAAAGGGAACCAAAACATGAGTTCCAGGAAATACTAATGATGAAAGATGTTCTGGAATAAGATAATCAAACGTCTGATTAACCCCTCGAAAAACACATACAGTAGCGATCATAATAATAGTGTACTAGAGTAAACTAGATTGTAGGATAGTCTAAATTACAATGCCGTAGGGTGATTTAGATTAAGCTTAAAAATAGTTTGAAATATAACCGCTATATTTAGTCTTCTTTAAGATTAAACTATACCCAAAGAGAGTTTTGAGACATCATTGCTACTACTTTTTTATTGACTATAAATTAGCTTTTTTTATTTTAATTATTGAAGAAAACTTAGAATACTTTTATAGTTAAGTTTAATACACAAAATTACAAACTAAGTAGGCGAATGGAGGTTATGATTCATGAGTCAATTAATGACAGGAAAAAAAGGAATAATTTTTGGCGTAAGTAATAAGCGTGGTATTGGTTATGCAATAGCAAAGGCCTTGCATGATCACGGTGCTGAAATTGCATTTACGTATGCAAACGAAACTATGGAAGCTCGTGTAAGACCTATTGCTGAAGAAATGAATTCTAAATTGATTTGTGAATGTGATGTAACTAATGAAGATCATATTAAGTCTGTGTTTGCAGATTACAAAGCGGCTTATGGTAGTTGTGATTTTATGATTCATGCCGTTGCTTTTGCAAATAGAGATGATTTAATGGGCGATTTTTCAGACGTTTCCAAAGAGGGTTGGGATTTAGCCTTAGGTGTTAGTGCTTATTCTTTAATTTCTCTATCCCGTGCTGCTAAGCCTTTAATGAATGATGGCGGATCTATTATTGCTTTAACTTATTTAGGCGGTGAAATGTACGTGCCTAACTACAATATTATGGGTGTTGCTAAAGCGGCACTTGAGAGCTCTGTTCGTTACTTAGCTGCGGAGTTTGGTGATATTGGAGTACGAGTAAATGCCTTATCTGCCGGTCCTGTAAAAACATTAGCATTTAAAGGAATTTCAGGATCAGATGTATTATTAAAAATTAATAAGGTAAGATCCCCGCTAAAGCGAAATATTACTTTAGAAGAAGTAGGTTCCGCTGGGCTTTATTTAGCTTCCTCATTATCTGGTGGAGTTACTGGTGAAACACATCATGTTGATGGTGGTGTTCATTGTGTAGCAATCTCAAAAGAAGATGCTAAATATTATTTAGATATGGATGTATCTTAATTACTAAATATTAACTTTAAGTAATTTTTAACAGGCGTTCTAATTGGCATAAGGTAGGCATGCTGTTTGTTTTGTATAGCACAATCAAGCAAATCTTTGCCTAGTTTAATATTGTAATCTAGTGATAGATTAAATGTATCTGTAAATGATACGTGGTTAACCGTTTGCCAATATTTAAACGATGATTCCGTAGTAACGGGTGATATACCACAAAAAAATTGAGTTTTAGAAAACTCTTTTGCATACATTTGGTAAAGATCGCAGTCAAAAAACGGTTGAGAAAATAAACCATCGGCACCAGCATTTAATTTTTGGGTTGCATAATCACATTCTTGTTTGAAGGATTGACGGTACGGATCAATGCCACAATAAATTACTAGATCATTAAATTCTTTTTTTAAAATTCGTGTAAGGCTAATAGGCGTCACATCCGATACAGGATTTGTTTCGTCTGTATCTCCAGAAATCAATAAGACATGTCGTAACCCCAGTGTATATAAACGTGATAGTGTTGCGATATGGCCATCATGAGTATCATCTTGAGTACGAATATGAGGTATTGTAGTAATGGATTGATTCAAAAGAGCCAACGCTGCATCAGCGCTACGAATAGGTAATCGTTTAATATCAGGAACATTAATACCCGTGAGTTGGGAAAAAGACGCTAAAAAATCAAGAGAATTCTCACATAGGTTCGTAAGATTACGTGGAACAAGTTCTAAAAAAATCATAGAGACAGTGTCACTCAATATGAAATTCATGTCAATAAATAGACTTGTAAAACGTATCGTAAAAATTAATGATTACGTTTGATCTACGGTTACTCGTTGAGTTGGGTAGGCCAGTTCTAACTTTGGATCTTTACCAAACTTAGTTAAGAGCGCTTCCCAAAACTCATGTTCACTGTAGCGTCTTTTCTTTGTTGGGCAAAGATAACGCGCTGTTAAATTAATGCCACTATCTTTGGTATTGGTATAAACAATAGGGTGGATATTAGAATATTCAATTAAATGATGTTGCATGGCTTTTTTTAGGGTTTTTTCAAGGTTCTCATTCATGGCTTTATCTTGTTTAGTTATAATATCTAAAATAACTTTTTTAGCTTTTTTCCAATCCGATTCAAAAGTAACTAACACATTAATTTCATTCCAAACCCAATCAAAGCCAGCGGTATAGTTGAAGATTGGATGTGATAAAACATGGCCCATAGGAATGTAAACAATTCTACCTGTACTTTGATCATGCTCGATCCAGTTACCTACTTCTAATACCGTAATTTGAAACCATTCAATTTGTAATACGTCTCCTTTAATACCGCCAATTTCTATACGATCGCTTACTTGAAAAGGGCGTCGAATCATAACAAAAACATAACCTGCTAAATCAGAAACAATATCACGTAAAGCAAATGCTAGTGCTGCAGTAATTAAACCTAAAAAAGCAGTTAAAGATCCAAGGCTAGAAAACCAAACAAAGCTTAAAATAATTATCCCTAAGAAAAATAAGGTTGAATTAATGGTGCGTTTCCATTTAAAAATAGTTTTATTTGAATTAATTTTTTTTATGATAAGTTGATGCGCAACTTTCTTGATAATAATCAAGCAAACAACCAAAAACATTGAAAATAGAGTTTTAGAAAGTATTGCTGGAGAAATAAGGGCTGTTATATCGCTAAAATTTAATTTTTCTATCATAATTTAATCATAATCGTAATTTACAGAGCAGGCAAACAGTTACTCTTTTTTAAGATAAGATAAAAGTTCACTGATTTTTGTCGTCGGTTTTTCGCATTTAAAATTATGGCAAAAATAAAATGTTTGTTTTTCTGCAATAGCTGTAAAAGATTGAAATGAATCAAGGGTAGATAAGAATGGTGCTTGAGAGAGATCTTGAATTACAAGATTTTCAATAATACGAAGCGCTTTCTTTTGGCTGTCTGTTAACGAATGTGTTGTGATCAGTATTGGAAATCCAGCAAATAAAGATTCCTGAGTTGCAAGCCAAAATGTATAGCCTAAAGGATAACGTTCAATTGCAGATCCAAAATAAGTACTTAGCGATTGCGCTTGAGCATATAAGGATGGATCGTGTAGATAGGCCGATAAATGAAGTAAATTATAGTAAGCAACACTATTTACACAAGGCAACGCTCCATCATAGCTATCATGTTGCTTGATTATCAAATCATCATTATCACTTAAATAAAAACATTGGTTGGTTTTATCCCAAAAGCGATTTTGAGTTTGCTTAAATAATCTTAAAGCATGATTTAAATAGGTATCATTCATTGAGCATTGATAAAGATTTAATAAGCCATATATAAAATAATGATAATCAAAAGCCGTTCCAGAAATACCCGCAGAACCATCTTTATATCGATGAAGTAAGTGGCCAGAAGTATCAACTAGCGTTGATAAAATAAAATCTGCACACTCAGTCGCTAGGCGTTGATATTTTGGAGATTGTAAGGCTTTGCTTGCTTGAGCTAAGCCAGCAATAGTCAGACCGTTCCAATCCGTTAATATTTTATCATCTAAACTTGGACGGAACCGTTGGTTTCGATAGGTAAAAAGTTTTTCATAAATTGGAATCAATGTATCTGTATACACATTTTTATCATATGCTTCACAATGAAGTATCGTTTGTTGTGTTGATTGATGTGTAGCTTCATCAATGTAATTTCCTTCTTTTGTAATTTCAAAGAAGCTAGATAATAATGTTAATTCTTGTGGAGTTAAAATGGTTGATAATTCAGCATAAGACCAAACATAAAATCGACCTTCTTCACCCTCGCTGTCGGCATCTTCAGCACTAAAAAAGCCTGGCGTTTCAGCTTGAAGGTCTCGGGTTAAATAAGTAATTGTATTTTTAATAGTATCTTTGTAGCTTTGCTTTTTTGTAATTTCATAAGCTAAAGCATAAGCAGAAAGTAATAAGGCTTGATCATAAAGCATCTTTTCAAAATGGGGTGTTTTCCAAGAGCTGTCAGTACTATAGCGATGAAATCCAAAGCCTACATGATCGTAAATACCTCCATGATTCATAGCATCTAATGTTGTTAATGCCATAGAGAGGGCTGATTCGTTTTGGGTGCGTTTATAATAGCGTAACAAAAATAAAATCTGATGCGGCATAGGAAATTTTGGAGCAGTACTAAATCCACCATACTGAGAATCAAATGCCTGTTCAAAGAGACGTATAGTTTTTTCAGAAATATCACTGCTTAATGATTGAGGGACTTGCTGTTGGTTATGTTCAATTAATCCGGCCATGATGGTTTGTGTAGATTTTAAAATATTAGAACGTTGGTTTATCCAAGCCTCGCCAACGGTAGGTATAAGTTCGAGCATTCCAGGACGATTGGGAAACGATTGTTTTGGAAAGTAGGTTCCTGCAAAAAAAGGCCGTTTATCGGGCGTCATGATAATAGTTAAGGGCCACCCACCAGCGCCAGTTAAGATTTGGCAAACACTCATGTAAAGATGATCAATATCCGGTCTTTCTTCTCGATCTACTTTAATATTGATAAACGTATTATTCATAAGCGATGCAACGTCATTATCTTCAAATGATTCATGTTCCATAACATGGCACCAATGGCAGGTTGCATAGCCAATAGATAGAAAAATAGGCCGATCAAGAGCGTTTGCTTTTTCAAATGCTTCATCGCACCAAGGATACCAATCAACGGGATTATGTTGATGTTGGAGTAAATAGGGCGATAATTCTGAGCTTAAATGATTTGACATGCTATTAATGATAGCGTGAGCATTAAAAGATTACAAAATATCTATTAAAAATTTATTAAAAAATTTGTGTTTCGTATTTTATAATGATACTTGGCTTTTGGCTTGTTTTATTAGTACCAATAGTAGCAAATGTTAACCCTTTCTTTTGAAGACCAGCCATATAATCCCACTGAGAACCAGTCACATTAACCGATCCTCGATAATAGCCAGCTGAGCTAATAAATTGGATTTCTTCTAACAATTCTCGAGAGTAATAAAGAGATATATAGGAATCATCCGCAAGCGTTGCTTGGCCAGGGCCTGTGAGTAAAACATGATACTGAAGTTTGAAATCTTGAAATGAAATTTCCAAAAATCCTTCAGAAAAATCAATAGAGTTTCCTGATGTTGTATTTGGATAAGCATAATAAATAGCCCCTAATTCATAAGAAATATCAGGAAACGTAGGGAACTCATAACTTAAGCTTCCGTAAATATCCCATTCATACGATGTTTGATCTGCAAAACTAACATTAGATACCCACGTTCCGATAGAGATATTATCCAAAAAAGAAGTATCTAGTCCTCCAAAAATTGCAGGGTTACCAATATTATTTGTTTGGCTCATTCCTCTCCAAATATACAAGTTACTAATACCTAAATTACCTTCAATAACTGATTCTGAAGTTAGATCTAGTAATGGATTATTCATAAATGGCGTTTTGGAGTTTGGTTGATTGGTTACAGAAGAAATAGTGTTTATTTTATTTGGGTTTAACCGTAATTTATGTGCTTTTATCAAGGCTTTTGCAACTTCTGATTTTGATAAGTTATCACGCGATGTATTCGGTATTACTGAGTTTTCAACTAAAAATTTATACCCTGCCTGATCTGAGTAAAAACTCACATTAAAATTAATTTTTTGATTTGAATCTTTTGGATATGTATCAGGATCAATGTAAGCCATTAAAAATTTGGCTATCGTTTGTTTAGAAATAGTTTGATTTGGATTAAACGATTCAAAATAATAAGGCTCTAGTTGTCCAAATTTATTTTGAACATTATTTATTTCAGATTCAGCCCATTTAGGCACATTTTTTAACGGAGAAATAAATTGATGGGGTGCTAAATCATGCGTGTTTTTAAGTAATCGACTAACTAAAATTAAAAATTCTACCTGAGTTAAATCATTATTAAGGGTATGCGTATCAAGAATTAACGTTTTAAATAAATCGGATGTTTTAGAAGTAGATGCACGTGTTTGTGATAGATTTAAGTTTAAAATTAAAATAAATAAAAAAATATAGCAGAAAATAGTTTTCATAAAATGCCCCTTTAGAAATAGAAAATTTTATCAAATTATGATGTAACTATGGGGGGCTGTCAAATATAAGGAATAACGTATTATATTAGATGATTTTATAATAAACTGCTAGTAATTGTGTCGTTTTCGAACTGCAATTTAAGTGTTTCAATTTTATCTAATAATTCTTTCTCAATTTCTTTTACTTTATCTTTTATATCTGGTTCTAAATATGTACCTGAATTTTTATCATCTGAAATGATACTATCAATTGGTGGAATAGCATGATGCAAACCTAATGAATCAATTGAAGGCATGGTAATTAATTTCCCTATTTAGTATTAAAGTAAACATCAATTAAATAATTATTAAATGAAGCCTACTAATTTAAGCGATAAAATTTTATACTACAATAGAATAAACATAATTAAAGGAAAATTCTATGACACCAGCGCGCTTAAGTTTAATCAATGCATTAACTCTAATTATTATGGGGTTTTGGGGCTATAGTGATGTTTCATCACCAACCGCATTAATTCCTGTAGGTTTTGGTGTTGTTATACTTATTGCTTCTATTGTTTGGATCAAAAAACCAGCGTTAACAAAAATAGTTGCTCATATCGCAATTTTATTTACCCTAATTATTTTAAGTGCTCTTGTTGGTATGAGGTTGCCAAAGTCTTTGGCTACGGGTGGTGTTGGTCTTTTACGTGTAATTGCAATGATTAGCACCAGTGTTTTAGCAATAACATTTTTTATTAAGAATTTTATTGATAATCGAAAAAATACGTAATTTTTTAATAAAAAATCTCAATCACAGTAAGTTATTTAATAGTTTTTAAAATATATTTTTTATGATTGATGTGGGTGTCCTTGTATTGATAGTATTTATCCCAAGCTAGGAGACTAACTGCTTTAGTTAACTAAAAGAGTGGTTGTTGTTGGGCTTAATAAATCATTTTTTTTTTTTAATTTTTAAAATTTAAAATACTACGGTAAATTAAAGTATTAGTGCTTGAGTTGTATGATGAATCTAAGATTACTTGGTATATCAATCAAATGGCTGTGATTAATTAAAGATTTTCAATTTTAAGGGAATAAGCTAGAGAACTATCGTTATGCTTATTCCCTAGATGGTTATGGAGTCACATAACCTCCATTATTAGAAAATGGCGGAGATTCAGCGATCATCGTGCTTGCAGCACTTGCATTAAAAGGTGAAGATGATGATGATGGAGAGCCTGTTTGAGCATTTTGAATTTTTTCAATTACTGCTTGAAAGTCTTGTTTAACATCATCTTTTGTTGTAACTATAAAATTTGAAAGTGAAGCATCCACATTAAGTTGATTTTGTTTTGCTTTTACAACATGAAAAGTAAGTGAGACAGCAAGGTCTAATATATTAGGTTTGTCTTTTAAATCCAAATCTGTTTTTAGAAACTCTGTGATCTCGTTTAATAAATTTTCTTCAGTTTTTGATTTATCTTTAAACCAAGCGTTTATTTTCTCTTTTATATTTATTTTTAAATTATCTGACCCCACTTTTCCGGATAATGTTAAAAGTGATGTTTGCAAAGTAAACTCTGCATTTAATTCAGAGCTTGGCTCTGCTGCGGTGTCGATAATTGTTAATTCATAGCTTGGTTTAATTTTGTCGTCTACTTTGTTAGATAATAAGTGATCTAATGATTTTCCTTCTTTTTTAGATTCAGATAATAAGTGATCTAATGATTCTCCTTCGCGAAATGGTGCAAAAGTTATGTAGTCAAGTTGTGTAAATACTTCGTGCGGATTCATTTTGATTGGGATAACGTTTGAATTTTGAACATTTTGAGCTATTTGATTAAATTTTTCAGCGTTAGCTCTAGATACTATGGTTGCTGCAGCTGCATAGTATGGATGAATACGTTTATCAGAAATGTCATTTAAAACTTTTCCGTCTAAAGCTTTGATAACTGCAATATTTTTGCCGTCTTTTTTGATTATATAAATCTTACTATTTTGACCATTATTTTCACCTAAAGCTTCAATATTATAATCTTTTCCTAAATAAACCTCTGTTAATTTTACTTCTCTATCAACTAAAGTATGATAATCATCAATTTCACCTAATGATTGTAATTTAGATGTTATTTCATTTATTATTGGCCGATTTAAATTTTTTATTTGTTTTGTTGCAATTAATTTATATATTATTTGAGGAGTTGTTAAAGTGGGGGCTAGTTTTCTTTTAATATCTGGAGCTTTAGCTTTAGTCATTGGTGGACTTGCAAAAGTTCTTGGTGGACTTTCAAGAGTTTTTGTTTTTTTAGGGGAGCTTTCACAAGGCGATTGCGGTGGTTCAGCATTATTTTTTTTAAGTGATAATGGAGATCTTGGTTGAGTTATAGGATTTTGATATGTCGAGCTTGGTGAGCTTGGTGATAAGGGCATGTTTTTTCCTTTTAGTTTTATTTAATTATGTGAATTATGTTTTGTTGTCGTTAGTATTTTGATGTAAGTTTTATCGAAATTTTATGTTTTATTAATTTAATTTATATAAATACAGCGTTTATACTTGGTGTTTAAATAAAAAAAAAGAGTTTGTTTGCTATTTTTTATATTAAATTTAGCTTTTTAAGTGAGCGCGTTATGGTTGTAAAAAAAGCATTACTAATTATTTTTAATTATATAAAGATTTTAAACAGAAACAGCACTATAAAGCGCTAAAGAAGATGAGGTGCTTTGAGCCCAAAACTGATTTCCGTAATCAAAATGCCACCATTCATAGGGATAATTTGAAAATCCGACAGAGGTCATTATATGGTAAAGTAATCGTCTATTATGACGAATGTCTTGGTACTGATCTGTAGCATTTAATTCGTAATAATCTGTATGCGCTTTTTCTGTGAAATCATCAAACACCGTACCCATATCTAAGGGAGTTTTATTTTGATTAATTATAGTTAAATCTACAGAGGCTCCAGTAAGATGAGGCGATGGGCAACGAGGATCTGTATTTGGAATCGAGACAAACGTAGCTGTTTTTTTGATGCATTCGGCGTCACTTAATGAGGGGGTATTCTTTTTTATTTCTGACTTAAATTGATCAAATAATGCGTGTTGTACACAGGTTGGGGCCAAGCATCATAGATGATTATGGCGTAGTCAGGATAGATGCTTCTTAATAATTTAACTGCTTGAATACATTTTTCAAATACAGTTTGTCGCATATAACATTTTGTTAAAGATCCTTTGATATTTTGATCAAAATAATAAGGTTTACTTAATATATAAGGGTGTAGATTATCAATACAAATTAATGGATCATCATCATTATTTGCGATAGGAATCTGCTTCCAATCTAATGACCAGCTAACTGTTTTTTTTTGGGGATGGCGTTTAATTTTGTTTGTGGAATACTCATAAAAAGGCTGCTTTATAAATCTGTAGTTATATAATTAATTAATTTTGTAATGAATTTTATTAATGGTTTTGTTCTAAAGTTAATTAATTAGAAAATTAACATGGTTAGATAATCTGATAGATAGGCTGATTTTAAATATATCTATGATATACTTTTCAAATCATGAGTAAAAAGAGAGATTTATTAGTAACACCAGATAATCAGGCACCAGTATTAATGCATTCGTGTTGTGCACCTTGTGCTGCAGAATTAATGGAAGCTATGCTTGAATCTAAAATTAAATATTCTATCTTTTTTTACAATCCTAATATACATCCTCAAAAAGAATATGAAATACGTAAAAACGAAAATATACGTTTTGCAAAAAAACATAATATTGAATTTATTGATGCAGATTATGATACCGATAACTGGTTTGAACGTACCAAGGGCCAAGAGTATGAGCCTGAACGTGGTAAGCGTTGTACAACCTGTTTTGATATGAGATTTGAGCGTACTGCTCTTTATGCACATGAACATGGGTTTCCTGTGATTACCTCCAGTTTAGGAATTTCTCGCTGGAAAAATATGGATCAGATTAATGACTGCGGAGAAAGAGCGGCTAAACCATACAACGATGTAACCTATTGGACCTATAACTGGCGAAAAAAGGGCGGGTCTGAACGTATGTATCAGATTTCTAAGCAAGAAAACTTTTATCAACAAGAATATTGTGGCTGTGTTTACTCTCTTCGAGATACAAATCTTTGGCGTAAAAAGACAGATCGTCAGACGATTCGTTTTGGTGAATCATTTTATTCTGAATAATACTTAAATTGAAAAAAATTATTACGACAAATTAAAGGCCTTTTCTAAGCCAATACCACGAGAACCTTTAACTAAAAATACAGTTTCTTTAAATGCTTGTGTTAATAAATAACTTTTTAACTCAGTTACATCATGATAATGCAAGCAGGGAAGATCGTTTTTAAAGGGTTCGAAGTTATGACCAACTAAAATAATCAACTCAAAGGAATGCTCTTGTATCAATGAAATAATATTTCTATGTTCTTGATGAGAATCTGTACCAAGTTCAAACATATCTCCTAAAATAAGGGCTTTAGTTTTGCCTGGATATTCCGAGAAATACGAAATCATCGCCGTCATGCTACTAGGATTTGCATTATAAGCATCTAAAATAACGGTGTTAGAGTTCCAGGGTATAATTTGTGAACGATTATTTTCTGGTATATAAGACTCAATACCCTCTTTAATAGCTTCCCAAGGTGTGTTGTAATAAGACCCAATACAGGCTGCCGCTAGGATATTGTGGCATTGAAAATCACCGAGTAAATGTGAATGTATGACTTGTTGTTTTAGATCTTGGTTTTTTAAATGTGTAAGCTGGACCTGAATAAATGGAAAGCGTTGCGTACATTCACCCAAAATAAGAAGATCTTCCTGATCGGTAGGGGTGTCTGAATAATAAATGATATGAGCGCCCCCTGCTTTACTAGCATTTTCAACTAAGATAGGATCATTGTGATTAACAAATAAAAGTCCTTGAGTTTCTTTTAAATAATCATACAGTTCACAATTAGCTTGAATCACACCTTCAAAAGAACCATAGCCTTCGAGATGATCTTTACCACAATTTGTGATAATGCCTGCATTTGGTTGTGCAATAGTGCATAAAAAAGCATGCTCTTTAGGGTGGTTGGCTCCCATTTCTATAACAGCAAATTCACATGTTTGAGGCAATGATAAGACTGTAAGTGGAACCCCAATATGATTGTTGTAATTTCCTTGAGTTGCAACCGTGTCATAGGTTGTTGCTAATACACTTGCAATAACATTTTTTGTCGTTGTTTTTCCATTGGAACCAACCACTGCAATGACTGTCGTATCTGACAATTGCTTTCTATGATACCGTGCTAACTCTTGAAGCATAGCTAAGCTATCGTCCACTAAGATACAACGAGAATCTAGCTGATAATCAGGATTATCAATGATGACACAGCGAGCATTTTTATTTAAAACATCTGCTACAAAGCTATGGCCATCATGTGTATCACCTTTGATTGCAAAAAACATATCATTGGGTTGCATAGTTCGAGAGTCAATACTAACGTGATTGCACAGCTTAAAATGTTCATATAGCTGATTTAAATCCATAAAAAAAGTATATAAGTATTACTATTAAAATCAAGTTGAGATTTAGACAAAAATTTGTTATTGGTATTCAAAATATTGTCAATAAAGAAATTTAGTATCACAATAATTATGTTATGAGAGTCATGAATTATAGCAGAAAAGAGCTCTGGAAAGGATTTAAAGATCCCACCCCTGTCGGAGAGGACCCGGATGCTTCTCAAGAAGAATTTAAGGCAAGAGATACAATGCCAAATCCTGAACCTTATAATCCTTATGATGTTTATGATATCGATATTAAAACAGAAGCCATTGCAGCCTTATTTCATGGATTAGAGCAACAGACACGATCGTTGGGTATCGTTCGTTCATATAAGCATATTAGTTTACCTGAAGCTCTTATTTATTGTTATATTTTTGATAATCCTGAAAAAACGATAGGTTCTGCTGAGTTATCTGTAATTAATAGCCGTTTAGGCACAGGTGTATTAGAGCTTAAATTAAATTTAAGAGGCTTAGATCAAACTTTGCTTACATCCTATGATCTTCTTTATTACTATGCAGGCTTAAGTGTTTCAATTAAAGAAAATAATCAGATTGTTGGTGAGATTCGTTATGTTATTCGAGGTCAAAAATGTGAAGAAATCTCAGGAACATTGCATGGTTCTCCTTTGGTTTTAGATCCTGTATGGCATCCAACTAAAGCTGGAGAATTAAGACAAGAATCTTTTCATTATAAACATCAAAAAACAACATTAATTTATCAAGCCAATCGAAAATTTACATGCTTAGGATCTGCCCCTACAAAGCAATTTTCAATGGAGCATAAAACAATCAAAAAATTTAAAAACAGAACGGTAGTTATAAAAGCAGTTCGCTGTAATAATCATCAATTTAATGTAACCTTACATTTTCATAAGAATATTTTAATTCCAATTTCTGGTCAGTGGATTGGTATCTAAATTTTTAAAACTACTGTTTAATATAGTATCAAAAAAACAAATAGCTAATATTTTTGCTAAATTAGTTCAGCCTGCACAAACACATCGATGGATGTTTTTTATTATTGTTAAAGGTGTTGGGCTTGTTTATTTTATTGCATTTATCTCACTTTTAAGTCAGCTTAAAGGGCTTTATCTTTCCGATGGAATTCTACCTATTGCATCTTATATTTCTCGTTTTGAAAGCATTTCATGGTTTGAGTGGCCCCATATCTTTTTGAGTACACATGATAGTTATTTATGGAGTGTTTTATGGGTTGGGTTAGTTGCAAGTATTTGTTTGGTTTTTGGGATATTGCCTTTGGCAATGGGGGTAATTTGTTGGGCAGTATATGGTTCGTTTGTAAACTATGGGGCTGTTTTTATGAGTTTTCAATGGGATAGTTTGCTATTAGAAGCTGGGTTTTTGATTCTTGTTGGGGTGCCAGTAACGTTATTTTGGAAAAAATCAGATTATTATGCACCTCCAAAACTATGTATTATTTTAGGCTATGTTTGTTGTTTTAAATTAATGTTTGCTTCAGGTATGGTGAAATTATTGTCAGGTGATTCATTGTGGTGGTCGGCTAAAGCTTTAGAGTATCATTATTACACCCAGCCATTACCGCATATGTTAAGTTGGTTTTTTCATCAGTTACCAGCAGTGGTTCATAAAGTTTCTTGTCTGATCATGTTTAGTATTGAGTTAATTATGCCATTTTTGATTTTTATTAATCATAAAGCGCGCCGGATTGCAGGGCTTAGCTTTATTGGTTTAATGAGTGTCGTGATGGTTTCTGGAAATTATTGTTTTTTTAATCTATTAACTATGTTTTTAGCGTTGTTTTGTTTGGATGATGAATTTTTTAAATTAAAAAATAGCTCAAAACAAATCAAGCTATCGTTATTTAATTTGATTAGGGGAGGAGTGGCCGTAGTTCTCATTGGTGTTGCTGTAGTTAATTTAAGTTCTCAATTAATTCCAGGCCTTGCTAAGATTAGAAGGGTTACGCAACCTATATCGGGCTGGCATTTATCTCATACTTACGGATTATTCGCTTCAATGACAAGACAAAGAGAAGAAGTTCAAATTTTAGGAAGTAATGATGGGGTTGATTGGAAAGCCTACAGTTTTAAATATAAACCTAATAATGATAAGGAAATTCCCCGTTGGACATGGCTTCATCAGCCACGTTTAGATTGGCAGCTTTGGTTTGTTGCATTACAAGGCTATTCTCAGCATTCTTGGACCAACGCCTTAATCACACGTTTATTCGATCATTCGCCATCTGTCTTAGCTTTATTTAAAGAGGTGCCATTTGAAACCGCACCAAAGTATCTTGTTATGGTAAAAAATTCTTACCATTTTTCAGATTGGAAAGAAAAACAAACGAAAGGAAGGTGGTGGATTGTTGGGAAAACAGAGCAATTTTCACCTGTATTTAAAAATAATAACTTCTAAAGTTTGATTAAAAAAAGTCTAGAAGAAATAAACCTAAGATTGTTACACTAATTTTTATGAAAGATATTCCAATTGTTTGTATTACAGGCTGTTCTTCAGGATTTGGCTTAAACATTGCTCTAGAATGCGCCAAAACATGTCAGGTAATCGCCACAGTGCGTTCAGAAAAAGGTAGACAGCAGCTTTTAGATCAGATGATTAAAGAAAATGTATCGATTGATATTCAGCTATGTGATGTAACAAAATCAGAATCTATCGAAAACTTAGTGAGATATATATCTAACGAATATACAACATTAAATGTTTTGATTAATAATGCAGGTATCGGATTGGGGGGATTTTTTGAAGATACAGCACAAGAGCAAATTGAAACCGTATTTCAAACCAATTGTTTTGGTCTAATGTCTATGACACGTGCCTGTTTGCCTTTATTAAAAAAAGCCAGTCCTGCAAAAATTATTAATATTTCATCTATTGCTGGCTTAACAGGAACCCCTATGATATCTGTTTATAATTCCTCGAAATGGGCAGTGGAGGGGTTGAGTGAAGCGTTGTTATTTGAGCTAAAACCATTTGGGGTTGATGTGATATTAATCGAACCAGGTCAGTTTAAAACAAAAATATTTAGTGATAATTTAAATTTAGCTCATGGGGTGACAAATAAAGAAAGTGCTTATTTTGGTTTATCAAAAAAGCTTTTAAAGCAATTTGAATCACGCCAAAAAAAGGGTGTCCCAGATCCTAAACCAGTCATACGCTTATGTACTCGCTTAGTTCATAAAAAACGAACACGATTTCGCTATCTTGTAGGTACTGATGCAACCTTGCGATTTTTAGTTAGGCGTTGGTTGCCATTTGAATTATATCGAATTATCGTAAATAAATTTGTCGCAAAAATAATGAGGTAGCTCATGAATTTAATAGTAGTGATGTTAATCTTAGTCGGGATGATTGTTCCGAATCTTGCAGCTAATGTGATTGATCTTTCTGTAAAAAAACATGCCTTACAGTTGAGCTATGAGCCTATTGCAGTTACAAATCAAGAAACAATGGGCATGATGGGGGTGCATATAAATTTAGATATTCATAAGTTATCGATGGTTTATCTTGGTGTTGGTGGTTATGGCGCATTAACGGGAGATCGTGGCGGTTTTTTTACCGCAGGGATAACGCCCGGTTTAAGAATTCCATTTACCCGTTATTTAGAAGCAGATATTGGGTTGTTTTTAGGTGGTGGGGGAGGTGCGAGTGCTTTTCCTGGAGATGGCGATATGATACGTGCGCATGCCTATCTAGGACGATCGTTTCCATTATTTTCTACGTGGTTAGGAGTGGCTCGTCAGCGAATTTCAAAAAAATCAATTAAGGATACTTGGGTTATCACAGTTACAAAACCCTTCTATATTACCAAGCCAGTAATGAGTTCATTTGATCGGATCGGCTCATCAAAAAAAGTGGCGTTTCAAAAACGAAATTTGCGTATTGCGCCGTTAATAGGTGCCTATTTTCCAGCAAAGTCTGCGTTGGGAAGAAATGCGTTGCCTTTAGAAAATAAAATTTCATTACTAGGTATTGATTTAGAAACAAATCGAAATGGATCGGCGCTAACAGGCTTATTTTCTTTATATGCAGCCAATGGTAATAAGGCCGATGGCTACGGAAAAATTATGACCGGCCTTGGGTATCAGTATCTCATAACAGAAAAAATGATGATGATGCCTTACATGCAATTTGGTATGAGTGGGGGCGGAAATATTGATACCGGTGGCGGACTTATTTCTCTAGCTGGATTTAAAGGTAGGTATGCTGTAGCAAAGATGCTGGATGTTCATGGACTTTTAGCTCAAATAAAATCATATAATGGCAATTTTGAATCAACCTTATTAGGAGGCGGTGTTACTGTTAAATTAGGTCATTTAGATCCGGTAATTGATCCTTTCAATGAAATTGAAAAAACTCAGATCAATCAATCAGAAACGCAGTTAAAATCATTTCAATGGTTTTTTGGAAACAAAACTATTTATCCAAAGAAATCGTTAAAAGATAAAAATGGAGAAGCCTATGAATCACAAATTGATTTTGTAGCTTTTGGTTTGGAAGTTCCTGTAAACTCTTGGCTTAATGTAATTACAACAACCTATTGGGCTTATACGGGAGATGTTGGTGCTTATGCCGAAGGATGTTTTGGTATTATATTAAAAAAGAGTCTATTTCCTCGTTGGACACTCTATCATCAAACAGAAATTGGTGCTGCTGGAGGGGGAGGTATTAATGTGAATCAAGGAACGATTTATCAGTCATTACTAGGGATTGGATTTCAGCAAACACGATCTTATCAGTGGAAAGGGTATGTTGGATGGCAGGGAAGTTTTGATCATGCAAGTTTTCAAGGCCCTATTGCTATGTTAAGTCTGGATATTCGAAGTGCCTTTTTAGGATCTAAAAATTAGTCGATATTTTTAATTTATAAAGCTCGTGGTTATGAATATTTAAGCTACGTATCTATAACTAAACATGCAAAGCTATGGTATCATAAGCGTAACCAGTAAATTAGAGGAGACTATTTATGACGGAAACATTAACAGCTCAGATTGAAACAAGTAAAGGATCGATCACCATTGAATTATTTGCAGATCAGACTCCAAAAACAGTGGCTAGTTTTGTGAATTTAGCAGAGCGTGGCTATTATAACGGACTTAATTTTCATCGTGTTATTGAAGATTTTATGATTCAAGGCGGATGTCCTAATGGCACAGGTATGGGTGGCCCAGGATACCAGTTTGATGATGAATGCCGAGCAGATTTAAAACATGATAAACCCGGTATTTTATCAATGGCAAATGCAGGTCCTGGTACCAATGGTAGCCAGTTTTTTATTACCCATACAGCAACGCCATGGCTTGATATGAAGCATACTGTTTTTGGTGCTGTAAAATCAGATTCAGATCAAGATACGGTCAATTCAATTACCCAAGGAGATACAATAACGTCTATTACTATTACAGGTAATACAGAATCAGTAAAAAAAGAAGCGGGTGCTGATTTAGTTGCTTGGAATGATATTTTAGATGAAGGATTTCCAAAGTTAAAACCTGCATTATAAAGCTATCTATTTAGTATGATTTCTTTTTTTAAAAATCTTACAAAGCGAGTGATTGCCTGCCCAAGCTGTGGTAGGCGATCACGAGTGCCCTTGAAACCAGGAAGTGTTTTACTCGTTACTTGCCCAGCATGTGAAACAAAGTTTGAAATCAAATTTGAAAATCCCATGTCATCGTTAAAGAATAGTTTTAAATTACCTTGGCAAAAACAAAAGCTTAACCAAACACCATTTCAACGTTATTTTCCTGTATTAGCGGGATTAACAGTATTATTAATGTTCAAATCGTGTTTTGTTGAGCCTCAACAAACACAATCTCAGCCTTATGAAAGCCCTAAAACAAAACAACTTCACGATGACGTCTTTCAAATGTAGCTTACAATAAAAGCTATCATCAGCCTTGGTTATTGACTATAATAGAAGCATGAATTCAACGTATCATAAATTTAAAATAAATAAGGATATAGCTCTTGAATGTGGTTCATCACTTGATGAGATTATAGTTGCTTACGAAACGTACGGAACATTAAATGCTGATAATTCTAATGCAATTTTAATTTGCCATGCATTAACAGGGAGTAGTCATGTTGCTCAAAATGACAGTAATAATAATGATGGGTGGTGGGAAGCCATGGTTGGGCCTGGAAAAGCAATTGATACGTCACAGTTTTTTGTAATATGTTCAAACGTTTTAGGCAGTTGTAAGGGAACTACAGGACCATCTCAGATAAATCCAAAAACCAACGAGCCTTATGCGCTTACATTTCCAATAATAACTATTGGGGATATGGTAAATGTTCAAAAAGTCTTAATTGATTCGTTAGAAATTAAACAACTCCATGCCATTGTTGGGCCTTCGATGGGAGGAATGCAGGTATTGCAATGGGCAATACGTTACCCTGCTATGGCTAAAAAATGTGTTGTATTAGCATCTTCATCATCATTATCTGCTCAAGCACTAGCTTTTGGAACTATTGGCCGAAATGCAATTGTTAGCGATAAGCTTTTTCAAGATGGCCAGTACACTGCGACACGTTTTCCAAAAAATGGTTTGGGAATAGCTCGAATGATTGGCCATGTTACATATTTATCAAAAGAATCAATTACTCAGAAATTTGGTCGAAAGTTACAAGCGGATACTGGTTATGGGTATAATTTAGATCAAGAATTTCAAGTTGAGAGTTATTTAATGCATCAAGGTGATAAATTTGTAGAACAGTTTGATGCAAATTCTTATCTTTATTTATCGAAGGCCTTAGGCTATTTTGATCTAGAAAAAGAGTATGGATCATTAAAAAAAGCATTTGAGCCAATTCAGGCTCAGCTTTTATTTATTTCAATTTCTTCAGACTGGTTATATAGTACCGAACAATCCAAAGCAATGGTGAGGGTATGCATGAATCTGAATAAAGATGTAAGTTTTTGTGATGTGCAATCTGATTATGGCCATGATGCTTTTTTGATTGAACATGAAAAATTTGGGGAATTAATAAAACCTTTTTTGGAAAGCAAATATGACTGATATTTTTGATAGTATTGTTTCAAATGTAACTAAAAATAATCGGGTTTTAGATTGTGGTTGTGGTGACGGCACACTTTTAGAAACCTTAAGAAAACAAAAACAAGTTATTGGCTATGGCATTGATTTTGATAGTGAGAATGTTATGGCCTGTATTAAAAAAGGAGTCTCAGTATTTCAAGGGGATATTAATGATGGCTTAAAAGAAATGCCAGATCAAAGTTTTGATGTTGTTATTTTATCTCATACATTACAACAAGTTCGTAATCCTATAGAAATAATTAAAGAAATGTGTCGTGTTGGAAAGCATGCTATTGTTACGTTTCCTAATTTTGCACATTGGCGCTGTCGTTGGAAATTATTAAGAGGGTATATTCCGGAAACAAAATCATTACCATATTCTTGGTATAATACGCCTAATATTCGAGTCATTAGTAGCCGATCATTTAAAAAAGTTTGCTTGCAAGAAAATATTATTATTAAAAAACAAATAGCATTTAATCATCATGGACAGCTTAGGCACGGGTGGGGAGTAAATTTATTGGCAGAACAATTATTATTTATCCTTTCAAAATCATGAGTTTAAATGTTCATCAATTAGCGCTTGGAACAATGGCTAATTTTATTTATGTTCTTGAAGATACCGCTACAAAGCGGGCTGCAATTGTTGATCCTGCATGGGATGTACGTTCAATTTTAAGGCTTATAACGGATCATAAATTAGATCTAACGTATATTTTATTAACCCATGGTCATTTTGATCATACCGATGGTATTAATGAATGTTTAGCTTACAAAGATGTTCCTGTTTATTTATCTAAACAAGAACTTCCAAAATTGATTCCTGAATGTAAAAATTTAGTTTTCACCAAAGATAACGATGTGATTAGTTTAGGTGAAACCTCTATCACTATCTTGCATACACCAGGTCATTCTCCAGGAGGGCAATGTTTTTACAGTGCGCCACATTTGATTACAGGAGATACCTTATTTGTTGATGGCTGTGGACGCTGTGATTTAGGAGGGAGTAGCTTGGATGATATGTATCAAAGTTTAGAACGTATTAAAGTATTGCCTAACGATACACTAATATATCCTGGACATGATTATGCAGATAAAGCTATAGATACATTAGAAAATCAACTACAATCAAATCGCTTTTTAACCTGCGATACAAAAGAAACATTTTTTCGTAAACGAGGGTAAATAAATTTAAACGTTTTCTTTAAATTTTTTAATCTTACTGCCAATTCCAAATACAATTAAAGAAATAAGAAATCCAGGAAGAACTTCATTAATAGGTGAGGATAATTTTAAATAATAAGACCAAATAATAATAGCTATAAATGGAATGATTATCATATACAGTGTGGTTAAAAATGAAACAGAAATATTATAACACTTACATAAAATTAAAGGACCAAAAATAACGGCTAAACTAGACCAGGCTAAAATTACTAAAATATAGACATTTTGAGAACCAGATAATGCTATAAAAACAGTTAGAATCATAGTGATAAGTGTTGCTATTTTAGACATAGAAAAACTTTGCTTCCACTGAGGAAATAGATCCTGAGTAATACTTGCAGAACATGTTAAAATTTGCGAATCTGCCGTTGAGATAGTGGCCGAAAATAATCCAGCCAAAATACCGCCTACAAATAAAGCAGGTAAGAGATTTGTAGCTAAGATAGGTAAGGCTAATTCATGATCTGATGCAGCTAAATCAGGTAATAAAATTCGAGCTGCCAAACCAACACCAATCGATGCAAAGGAAAAAATTGTATACCAGGTTAAATATAAACCCATGGCTTTTTTTATTTGATTTGGGTGTTGAATAGACATAGGTCTTACAATGATATGGGGTTGGCCAATAACTCCAAATCCAAAAGCAATCCAACCTGCAAGATATAATGGAAAGCCAAATTCTAAATTGGTTGGAATAATATTAACAAGATCTGGATTAATTACAGTTAATTTTTGAAATAACCCTGTAAGGCCATTAGTCTTAAATAAAGCTACACTTACTAAGCCAATCATAGAAACAAGCATAATGATTGATTGTACAACATCAGTCCAGATAGATGCTCTAATGCCTCCAGAAAAACTGTATAGTAAAACAATGATTGCACCAATAATAATTCCTGTATCAAACGACCAACCAAGCATTACACTTAATGCCTTACTTCCTGCTGTTAATTGAGCTGCCGCATATACAGATAGAAATAATAAAATAAATATACCAGCAAGTAATTGAATACTCCGTTTTGATCTTCCTGAAAAATGATGTGAAATAAACCCTGGAATAGTAACTGTTTTAAATTGCTCTGTTTTTTCTCGTAGAGGAGTATAAATAAATGACCAAGCAAAAAAATCTCCAATAAGCCATGCAATAATCAGCCACATTGCAGAAATACCATATAAATAAGTAAATCCAATCATGCCGATAAACATAAAACCACTATGACATGTTGATACAGCGGATAATGATGTTGCTAAATAGCCAACGCTACGATTAGCTAAAATATAATCTTGAGAGGTTTTGTTGCTTTTTCTTGAGGAATAAACACCAATACCTGTCATGATTAATAAAAATACCGAAAAACTAATTAGTATAGGGATAAAAATACCTTTTATTTGTAAAACTTAGTTTAAGTGTAACAAATTAAAACTAAGAAAACAAAACGTTAGTAACTATAACTACTCTTTTGGAAGTGATCGATGCGATCCATCACAGTAGGGGCTATTTTTAGAGTGCTTACACATACATAAAGCAACGGAGGTAGGTTCGTCTAATTTTAAGCGTTTTGGAGTAAAAGATGTAGTTTTATGAGACCCATCACAAAAAATACCATCACTACTTAATCCGCAGGTACAGCACATATAAATGCCAGCATCTAAGTTTTTTTGTAAACTTTGTCTTGCTACAATATTTGGATTTGATTGTTCATTACTCATATAGTGATTCTTACCTTGATTTGAAAAAACTTAAACATGAATTTTTGGAGCGGGAGACCGGGGTCGAACCGGCGGCATTCAGCTTGGAAGGCTGACGCTCTACCAACTGAGCTACTCCCGCCTGTAAACGTAATATAAATTATATCATTACTTAAAATCTTTAGCAAAGGAGATCAGTGATTTTTTTGAATTTATTGACGTAGAATCAAAATATTTAAAAAGATAAAGTAACTCACTCGATTTTTTAGTTTTATTTAAAACATTTAAGGCATACTGCTCACGGTTTAAGGCTGTTTCTAATTGTATATATTGCTCTAATAAGTCGTAATCTATACGATATCTAAGCTTTTTTAATAATTTATGAGCTTTTTTAGCATAATTTATAGCATATGATTGTTGATTTGTAATAGTTAGTAAATAACTTATATTTAAATAAATTTTAAAGTGATCTAATTTAGAAATTGACTTGCTTTTAATATGTGTATTAATTAATTCAATCATTGCAAGCGCTTCATTGCTATCTGTGATGGTTTGGGCGGTGTTATTAACATAGGAAATTAAAATAGATTCCGTAAAAAATGTGTCATAGATTTTAATTATTTCTAAAGGATTGTTGTTTTTAAGTATTTCTACAAGGCAGTCTTGCTTGATAATTGAATTTGAGATTGATGTGATGACATCTTTTGCAGAGTCGTGATTTTCCTGGGATACTAAAACAGATGCATAAGCTAGCAGTGATTTGTTAATAATAGTTTCATTATTTGTTTTGTTAATCATTAACATAAGGTAATGAAAGTTATCTGATGGATCTACGTTATATAATAACGTAGGCAAATGAGCTTCTTGAAATTTTTCTGGAAGAGTTCGGCTTAATTCAAATGCCATTTGGATTTCATTGTTACGTGCTAAGATTAGTGTAACTTCTTTGATAAACTCTTCAGTAGTTTTTTTATCATCAATATTAGAAAGTAATTCATTAATAGCCATGCTATTTGCTCTAGCAGCAAAGGCCTTTCCTAGATCTATCATAATTTCATATTTGTAAAAATCTGTAGTTAGTAATTGAGCATAATTTAAGGCTGATTCTAGATCGTCATTTTCTATGAGTTTTTTAATAACATGGGTTAGCGCTTTTTCATAGATTGTAGCTTCTTGTATTTGCTCAAGAAAATTTAAAGCTACCTCTAATTCATCTAAAGAGACTAAGGTTGCAGTAACATTGTAAAGCAAATCATTACGATATGCTTTGTTTGTTATCATACTTAATGATTCATTAATTGTAGTGATGTTACGATTTTTAGTATGTAATATAGCTAAATAACTCAAACTTTCTTCTTTTTCTGCAGGTAATTCAATAAGATCATAATGATATAAAGCGCTCTTGAAATTATTTTGCTCTACATAATAGCGAACCAGTAAGCTTCCAAAACGTGATTTTATAATTTGAGAGTCTATTGCATCAAAAAATATCAAAGCATCTGAAATGTTTTTTTGATCTAAACTATGAACAAAGCACGCTTCAATAATATAAGGTGTTAATTTTTCTGAAATTTCTGCTAATAACTCCAGTACTTGAGTTGCAGAATGAGTTTTGTAGTATTCAATAAAAAATGAAAGGTATAAAGGCTTTTTTAAAACTAATAATGATTTTGGTAACGATTCGATTAGAGTTATTGCTTCATCGGATTGATTATTTTGAGCATATTGGGCAACTATAAAGTGATACAGCTCTTTTTGTTTAGTACTATCTTGAATAGAATTTAATAGATAGATAGGAACATCGAGGGGACTGTTGATTTGTTTAAGAGACGTTATGGTTGAACCCATAGCTGTACAGCTTAAACTGAATATAAAAATAAAAATTAGTACTTTTTTCATAATGCCAATACTCCTAAACCTAAAATAATACGATAAATTCCAAAAGGCATTAGATGCCATTGCTGTATCCATTTTAAAAAAGATGAAATAGCAAAGAGGCCTACAAAAAAAGAGACTACTAAGCCCAATGCAATATAATTAAGATCTTGGTAAGTTAACATATGATAAGATTTCATAAGATCATAAAGAGTTGCAGCTCCAATAACAGGAACAGCACATAAAAAAGAAAAATCAGCAGCTTGTTTGTAAGATAATCCAGAAACAATACCACCAATAATAGTACTTCCAGATCGACTCATTCCAGGCCATAAAGCAAAAAGTTGAAATAAACCTACACTAAGCGCCTGTTTGTAAGAAATGCGTGAAAGTGCTTCAAACGTAGTTAGTTTTTCAGACGGTGTCTCTTTTTTTATGAATAAGTAATCAGTAATAATCATGGCAATTCCTCCAAAAATTAATGCAGAAACAACAATGTAACGTGATGAAAAAAAGTATAATTTAATTATGTCATAGGCTAAAAAACCACCAAGTAAAATAGGCATAATACAAAGAAAAAACTTAAAAAGTAAACTTTTGTTTTTTGAAAGGGAGCTAATAAATTTTTTAAAAAATTCTCGATAGTAAATTAATACAGCTAAAATAGCACCAAGTTGGATTGCAATTTGAAATGTTTCAGCCTGATTCGATGGAAAGGAGATAAAGTGATCTAATAATATTAAATGACCTGTTGAGGATACAGGAATAAATTCAGTAAGACCTTCAATAATTCCATTTAATATAACAATGGCGTAATCAATCATAGTACAAAGTATAAAACAAATATAAGCATCGGTAACGTTATAATTTTTTTGCAGATAGTAAAGGAAACAAACGCCTTGTCTGAGTAACACGCTTTAATGAGAGTGTTGCAGATATTACTTCGGGCGTATCTGAGGAGGCTTCTGCTAGAATTTTGCCAAAAGGATCAACAATAAGACTATGTCCATATGTCTGGGCATGATTAGTTCCGATACCACACTGATTGGGTGCAATGATATAGCACTGGTTTTCAATAGCCCGAGCTCGGCATAAGGTATGCCAGTGATGGGTGCCTGTAGTTTTTGTAAATGAGGATGGTACAAAGCATATTTGAGCGCCTAATTCGGCATACAATCGATAAAGTTCTGGAAAACGAATGTCAAAACAGATAGAAAATCCACACAAAAATGATTTTATACGAGCTGTTTTTTGGGTTGTTCCGGCCTTAAATCGGTCTGATTCTAAAAATGATAAATTATCGATAGTAACATCAAATAAATGTATTTTATTGTAATCTTGTATAATAGTGCCCTCAGGATTAATTAAAACACTGGTATTGGTTGTTCCTTTAAGTTCAGGGTTATTATAAAAAAAACTGCCAATTAAAATCCATTTTTTATACGTTTTAGCATGATCTTGAAACCAAGGAACAATTGTTTCATCCATTGCAAAATGCGAAAAATCCTTGAGTGCTTGATGTCGAAATAAGGTGCATTCTGGCAAGGCCCAAAGCTCAGCATCTTGCGCAGACGTTTTAGAGATAAGATTCATGAGTTGATGTTTATTTTGTTCAATATCATGTGTCATATTAAGCTGAAATACAGCAACCTTAAGCGTATCTTCTGAAATCATAAGCATAAGTATATCATGATAAATAATGAAATATTAACAGCAGTACAAAAGAGAGCTGTGTTTTTAATAAATAATAAAGTTATATTAAGAAACCGTTACTTCGTAGTTGCAAATGGTATCACAAACAGCGCGAACATCGGCATATGTTTTAACATGAACCAACTGATTACGAAATTGCTTGGCATTATGAATTCCTTTAACATACTGCAGTAAGTGCTTGCG
>Ga0255759_10000640_pt1 | contig 31515 bp, 34 predicted proteins | sample 101ome_20_FD_179959 | JGI IMG/M metagenome (GOLD analysis project Ga0255759, IMG submission 179959) | Coastal salt marsh microbial communities from the Groves Creek Marsh, Skidaway Island, Georgia - 101404AT metaG (version 2) | ecosystem: Environmental > Aquatic > Marine > Intertidal zone >...
TTTATTGAAAATTATATTTATTATAGGGGCGGTAATTGCAGTTTATGCAATTGCTAGAAACCTTGATATTATTAAGATTATTTTAATTTATTGGAAAGATTTAATTCTTAGAAAGTAATTTAACTAGTTTTTTAACTTCTAGTTTTTTTACAGATGATTTTGATGTCATCATGCATGCCTCTGATTTTAATATTTCTCCATCCTTTAAAATACGAAGATTGTTAGCTTTTAAAGTCTCACCAGTTGAAGTTATATCGGTTATGATTTCACTTGATCCTGTGAAAGGATAAGCCTCTGTAGCTCCTAAACTTCCAACTAATTTAAATTGTGTAACCCCTTTTGAAAATAAAAATTCTCTAGTCAGATTTGGATATTTTGTTGCAACTCTTAATCTTTTTTTCTTTTTATCTTTAAACTCAAATGCAATTTCCTCTAAATCCGCAACTGTTTGAACATCTATCCATGGATCAGGAATTGCAACAACTAAAGTTGCTTTTCCGAAATCATATCTTTTGGTTACATTGATTTTATTTTGAATATTTACTTCACTCTCTTTTAATAAATCATATCCTGAAAAACCAAGATCTAAGGAACCATCCCCAAGTCTTTCAACAATCTCTCTTGCATGGAGATATAAAACTTTAACATTTTTTAATTGTTTTATGGATCCTAATAAATCTCTCTCTCCACGCTCAGAAACAAGATTTAATTTATTTTTTTTAAATATTTTTAAAATATCTTTTCGAAGTCTACCTTTACTCGGAATACCAATATTAATTATATTTTTGCTCATTAATAATTTAAATTTAAGGCAGCCCCTACTGCGGCTACTTGATTTTTGGCCCCAAGATCTGAAATTAATTTATCATATCTTCCACCATTAATTATGTTTCTGTTTTTTGATTTAGAATTGATATCAATTTTAAATACCATGCCTGTGTAATATTCTAACTGTCTTCCAAATGAAGCAGAGAATACAACATTTAATTTTGAAATTTTATTTTCAGAGACTGGAAAATATTTTTGATCAACGACTAAATTAATTTTATTCTTTTTAAAAAATTTATTAAGTTCACTTGCAGCTTTATTAATTGGACATTTAATTTTTAAAAACTCTTTAATAATTTTTGATACATTTTCACCTTTTTTGGTTCCTCTTGGATCTCTGATTTTGTTATCAAATCTTTTTAAAATTTCATCAATTGATCTTCCTGCAATAACTTTGGATAGATCCTCTTTTAACATTTTAAAATATCGTTTCTTATCAATCTCAACGATAGTTGGATCTACATCTGAATTGGTTTCTAATCTTTTCAAAAGATCATTAAAATATTTTTCTCGCCAAAAATGTCTTGATAATCTTAACTTCCAACGCTTCGGGATATCTAGCTTTGAAATTAACAAATTAAAGATTTCAACATTGCCAATTGTTAATGTACCTGATGTATATTTAATATTTTGAAGTGATTTTAAAGAGGTATTGATAATTTCTTTATCATCATTCTTTTCATCTTTAGATCCAATAATCTCAAATCCAACTTGGTCTCTAATAATAGAGTCTTTTTTATTTTGTGACTTACGATAAGCCTGACCACTATAAAAAATCTTCTCTTTTCCTTTTAAATTATTTTCTAAATACCTAAGACATGATGCAATAGTTAGGTCTGGTCTAAGGCAAAGCTCACTTCCGTTTTGATCAATAAACGAAAATATAAATTTTCTAAAATTTTCACCTGATCTTTGGACAATATGATTAGCCTCAATTACTGAAGGTAAATCAATATACTTAAACCCTTTAGATTTGACCGATCTAAGGATATTTTCAGATAAGTTTTTTGATTTCATTAATTAAATCAGCTTTTGGAATTGTTTGATTGTTTTCACCCTTAACACCTTTTAGGTTTTTAATAGTAACCGTGTTATCGTTAAATTCATTTTCCCCACAAATAACAGCAACCGTTAATTGACGTTTATTTGCTAAATCAAGTTGTTTACCTAGGTTTTTTTTAGTGTTCAAAAAAACTTCAGCGTTAATATTATTGTCTCTTAATAGATCCACTAATTCATAATAATTTTTCAAATATTTTTGATCCATCACACAAACTAAAACTGGTTTTTGATCTTCAACTTTAATTTGATCTAATTGCATTAAAGCAAACAATAATCTATCTACCCCAAAACTTATTCCTGTTCCTGGAATATCAACGCCTCTAAATCTCGATATCAATTTTGCATAAGCACCTCCTGAACATATACTTCCAATATCTACTTCTTTTCCTTTGTTATTGGTGACTTTGAAATTTAAATTAGTCTCTACAATAAAATCTGAATAATAAGCAAGACCTCTAACGATTGTAAAATTCGTCTTAACTTGATTTAAATTAGACCCAAATCCTAATACCTCAAATACATCTTCAAGCTCACTTATTCCTTCTTGAGATAAAGGATTTTTAAGAGTTTCTTTTAATTGTTTTAAGTCTTTTATTTTTAAAAAATTTAATATTTGTGTTGCTTGATCATCGGATAGATCAGCCCCTTTAGTAATAGCACCACTTTGATCTTTTCTTTCTTTTTTAAGAAGATCTTCAACACCTTTTAATCCAAATCCAGGCTTATCTAATTTATCAATTGCTCGAATAACCTTAATTTGTTTTTCTTCAGAAATTTTTAATTCATCAATTAATCCTTGAACAATTTTTCTATTACTTACATTGATGGTGAATTGATCTTTGTTTAATCCACAATCAGATAGTGTACTTGAAATTAAGTTACAAAGTTCAGCGTTTGCTTGGGCGGGATTAACATTTCCAATGATATCAAAGTCTGCTTGCATAAATTCTCTGTAACGACCATTTCCAGCTTTTTCATTACGAAATACATTTTGAATAGCATAACGTTTATAAATAGAAGGTAGTTCTTGATTGTTTTGTGCAACAAATCTTGCTAGAGGGCTTGATAGATCGTACCTAAGCGTAATACTTTTTTCACCATCTTGGAATGAGAATACATCAGACATAGGATTACTATCGTCTTCTGCAAGAAAAGATCCTATATTTTCACTAATTTCAAACGAAGGGGTTTCAAGAGCCTCTGCTCCAAACTTAATAAAATTATTCTCAATCGCTTTTAATAGCTTTTTTTTGAGAAGAAGTTTTTTATCCCAACGATCTTCAAAACCTGAAGGTAATCCAGGTACTAATTTATTTTCTTTATTCATTTTTTGGTACCCGGGCTGAGAATCGAACTCAAACTTAAAGTTCCACAAACTTTCGTGCTAACCGTTACACCACCCAGGCATTCCTTGTTTTTATATTATTTTTGTGTGGATTAAAAATTATATTATAAATAAATAGCCTACAGGCTATGGAAACAGATTCTATGAGTGCTTCTTGAAGTCTCTCTGTATGTAATATTTATAATCATGGGCAGTCTTTTAGACAATAATTGTCATTATTCAAGGTAAAAATAAAAAGGACGTTAATCTATTTTATAGATTTAACGCCCTTAGAAATATTTAAAAATTAGTCTATTTTTTTTAGATTAACTGCAGAAGGACCTTTTGGGCCATCTTCTAATGTAAACTCAAGTTTATCACCTTCGTTTAGATATCTCATGTCAGCTGCTTTTACTGCTGAAGCATGCACAAAGGCATCTTTTTCCTTGTCATCTCTTTCAATGAAACCGTAGCCCTTTTTACCATTATACCATTTAATTTTACCAGTTAGTGTACTCATCTTATTTCTTAGTCCTTTAGTTATTTATTATATAAATAAGGTAATTTCTTTTAAAATTATTTCAAGATGAAAAGTGGATGGTGGTGCCTCGGGAAGGATTCGCACCTCCGACACAAGCCTTTTCAGGGCTCTGCTCTACTCCTGAGCTACCGAGGCAAAAATTAACCTCTAAAGATTATTCTGCCTTTTGTAAGGTCGTAAGGTGTCATTTCGACTGTCACGTTATCGCCTTGCAATACTCTAATTCTGTTTTTTCTCAACTTACCAGCAGTATGAGCGGTAACTGTATGCCCATTCTCTAGCTTAACTCTAAACATTGCATTTGGAAGTAGGTCCATGACCTTTCCTTTAAATTCAAGCAAATCTTGTTTAGACAATTTTATTTTCTCCTAATTCTTTTTTTTACAGATTGAGCATGTCCTGCCAAACCTTCGTAATTTGCAAGTGTTATAACTGAAGGGCCAAGACTTTCAATACCCTTTTTAGATAAGTTTATATAGGAAATCCGTTTATAAAATTCATTTACACTTACTCCACTTGAATATTTTGCTGAACCATTAGTTGGTAATATGTGGTTAGAGCCAACATTATAATCAGTCATTGCCATAACAGCATATTTTCCTAAACAAATAGATCCTGAACTTTTAATTTTTGGTACAAAAGATTTATAATTTTTAACATTTAGCTCCAAGTGCTCAGGGGCTATTTTATTTACAACATCAATTATTTTTTTGTCAGAACTAATGTGCATTAAAATTCCATTACTCATTAAACTTTTTCTTGCAATAGAAGATCTTGGAATTTCTTTTAATTGATTGGAAATTTCATTTTGAACTTTATCTATCAAAGCTTTGTCTTTTGAAATTAAAATACATTGAGCAAGATTATCATGCTCTGCTTGTCCAATTAAATCACTTGCAACCCACTCTGGATTTGAAAATTTATCACAAACAATAGTGACTTCAGAAGGACCTGCGGTCATTCCTTCAATTCCAACATCACCAAAAACCTCTTTTTTAGCAGCAGCTACATAAGCGTTACCAGGGCCCACTATTTTATTAACTTTATTTATTTTTTTTGTTCCATAAGCAACCGCTGCAATCGCTGATGGTCCACCGATTGAATAAATTTCTTTAATTTTACATTTACGAGCTGCATATAATACTGCTGGATTTTGTTTTCCTTTAAATCCAGGATTAATCATCACAATTCTTTTAACTCCTGCAACAATTGCTGGAATAGCATTCATTAACACACTTGAGGGATAGGAGGCAGTTGAACCAGGTACATAAATTGCAACCGATTCTAAAGGTAAATATTTATACTCTAGTTTGTTTTTGTACTTATCAACATAAGAAATGTTTTTAAATTTTTGAAGAGAGTGAAATTTATAAATTCTATTGTAAGCAATATCGATTGCTTGCTTTACTTTTTTATCTAGTGATTTTATTGAATTAGCAATCTGTTTTTGCGAAGGGACAATTATAGTATTTTTATTAAATCTTTTTTCGTATTTTACTAAAGCTTTGTCTCCATTTTTTCTGACATCTTTAATAATACTTGAAACTGAAACTGAGTTAGATTGTACTTTTTTCTTTCTTTGCAAAAGCAAACTATCTAAATTTTTATCAAAATTTTTACTGTTACTGTTTAATATTTTCATTAGTCTTTAATTTCGTTTTGATCTTCTAGTCTTACTTCAATTGTTTCTGTAGTCAAAGCAATGTGGGCATTATTATTAAAAATTAAATTAATTTCATAATCATCTTTATTTTTTAGATAATCGATTGCGATCAATTCTAAAACTAAATCCTCATTTTTTTGATCTATATTTTTAGATTTTACTTTATCGACAAAATCAAACCTACAAATACTGTTAATTTTCTTATCTTCTTGATCTGTCTCAATTTTTGTTCTCTCAATTGATAATAAGAAAACTTTATTGGATGCTAGATATTTTATATCCGACACTTTTACTTTAGCTCCAGCACTACAAGCTGAAATCATTTGTAAACCTTCATTATCAGAAGCTATAATTTTTGCTAAATATTTCTTATCCATTAATTAACTCTTCTAATTTTTGCTCCAACTTTTTTCAATTTCTTTTCTATATTTTCGTATCCTCGATCTAGATGATAAATTCTATTAATAACCGATTTTCCTTTTGCAGTTAATGCTGCTAAAATTAATGAGACAGAAGCTCTTAAGTCCGTTGCCATCAATTCAGCTGCTTCAAATCTAATATTACCACTCACTTTTGCTTTATTACCATTTGTTGAAATTTTAGCACCCATTCGATTTAGTTCCGCAACGTGCATAAATCTATTTTCAAAAATATCTTCTTTAATTATAGATTGTTTGTTTGCTTTACATAACAACACCATCATTTGAGCCTGTAAATCAGTTGGAAAACCAGGGTATGGTGCTGTTTTGATATTCATACTTTTAATTTTTTTATTTCCTACAATATGAATTTCATCTTTCTTAACTCTAATTTTTGCTCCTATTTTTTTCAAAGTATCAATTTCTGTTTGAATAATTTTAGGAATTATATTTTTTATCTTTAAATTTCCTTCTGTGACTGCAGCGGCCACTAAATAAGTTCCAGCTTCTATTCTATCAAACATTACTGGATAAGTAATTTCATTAACCTCTGATACTCCTTCAATTTTAACTGATCGCTTACTAATCCACTTGATATTGCATCCCATACTTTTTAAAAAATTAACTAAATCTTTTATTTCAGGCTCAATTGCACAGTTAGTTAAAACCGTAGTTCCCTTTGCAAAGCTTGCCGCAATGATTAAATTTTCAGTAGCGCCAACCGATATTTTTGGAAATTTTATTATACTTCCAATTAATCCCTTTGGTGCTTTAGCATGCACATACCCTTGAATAATTTTATATTTAACGCCTAACTTTGATAAAGCATCTAAATGTATATCAACAGGTCTAGTACCTATTGCACAACCACCAGGTAAGGAAACTTTTGCTTTACCAAATTTTGCAAGCAAAGGCCCAAGGACTAAAATTCCTGCTCTCATAGTTTTAACCAAACTGTAAGAGGCAAAATTTTTGTTCTGTTGTTTGTTATCAATAGTTAAATTATTTTTATTAAAGTTAATTTTAGATCCTAACGATTGTAACAAACTAACCATCGTCTCAATATCTCTTACTCTGGGTAAATTTTTTAGAGAGACTTTTTTACTTGATAATAAAGTTGCTGCTAAAATTGGAAGAGAGGCGTTTTTTGAACCTGATATTTTTATTTGTCCTTTGAGCTTATTTGCTCCAAAGACTTCTAGTTTTTGCATAACTATACTTTAGGTAACGTTACCCCAGTTTGGCCCATATATTTTCCATCCCGATCTGCATATGTCACTTCTGGTTTTTCATTTCCCTTTAAAAAGATAAATTGCGCAACCCCTTCATTGGCATATATTTTTGCAGGTAAAGGTGTGGTGTTAGAAAACTCAAGTGTTACATACCCTTCCCAACCTGGTTCTAAAGGCGTAACATTAACAATAATTCCACATCTTGCATAAGTAGATTTACCTAAACAAATGACCAATACATCATCTGGAATTTTAAATTTTTCAACTGTTCTTGCTAAAACAAATGAATTGGGTGGAATAATACATTCTGATGTATTTTTAGTTACAAAGTTTGTGGGTTTAAAATTTTTTGGATCCACTATCTCTGAATTTACATTGGTAAAAATTTTAAATTCATCAGACACTCTTGCATCATAACCAAAAGAAGATAGTCCGTAAGAAATGCTATTCCCTCTCACTTGTTTTTCTTCAAAAGGAGAAATCATTTCTTGTTCTTTGGACATTTTTCTTATCCACTTGTCCGATAATACTGTCATTATTTAGTTTTCTTCTTTGTCTTTTTTTGAAAAAGTTTTCTTTTTTTTAAGTTTTTTCTAAGTGCTAAGCTTAAACGCTCATTTTTTTCTTTAGAATTCATTCTTTATCTGGATTAGTAAGGAAGTCTAATGTGATAGGCTTAGAAGTGTCTAACGTTTTAGGCTTAACTTCTTCTTCTTTAGGTCCTTCTTTAGCTAAACGTTTAGCTCTTTTTTCAGCAAGCTTTTTTTCTCTTTTAGCTTGCTTCTCCATAAGCTTGTTTCCTTTAGTAGATTTATAATCGTAATGAATTCCCATAAAATTTTCCTCACGTAGATATAAAGCATATTCATCAAAAAATTAAGGCAATATTTTGAAAAAAATGCTTTATTATCAGTAAATATTATTTTGATCATAAGCTCCTATAGATAAATGGTATATCAAGTCATTGGTAATGACTAATTCCCTGGTCAGTACAGGGTGGGAGCACCAAAATTAATTTTTGTAGAAAATTTTTCTTAGAAAAATTGACAATATAATTAATCCAAAAAAAGCAAGAATTGGTAAATAAATATCTGCAGAAAAAATTATATCCGTTATTCCTGGAAGCTCTGAATTTTGATCAATAACTTTTTCTAAACCACTGCCAATAGAAACAGCCAAAAATATTTGAGGTATAATTCCAATCAAAGTTGCAAAGAAAAAATTATTAACTTTAACATTAAAAAGAGTGGGCAAAAGACAGCTTAACTGCCAAGGTATTCCTCCTATAAAACGATATAATAATAAATAAATAAATTCAGATTTTTTAAATTTTTGCTCAAGATTTTGAAATTTATTTAAAAATTTTTCTCTAATTAATTCTTTTAAAAAATAATTACCAAATAAATATATAAAAGTTGCACCAATACTTAATCCTAAAACAACTAGTAGAGTTCCAATCCATTTTCCAAAAATAAATCCTCCCATCAATGCAACAGGGGAACCAAATCCTAGAAATGGAAACACCCACAATATCGTTAATCCTAGAAAAATTATTGATAGTAAAAATAAATTTGAATTTTTAAGTTCAAAAAAATAAGATCTATTTTCTCTAATAAAATCATAAGAAGTTATTTCTTGAAGGCTAAATTTTGAAAAGAAAAAATATAAAAATAAACAAATGGCTGTAAGATAAAATAATCCTACAAATAATTTAATTTTTTTAGCTTTTTCCATTAAATACAATGCTAATTATATAATCTTCTATTTGCTATTTATATATTTAGTTACTATAAAGGGCGAAAATTAATAAATTTTAACCACATTTTATGAAGCGAACATACCAACCATCTAACGTTAAACGAGCCAGAAAACATGGTTTTAGATCAAAAATGAAGACTAAGGGTGGACAAAAACTTTTGGCTAGACGAAGAGCAAGAGGAAGAAAATCGTTAACAGTATCAGTCTAGATAAATGAAAAGCAAAATACTTGCTCTTTCAAAAAACGAAGAATTCAAAAATCTACTAAAGCAAAAAAAAATTTCTAACAAGTATGTTACAATTTTTTTTGGCAACCTAGCCAACAAAGATGATAGCAAACTTAATATTAGTTTTGTGACTAAAAAGAAAATTGGGAATGCAGTAAAAAGAAATAAGATTAAACGTAGATTAAGAAATATAGTTAATGAGGCAGTTAAAAAGATATCGTTAAAATTTAACTATTCATATCTTGTTATTGCCAAGGCAACTATGCTAAACAATGAATACAAAAATATAAAAGAAACTCTATTTCAGGATTTAGAAAAAATTAAATAATGAACATTTTCACAAATATTTTAATTAAATTTATCAAAGGTTATAAATTTCTAATTAGTCCACTACTTGGTCAATCATGTAGATATTTACCAACTTGCTCAGAGTACAGTATAGAAGCTTTAAAAGAATTTGGTCTAGTTAAAGGAAGTTTCATGAGTTTAAAAAGAATTCTATCATGCCATCCAATAAAGTTTTTAGGGGGTGGCGATGGCTTCGATCCTGTTAAAAAAGAAGTGAAAGCAAAAAAATAATGGATACTAAGAATGTCATTGCAGCAATTTCTTTATCGGCAGCGGTAATAATTTTATATTCGCTTTTTTTTGCTCCTCCACCAGTCACTAAAGAACAATTAGCAGAAAAAAATAAAACTGAGCAAAATACAGACGCTCCAAGTTTAGACCAAAAAGAAACTGTTACTGAAATTACCAGAGAAGAGGCTTTAAGCCAAAGTAAGAGAATTCAATTTGAAAACCAAAACATTATTGGTTCAATTTCTTTAAAAGGGGCTGCAATTGATGACTTAACTTTTAAAGAATACAATGTTGCCTTGGAAAGTGACGAGAAAGTTAAACTTTTATCACCAAGAAATACTAAAGATGGATACTTTATAGAAAGTGGATTTATTACCACAGATAAAAATATTGAAATTCCAAATTCAAATTCACTATGGTCTGTATCTGGAAACAGCAAACTAACTAGTCAGTCTCCTGTTAAATTATCTTGGACTAACGGTCAGGGAATTACTTTTGAAAAAGAAATAGCTTTAGATGATAAATTTTTATTCTCAATTAAACAGAAAGTAATCAATTCAACTAATAAAGAGTATGATTTTTATTCATATGGGCAAATAATTAGAAAGCAAATTCCTGATATATCAAACTTTTATATCCTTCACGAAGGACTTTTAGCAACATTAGATGATGAGCTGATCGAAGAAGATTACGATGACATCCAAGAAGAAAAGTTTTCAAGAACTTCGCAAAAAGGATGGCTTGGAATATCTGACAAGTTCTGGATTACTTCATTAATACCACCAAGTGGTAAAGAGTTTAAAACTACATTTGATTACAAAGATAAATTTAGAGCTAACTTTGTAGCAACTGAGCCTCTTGAACTTAATGGAAACTCTAGCATTGAAGATAAAATGCAAATAATTGTTGCTGCAAAAAGAGTAGATGTAATCGATGGATACGCAGAATCTTTAAATATAGATAAATTTGATTTAGCAATCGATTGGGGGTTTTTATATTTTATCACCAAACCTTTGTTTTACGGGATAGATTACTTCTTTAAATTGCTTGGAAATTATGGTCTTGCAATCATTGCAATTACTATTTGTATTCGATTGGCATTCTTCCCACTTGCAAACTTTTCATTTAGAAGCATGGCAAAAATGAAAGCACTTCAGCCTGAAATGGTGAGACTTAAAGAGCTTCACAAAAACGATAAAATGAAACTTCAACAAGAAATGATGGCTCTTTATAAAAAAGAAAAAGTAAATCCTATGTCTGGATGTTTGCCTATACTAGTTCAGATTCCAGTATTTTTTGCATTATATAAAGTATTATTTGTAACCATTGAAATGAGACAAATGCCATTTTATGGTTGGATTCAAGATTTATCAGAAAGAGATCCAACGTCCGTTTTCAATTTATTTGGTTTATTGCCTTATGATGTTCCATCTTTTTTAATGATTGGTGCTTGGCCTATTGCAATGGGTGTATCAATGTTTATTCAACAAAAACTTAACCCTGCTCCAACAGATCCGATGCAGGCCAAAATATTTATGTTCTTTCCACTTTTCCTTACAATAATTCTAGCTCCATTCCCTGCTGGACTGGTTATCTACTGGACTGTTAATAATATTTTAACTATGGCTCAACAAGTTTTCATTATGAAAAGAACTACAGTTAAAACAGTTACTTAATGCTGGAAATAAAAGAAGAAGAATTAGATAAAATCCTCCCATCAGATGGTCCTTCAATTGATGAAGTTAAAAGATATTTGGAAAAATATAACGATGAATACATTGTTATAAAATGTGGTGGAAGTGTTTTAGTTGATCAAAATTTATTCGAAATTTTTATAAAAGATATTACTACCCTTAATAAATTAGGTTTTATTCCTATTATTGTACATGGTGGCGGTAAAAGAATAAGCAATAAATTAAATGAGCTTGGAATAAAAAGTGAATTTATCAAAGGACTTCGAGTTACTGGAAAAGAAACAATTGAGGTAGTTGAGCAAGTTTTAATAGAATTCAATCAAGAGATAGTTGAAGCCCTTAAAAAACAAACTTGTAATAGTGAAACAATTAACTCTAAAATTAATAATATCATTAGTGTGATTAAAGAAAATGATGAATTAGGTTTTGTTGGAACACCAACTAAAATTGATCAATCTATTATTGATAAAATTGTAAACGATAAAAAAGTTCCAGTAATTGCACCCTTGGGTCTAGATGAAAACAATCAAACTTATAATATAAACGCAGATACAGCTGCTGGCTACATTGCAAAAAAAATTAAGGCAAGAAGACTGATTATTATGAGTGATGTTGAGGGTGTTTTAGATAATAACCAAAAACTAATTCCTGAAATTAACTCAACTTCAATCAAGGAATTAATTGAAAATGAAACTATTACTGGGGGCATGATCCCCAAAATCAACAATTGTCTAGATGTTGCAAGTAATGGAGTAAAAGGTGTGGTAATTATTGATGGTCGAAAAAACCATTCTATTCTTTTTGAACTATTATCAGATAAAGGATCAGGAACATTAATAAGACAATGAAAGATTTAATCGATATAAAATATTGGATATTTGATCTTGATAACACTCTTTATAGTGGTCAAACTCAGGTTTTTTCTGAAGTAGATAAAAAAATGTCTTCTTTCATCTCTGAAAAATTTAATGTTGATCTTATAAAAGCAAAAGAAATTCAAAAAAAATATTTCTACGAATATGGCACAACACTCTCCGGTCTAATGAACCATGACAATATCGATCCACAAGAATTTTTAGAATTTGTTCACGATATTGACATTAGCTGGCTCCCAAAAGATGAAGTTTTAAGAGAAGAGCTGATTAAGATAAAAGAAAAAAAGATTATTTTTACTAACGGATCTCATGCTCACGTTGAAAATGTTACCAAACAACTAGGTATTGATGGATTATTTGATGGAGCCTTTGATATAACTGATGCAAATTATGTACCAAAACCGCATTTAGATCCATATCAAAAATTGATTAAAAAATTTGATTTAGATCCAAATCAATCAATTTTAATTGAAGATATCGCTCACAACTTAGAACAAGCTAAAAATTTAGGAATGAAAACTTGTTGGTTAGAAAATGAAGAAACCTTTGCAAAAAAAGACTCGGACAAACCATATATAGATTATAAGATTAAGAACTTGCCTTCTTTTCTTCAAGAAATTAATATATTAAAGAACAATTAAATTAACTATCTAAATAAAAAATATGAGTGATATCGAAAAAATAATAAATGATGCGTGGGAAAATAGAGATAACGTAAATCAAGATTCTGAACAAAGTTTAAAAGATACCATCAATCAAATGATTGCTGATTTAGATAGTGGTAAAGTTAGAGTTGCAGAAAAAATTAATGGGGAATGGGTTACCCATCAGCATATTAAAAAAGCAATTATGTTAAGTTTTAGAATTTATCCAATGGAAAATTTAAATGGACCCTATAGTAGCTGGTATGACAAAGCACATTTACTAAAAGGTAAAACTGCTGGTTGGACAAAAGAAGATCATGAAAAAGCTGGATTTAGAATGGTGCCAAACTCTCCTGTAAGAAAAGGATCTTTTGTAGGTAAAAATGCAGTATTGATGCCATGCTATGTAAATATTGGAGCATATATCGATGAAGGCACTATGATGGATACTTTCAGCCGTGCGGGTAGTTGTTGCCAGATTGGAAAGAATTGTCATATCTCTGCAGGAAGTGGAATTGGTGGAGTGTTAGAGCCAGCCCAAGCATTACCAACTATTATTGAAGATAATTGTTTTATTGGAGCAATGTCTGAAGTTGTTGAAGGTGTGATAGTTGGAGAAGGATCAGTTTTAAGTATGGGAATGTACATTGGCCAATCTACTAAAATAGTAAATAGAAAAACTGGAGAAATAACTTATGGAAAAATTCCTCCTTATTCTGTGGTAGTACCTGGATCATTACCAGATAAAAATAATGCTTCTGCCCCTTCTCTTTATTGTGCAGTTATCATTAAACAAGTGGATGAAAAAACAAGATCTAAAACTTCTGTAAACGATCTTTTAAGAGAATAGATTTATTATGGCTTCAATTAATGAACTTCAATTAGCTAAGGAGCTAATTAAATTTCCAACTGTTACACCTATTGATGCTGGAATAATGAAGTTTTTAGAAAAAAAACTTAAAACACTTGGATTTAAAACTAAAATTTTAGAGTTCAAAGAGAAGAATAGTAAACCTGTTAAAAATCTTTACGCAAGACTTGGTAATAAAGGACCAAATTTTTGTTATGCAGGTCACTTAGATGTGGTCCCTGCAGGAAATTTAAAAGATTGGACCGTGAATCCATTTAAACCCTCTATTAAAAAAGGATACTTAATTGGAAGAGGTGCAAATGACATGAAAAGTTCAATCGCTGCATTCGTTTCTGCAGTGAGCAATTTTGTTGGAAATAAAAGAAAATTTAACGGCTCCATTAGTCTTTTGATTACAGGAGATGAAGAAGGTGTTGCAATCAATGGTACTAAAAAAGTAGTCGATTACTTAAGAAAGAAAAAAGAAAAAATAGATTTTTGCTTAGTGGGTGAGCCTACTAATCCAAATAAATTGGGTGAAATGATTAAAATTGGTCGAAGAGGAAGTATGACTGGTAGACTTTCAATTATAGGTGTTCAAGGGCATGTGGCTTATCCTCAAAGAGCAAACAATCCATCCACAGCACTCGTGCAAATTTTAAAAGAATTAAAAGAGATTAAATTTGATAATGGTACAAAAGATTTTCAACCAACAAATCTTGAAATTACTAAAATAAATATTGATAATTCAGCAGATAATGTGATTCCAGGTTTAGCTAATGCAAAATTTAATATCCGATTTAATAACAAACATACTTCAAGTTCTATAAAAAAGAAAATTGATACAATTATAAAAAAAATAAGTAATAGAAATAAATCAAAATATAAAATTGATTATAGTGTGTCTGGAGAGGCATTTCTTACAAAACCAAATAATACAACTTTTATGATTAGAGATATCATTAAAAAAATAACAAAAATTAAACCTCAACTGTCAACGACGGGTGGTACTTCTGACGCTAGATTTATTAGAAAAATAGCCCCATGTTTAGAATTTGGTTTGGTTGGCAAAACAATGCATAAAGTAGATGAAGCTGTTTCATTGTCTGATTTAAAAAAACTTACTTTGATATATTCAAATATTTTACAAAATTATTTTAAGTGAAAACTGGTCTAGTTACTTCTGATACTTATCAAAATCATAATACAGGCGAAGGACATCCAGAGAAAATTGATAGGGTTACAGCTGTAATCGATAACTTTAAAAAAATTGATAACAAAGAATTAATTTGGAAAAAACCAAGTAAATTTGATCAATCTTTTTTAATAAATACTCATTCTTCTGAATATATAGATCTAGTAAGTAAATCATTTCCAGAAAATGGTTTGGCTTTTCTTGATGGAGACACAGTTGTTTCTCCTGGTAGTAAAGAAGCAACTAAAGATGCAGTAGGATCTATCATAACAGCAATCGATGGAGTTCAGCAGAAAGAATTTAAAAATGCGTTCTGTGCAGTAAGACCTCCTGGACATCATGCTGAAAAAGATAAAGCAATGGGATTTTGTATTTATAACAATGTTGCAGTAGGTGCTAATTATTTAATTGAAAAGTATAAGTACAATAAAGTTGCAATTATTGATTTTGATGTTCATCATGGAAATGGAACACAAGACATTTTTTATAATAATGAAAAAGTTTTATATATTTCAACACATCAATATCCATACTATCCTGGATCTGGCTCAGATAAAGAAACTGGTAAGTTTAATAATATTTTAAATATTCCGCTTGAAGCTGGCACTACTGCTGAACAATTCTTAAACGCTTATGAAAATGTTTTGAAAAAATTAAAAGAGTTTAAGCCTGAATTTTTATTATTTTCTGCGGGTTTTGATGCCCATATCGATGATCCTTTAGCTCAACTAAGACTTAGCTCAGAAGACTTTTACCATTTAACAAAAAGAACTTTGGAAGTTTCTAAATCAATGTGCAATGGAAATGTAGTTTCAATTCTAGAAGGTGGTTATGACCTTAGAGCTCTTCAAGATAGCACTAAAAGACATGTGGATGCTCTGATAGAATTTAATTGATAATTCAAATATAAACTCTACAAAACTTGTATGAAACTTTACAGAATTAAAAAGTCTGACATCGATAAAAAAGGCAGGGGTTTATATGCCACAAGAGACATCAAAAAAGGTACAAAAATAATTGACTATGTTGGAAAACTTATCACAAAAAAACAAACTGAAGAGTCTGATAAATACGATAACAGTAAACCAATTTATTTATTCACTATTAATAAAAGATATGATTTAGACGGTGATTTTCCTTGGAACACAGCAGGTTTAATTAATCACTCCTGTGATAACAATTGTGACTATGATGGAAAAGGTCTTAAAATTTGGGTGAAGGCAATCAAGGACATTAAAAAAGGTGAAGAATTTACTTGTGACTATGGTTTTGGATATGATGAAAATTACAAACAATTTCCATGTAAGTGTAAATCTAAAAACTGTTGTGGTTACATTATAAGAGCAGAATCTAGGTGGCGAATTAATAAAAAATTTGCAATGAGTAATAAGAAAAAATTAATAAATAACTCTCGCTAAAAAAAGACCTTCAGGGGGCGCAGGTGGAGCACAAAGAACTCTTTTCTTTGATTTAAATACTTTATCAAATTTTTTTAAATCCCATTTTTTTTCACCTAAATACTTTAAACATCCTACCATTGATCTTACCTGCTGCTGTAGAAAGGATTGTGATTTAAATTCTATTTCAATTTTATTTTTAGATGATTTAATCTTAACCGATTTAATTGTTTTAATTGGACTTTTTGCATGACAACTTGAGGATCTAAAAGTAGAGTAGTCATGAGTACCAACTAATTTTTTTGCTCCTTTTTTAATTAAATCTAGATCTAAGGGTTTTCTTACATGCCACCCTCTTTTTTTTTCAATCACAGGAGCACTAATCTGATTAAAAATTATATATTTATAAACTCTTTGTTTTGCAGAAAATCTTGAGTGAAATTTATTGCTTCTTTTTCTGATTTTTTTAATTGCCACACCTTTATCATTTAAAAAATGATTAATTGATTTTAAAAACTTTGTTAAATCTATGATTTCATTTTTGCTATCAAAATGACCAGACTGCTCAATTGCATGAACACCTGTATCAGTTCTGCCCGAACCATTTAAAATAATTTTTTCTTTTAAAAGTTTTGTGAGTTTTTCTTGAATAAGTCCTTGAATAGTTGATCCCTTTTTTTGGATTTGCCACCCTCTAAAATCTGTTCCCACATACTCAATAAGCAATTGATACCTGGCCATTTAGATAACAGCACCCTTTTTTATTTGTGAACCAAGCATAAATTCACCAATATTTTGGGGCTTTTTCCCTTGTCTTTGGATTTCCTTAATCTTAATTGTTTGTTTATCCCCACAAACAATCTCTAGGTAATCAGAAACAATTTCTCCTGGCTTTCCAATTCCATTGCCAATTTCTGCTTTTAAAATTTTATATCTTTCACCCTTGTATATGAAGAATGCACCTGGTGCAGGATATAAACCATTTATTTTTCCAATAATAATTTTTGCTTCATCATTCCAATTAATTTCACCCTCAGCCTTTTGAATTTTAGATGCATATGTTGCTTTTGAATGATCTTGCTCAATGAATTTTGCTTTATCTTCCATTATATCATCAACATTATCTAATATTTTCTCAGCTGCTATTAATGATAATTTCTCTGATACCTCGATAGCATTTAAATTATTTGTTAAATCAATTTTATAAGTATTACATACTGGACCTGTATCAAGCTGTTCAGCTATTTTCATAACACTAATCCCTATTTCTTTATCAAGGTTCATTATTGACCTTTGTATAGGTGCAGCACCTCTCCATTTTGGCAAAAGAGAAGCATGTATATTAATAAATCCCTTTTTAGTTAAATTTAAAAATTCTTTTGGAATGATTTGTCCGTATGCAACAACAATTGCAAGCTCAGCCTCTATGCTTTTAAAATATTCGAATTCCTCATTGTTATCTTTTAAATTTTTTGGAGTTCTAAAATCTAAATTTAGTGTTTCAGCAATCCCTTGAATAGGAGATTTATTAATTTTTTGACCTCTTTGTGATTTCTGAGGAGGTTGTGTATAGACATCTGATATTGGATAACCATTTTGATAAAGTGATTTTAAAATAGGTACAGCAAACATTGGTGTGCCCATAAAAACAATCTTTTTTGCCATCAATTAAAGGACTGCAGTATTTGATTTTAATTTAGATAGTTTTTTTATGATCATAGATTTTTTTAATTTTGAAAGGTAATCAATAAATAATATTCCCTCTAAATGATCCATTTCATGTTGAATACATGTGGCAAGCAAACCCTCTGCTTTTAGTAATTGTTTTTTTCCATTATAATCTAAGTATTCTACGTCACATTTACTTGGTCTATCTATTTCAGCAAATTGTTCAGGCACTGACAAACAACCTTCTTCATGTGTATTTTTAATTGGATCTTTATTCAAAATAACTGGATTTACAAAATATCTAGGTTCTTTTTTTCCATCTTTGGCAATATCCATTACTATAATTCTTTTTGGGATACCGATTTGAATTGCTGCAAGACCTATGCCATTAGCATCATACATTGTATCCAACATATCATTCATGAGTTGTTGTTCTTCTTTACCAACACTTTCAACAGGCTTTGAGATCTGTCTAAGCAATTTATTTGGTTCAGTGATTATAGTTTTAACAGCCATTAAGAATTATTTTATTATAATTTCTAAACTTTTAAAGGAAGAACTTTTAATAAAAGTTTATTCCTAATCGAGTCAGTATTTAATTGGTTGAGTGTATTTATTATAAAATAAACTGTATCATCATCTATATCCTCAATTTTCTCAGGCCCAATAACCTCTATAACTCTAAGTAATGCAGCTCCAATTTCTTTATTATCAAGCATTTTCTGAATATCTGAAGGCATCTCTGATTTGTTAACTTTATAAAGATTTTCATATTTTTTCGAAATTTCAATTCCATCAGACTTTAAAGCTTCCAGAAAAATTATATCCTTTTTAGATAAAAAATATTCTTTATCTTTTTTTATTTTTTTTAAAAATTTATCAAGATCTTCTTCAATTTTTGATTTTGCATAATCTCCGTTAAAATAATTTACCAATTTGGATTGGTGTAATATCTTATTGTTATATTTTATTCTTTTATTAATGATTTCATCACTTTTTATATATTGATTATAAAAAGTAGTAAAATTAGATGGCACATCTGTTTCATCAATTTGCTTTAAATATTTTCTAAGTTCTTCATCAAAAGCATCCTCGATACCTTCAGATTTAAAGATATCTTTTAGAATTTTCATTAATTCAAGTTTTAGTTTTGGCTCCTCTGTCAAAAGTAATCTTTGGTAAACTAAAGCTTTACCTTCAATGGATGATAGAGATTTATAAGACTCTTTGGTATTTAATAGCTGATTTATATTAAATTGAAATCGCTTATAAAACTCAAACAATTCTTCTTCTGAGTAAATTTTATCATGAGTTGCTTTTTCAATAGTTGAAATCTTTTCTATATCTGAAATCTCTACATCTTGAATTTTATATAATAAATTCGAAGATGATAAATACTTCCAAATTAATTTTGGTGTGTCTTTATTTGGCTCAAATGTGAATTCGGGATTAGTTCTATGGGCTAAATGAAAATCTAGAATCGAATTTTCAGAAATTTCTTTGTTTACCTCATCTATATATCCTAATAGGTAATTTATTTTATTTTCGAAATACTCATCTGAAAAACCTAACTCTTTCTTTAAATCTAAAATTAATTGAGCTTCCTCATTTTTTCCATAATTAATTAAGCAATATAAATTAAATTTTGATAAATATTCATCTTCCAGAGGTTCTTTGATCTTAGAAAATATTTCACATGATTTTTTAACATCAGATTGAGACAAATATCTATCAACCATATATCGCATTAGCTCTGGATGAATGTTAGTGACTTGATTCTTAATAAGATATTCTTCTATTAAATCTAGGTTTGAGTTTTTAATGAGCCATTTTGTTTTAAAGTTTAGAAATTCTTGATCAGTAATATTTTGATTTGGATAATAAGCATTCGTCAATAATGAAATATTAAGAATTTCAGAAGCATCTTTTGAAAGTTCGTATTTATCTATGTTGTTAAAAAGTTTTTTTAGTGTTGAGCCATCAGAATTTGACCACATATTTATATCCAAACCATATTCTTGTGGATCATATAATCCTGCAATTTTAATTGTTTTTGACGTAAGTTCCTGGTCTAATTTTATAGAGTCTTCATTTTTATCTGATTGCATTTTATAAACACTACTTTCAGATACTACCTGTTCATTTTCAGTTGATAAATTTTCTTCAGAAATATTTTCTGTTTCTTGTTTTTCTATATTCCAGATATCTACAGGCTTATCTTCTGCAAACGATGAGAAAGAAAATAAAGAAAAAATTACAATTGATAAATTTTTCTTATTTAACAATTTTAAAATTTTCATTTGGAATAATTTTTTCTATTTCTTTTTTGGGAGCTGGGAAATCAACTTTATTTATAAAAAAAACAAGTCCCAATATAACTATAAGACCAATCAAAGATTTTATAATTATTGCAATGATATTGGTTCTGCCTGAACTTGTATTTTTATTGAATTGCATATAACTTTAGTTAATTTCAAATTAAGACATATTTGTGTTTTTTCAATAAAGAAACTTATGGAATCAAAAGAAAATCTTGTGTTTTTAGGTATGATGGGATCAGGCAAGAGCTCTATTGGTTCACTAATTGCAAAAAAATTAAAGATTAAATTCATAGATGTAGATAAAGAGATTGAAAAAGAATTAGGCTTATCTATATCCAAAATATTTGAAACAAAAGGTGAAAATTATTTTAGAAAATTTGAACAAAAAATAACTCTTAAAATACTAAAAATTAATTCAACTGTAGTGTCACTTGGTGGAGGGGCATTTATGAACAAGGTTATAAGAAATGAAATTCTAAAAAACCATATCTCTTTTTGGTTAAACTGGGATAATGAAACGTTATTAAATAGAATTAAAAATAGTAAAAAAAGACCCCTTGCCTTTAATTCAACAGAAAATGAATTGATTGATTTAATAAAAAAACGATCTAACATTTATTCTAAAGCACTATATGAAATTAAATGTGATAATTTGTCGAAAAGTGAAATTGTTAAACAAGTTTTAAATAATTATGAAAGCCATTAAGTTAAAGATTAATACTAAAACTCAAAAATATTCAATTATTATTGGTTCAAATTTAGTATCCAATATATCAAAAATATTAAAAGAAAATTCTATAAATTTTAAACAATGTTTGCTTGTTATCGATAAAAATATTTCCAAATATTTTATTTCAAAAATTAAAAAATCTCTTAACAAGAAAAAAATTTATGTTCATTTTTTTAGAGCTAATGAAATGAACAAAAATTTTACAAGTGTAGACAAAATCTTGGATATTTTACTAACTAAAAACTTTTCAAGAGAAGATTGTGTTATATCTATTGGTGGAGGAATTACTGGAGATATAAGTGGTTTTGCAGCTAGTCTGTTTAAAAGAGGATTAAAATTTATCAATATTCCAACTACTCTTTTATCTCAAGTAGACTCATCGATTGGAGGAAAAACAGGAGTAAATACTAAATTTGGAAAAAATTTAATAGGAAGTTTTTATCAACCAAATTTAGTTATATCAGATGTTCAATTTTTAAAAACTTTACCAAAAAGAGAATTGATTTGTGGTTATGGTGAAATTTTAAAACATTCTTTAATTGCTAATAAAAGTTTCTATAAATTTTTAGATAAAAATAGTGATAAAATATTAAAACTTTCATCTCCATTTATTGAAAAAGCTATATACGAAAGCTGTAAAATAAAAAAAAATGTCGTTGAAAAAGATGAAAATGAAAAAGGCTTACGAAAAATATTAAACTTTGGCCACACATTTGCACATGCTTATGAGGCTTCTTTGGGCTATTCAAAAAAACTTAACCATGGAGAAGCCGTAATACTTGGCATGCAAAGTGCATTAAGTTTTAGTTTAAAAAATAATTTAATTCAAAAAAATGACTATTATTCAATCTTAAAGCACATTTCAAAAGCAAGTTTACCCTCAAATATAAAACAATTTTTTAAGATTCGAGATTTAAATAAAATATTATCTTTTATGGCTAAAGATAAAAAAAATAATTCAAATAATATTAATTTAGTCTTATTAAAAAAAATTGGACATCCAATTATAAATAGAGAGTATAAAAAAAATAATTTATCTGATTTTCTAAAAAGTGAATTAAGAAATTAAAATTTGTATTGAATGAATATGTTCTTTCATTTCTTTGTCTAAAATTTTATAGACTCTTTTGTTACTTTCGATTCTACTTAAAGACTTTAATTCACTTGAGCTCATAATAATTTTTAAATGATATCTACCTTCTTGATTACCAGCATGATTTTTATGAAGAAATGATTTATCTTCAATTTCAATCCTTTCGATATCAATTTGGTCAGTAAGTTTTTTTTTTACAATTGCAATTAACTCATTTATATCCATAAACTAAATCTATTATACATCATGAAAAATATTTGCGACTGGAATAATTGTAATGAAATTGGTGACTACAGAGCACCAGTTGAAAAAGATAATAGTAAAAAATATAGAATGCTTTGCCTAGAGCATGTGAAAGAGTTCAATAAAAATTGGAATTATTTCTCAGGAATGAATGATGATCAGGTTTTGAATTTCTTAAAATCAGATATGATTTGGCACAAACCCACTCAAAGCTTTAGCTCTTCTGATAATTTCTTCAAAGTTCTGTGGAATAACACTTTAAGAGATGAATTAGACAAAGATAAAATTAATGGTGACTACAATCATATGCGTCAATTTAAATTTAACCATAAAGATATCAAAGCCTTTGGTATATTGGGAATTTCAGTGGGATTGAAGTGGGAAAAAGTTCAAGATAAGTTCAAATTACTTGTCAAAAAATATCACCCAGATATAAATGCCGGAAACAAAAAATATGAAGAAAAACTAAAATTAATAACTTTAGCTTACACTCAGCTTAAAAATACTTATAGAGATAAAATTGACTCCAAATCTTAATATTCAACCTGACATAAAAGTTTCATTAAAACAAACTTTTGGAATCGACTCAGAAATGGAAGTGGATGCTTTTGCAGAGAAGAATGAATATGTTCCTGAAATAGACAAAAGTTATAAATTCGATAGAGATACTACGATGGCAATAGTTTCTGGTTTTGCCCATAACAAACGAGTCTTAGTTCAAGGATATCATGGTACTGGAAAATCTACCCATATAGAACAAATCGCTGCCAGATTAAACTGGCCATGTATTCGAGTAAATTTAGATAGTCATGTAAGTAGAATAGATTTGATAGGTAAAGATGCAATCGTTCTTAAAGATGGAAAACAAGTCACTCAATTTAATGAAGGTATTTTACCTTGGTCAATACAAAATCCGGTAGCACTAGTTTTTGATGAGTATGATGCTGGTAGACCGGATGTAATGTTTGTAATTCAAAGAGTTTTGGAGGCAGAGGGTAATTTTACTCTTCTAGATAAAAACAAAGTAATTAAACAAAATAAATTTTTTAGATTGTTTGCAACTTCAAATACTGTTGGATTAGGAGATACCACTGGTCTTTATCATGGAACACAACAAATAAATCAAGGACAAATGGATAGATGGAATATTGTTACTACTCTAAACTACCTAAGTCTTGATAGAGAATTAGATATTGTTTTGGCAAAAAATAAAAATCTGAATAACGCTAAAGGAAAAGAAAAAGTTGCTAATATGATAAAAGTAGCCTCTTTAACTAGAAAAGGATTTATTGCAGGTGATATATCGACAGTAATGAGTCCTAGAACAGTTTTGCATTGGGCAGAAAATTCAGAAATTTTTAAAGATACAGGTTATGCTTTTAGAGTAACTTTTCTCAATAAATGTGATGAAATTGAAAAAAATACTATCGCAGAATATTATCAAAGATGTTTTGGGGAGGAACTTCCAGAGTCATTGATGAATATTCAGATTTAAATGAGTGGTAAAATAGATAGTTTAAAAGAAAAATTCAGACTTGCTTTAACTTCAACAGCAAAAGTAATTTCAGATGATTTTGAGTTAATAAACAAATCATCAGAAAAAGATAAAAAAAAAGAATTAAGCCCAATTGAAATTGACAACTTAACTAAGCCAAGTGATTTTATTAAATTACGTGCTGAAACAGATTCATCTGCTTTAAAAAAAAAATTTTCTGATGAAGATGTTTATAGAAAAAATCTTCCCTCTAATACTTCATCAAGATCTCTTTATAATATTGCTGAAAAAATAAGATATGAGGCCCTAGGTGGTAAAATGCTTAAGGGAATTGAAAAAAATTTTCAACAGAATTACTCACATATCATTAATACAAAAAGAAAAGATCAATTAAAAACAAAAGAAGACGTGCCTGTAACAGAAGCATTTGAGCTTTATATGCTTAAAAATTTTCATCAAATAAAGTTAAATCCTTTAACAACTAAAATGTTGAATTTTTGGGAAAAAGATTTTGAACAATCAGTAGAAAAACATAAAAAATTTTTACAAGAAAATTTAGAAAATCAAGAAAACTACAGTTCAAGGTTCTCCCAAATTTTAGAGGAAATGGATATTTTTCAAACTGAAGAGGACGAAGAAAAAAAAGATGAAAATCAAGATCAAGGACAAGACAATCCCTCAAACGATGACCAGGACAAGGACAAAGAAGATAATAAAGATGAGAATAATGATCAAGAAACACAAGCCACTTTAGATGCTGATTATAACGTTGATGAATTTAATCTCGATGAGCAGCTTTCAGATATCGAGTCCGATGAACAAAGTTCAGAACAAATTATTCAAAAAAATCTTGATAATATTAATTTAGATTACAAAATTTTTACAACACAATATGATGAAGTAACAAAAGCTGAGAAATTAGAGAATGCAGATGAGGCAGCAAAGCTCCGTAAAACATTGGATCAACAACTAGTAGGATTTCAAGATGTCATAACTAAACTTGCAAACAAATTACAAAGACAGTTACTTGCAAAACAAAATAGAGCATGGGATTTTGACTTAGAGGAAGGCTTACTTGATAGCTCAAAGTTACCAAGAATTATTATGGATCCATACAATTCATTGTCATTTAAAAAAGAAAAGGATTTAGATTTTAAAGATACAATCGTTACTTTATTAATTGATAATTCTGGATCAATGAGAGGACGACCTATCACAATTGCTGCAATATGTGCTGATATTTTATCTAGAACTTTAGAAAGGTGTTCTGTGAAAGTTGAAATTTTAGGATTTACAACAAAAAATTGGAAAGGTGGACAAAGTAGAGAACTTTGGAATAAAAATTCTAAACCTAAAACTCCTGGAAGATTAAATGATTTAAGACATATAATTTATAAAGGTGCTGATACTCACTGGAGACAAGCTAAAAATAATTTAGGACTCATGTTGAAAGAGGGGCTGTTAAAAGAAAATATTGATGGAGAAGCTATTTCTTGGGCTTACAATAGAATTAAGAAGAGAAAAGAAGAAAGAAAAATTATGATGGTAATTTCTGATGGCGCACCAGTGGATGACTCTACTCTTTCAGTAAATTCAGGTGATTTTTTAGAAAAACATTTAAAGAAAATGGTAAAATTCATAGAAACAAAAACTGAAATTGAAGTTTTAGCAATTGGTATTGGTCATGATGTTTCAAGATATTACGATAAGGCAATTAAAATTACAGATGTAAATGAATTAGGGGATGTTATGATATCTCAATTAAGTTCTTTATTTGAAACTAAAAGAAAATTTCACTAAATATTAAATAAATCTTTATTATTCCATTTAATAATCACTTCTGCTCCGCTTCTAGTTTTTGAGTTTCTACAATTGATTGAAGCAAAATTTTTTTCTAATAGTGTTTTTCCAATAAATAACCCTAATCCTAGACCAGTTTTCGACTTATCAATAGGATCTTTTGTTCTTAAATAAGGTTCACCAATTTTTGACAAGACATCTTTTGGATAACCATTGCCATCATCTTCAATGGTAATTTCAGTGATTTCACTATCACTTTTTAAAGTAATATGGATTTTATCTTTAGAAAATTTATTGGCATTTCCAATAAAGTTTCTTAAGCCATATACAATTTCTATAGATTTAGTTATTTTCTTTTGGTTTGAAAATTGATCGTGATTAAAAATAAACTTCTTTTGACTGATCTCTTTAAATGAAGTGATAATTTCACTTAAATAGTCTTTCATTGAAATATCTTTATCAATGAACTCATCTTCTTCTACAGGGTTTAAAGTTAATCGCTTTAGAATTTCATTACACCTTTCCACCTGGCTGGACAATAGCTGAATATCTTTTTTAACGTCATCTTGATTTTTAAATTGTTTTTCGAGATCATGAGCAATAATCTTGATGGTAGATAAAGGAGTTCCAAGTGAATGGGCTGCAGCTGCAGCTTGACCGCCTAAAGATAAAAGTTCATGTTCAGAAGCCATCACTTCTTCCATTTTTGCTAATGCCTCTCTTCTTACTCTAGATTGTGTTCCAAATGACATGGCTAAATAATTTAAGAAAATTAAAGCAATAACTAATGCGGTTGGAATTGAATAGTAATAATAATGATTATTATGAAGATCACTTTTAATAGGCAGTGGTAAGTCGTGATAATAAAAAGTCAAAAATAATATCGTAATTATTGTTAACAGTACCAATAAAGTATTTGTTCTTAAACTTAAGTTTGAAGAAGAAAAGATACTAGGAACTAGTAGAAAAATTACAAATGGATTGGTAATTCCTCCTGTTAGATAAAGTAGAGCACCTAATTGCAATATATCAATTACTAAAAAAATAAAAGCTGATCTATCTGATAATTGTGTTTTTTTATATATAAAGATTAAAAAGAGATTACTTAAAACACCTAAAAAAATAACTAAATTACAAATAATAAAATTAAATTCAAAATTTAAGAAAAAATAGACAAAGTTAACTGAAATTAATTGTCCTATAATACCAATCCACCTTAAGCTTATATAGGTTGATTTTTTAAAGAAATGATATTTTGAAGTTTCAAAGAACTTCATTATTAGATATCAAGATTTTGTACATTAATTGCGTTTGAAATTATAAAATCTTTTCTCAAAGCAACATCGTTACCCATCAATGTGTGTATTAGACTTTGATCCTTTTTTAGATCTTTTGAATACTGCACTTGTAATAAATTTCTAGTTTCAGGGTCAAGAGTTGTACTCCATAATTCTTCTGGGTTCATCTCACCTAAACCTTTAAATCTTTGAATATTCATTTTTGATTTTTCTAGATCTAGTTCTTTAATAAACTCTTTAGATCCTCTTTTTAATTTTTTTAATTCTTTATTATTATTAACAATATAATCCTCTAACTCTTTTTCATCTTTAATATATATTCCTTTAGTTCCTTTATTTATTTTAAATAAAGGAGGTTGAGCTAAATAAACATGTCCATTTTCAATTAATTTATTAAATGGCTTGTTGTTAAAAAAAGTTAATAGAAGAGCTCTAATGTGTGATCCATCTACATCAGCATCCGTCATGATAATAATTTTTCCATACCTTAGATCTTTTAAATCTATTTCTTGTACTTTTGGATCTAATCCTAAAGCATTGATTAAAGTAACTATTTCATTAGATGAAATCATTTTTGATAAAGCTTTAGTTCTTTGTTGCTCAGAACTATCACCATTTCCATTTTTTTTAACGTGTAAATCTTCAACATAAGTGTTTAAAATTTTACCTCTTAAAGGTAAGACAGCTTGATTAGCTCTATTTCTGCCTTGTTTAGCTGAGCCACCTGCTGAATCACCCTCTACAATAAACAATTCTGTGCCTTCTTGTTTTCCTATCTGACAATCAGCAAGTTTTCCAGGAAGACCACTTAATTCTAAAGCACCTTTTCTTCTTACATTTTCTCTAGCTTTTCTAGCCACATCCCTTGCCATTGCCGCTTGAATAACTTTTGCAAGAATTATTTTTGCAACTGAAGGGTTTTGATCAAACCATATAGACAGTTTTTCATTTACAACTGTTTCAACAATCATTCTAACTTCTGAAGAAACTAATTTATCTTTAGTTTGAGATGAAAATTTTGGATCTGGAATTTTTGCAGATATCACACAGGTAAGCCCTTCTTTGATATCATCTCCTGAAATAGCTAATTTGTTTTTTTTTAGAAGATTGTGTTCATTTGCATATTTATTAATAACTCTTGTTAGTGCACTTCTAAAACCTAATAAATGTGTTCCACCATCTTTTTGATAGATATTATTTGTGTAAGGAAAAATATCTTCAGCATAACTTGCATTCCATTTTAAAGAACATTCTAGTTCAATATTGTCTTTTTTTCCTTCTATATAGATTGGTTTTTTAAATAAATCATTTCCATTTTTATTTTGTAGTTTTTCTCTTTTTTCATCTAGAAAATCTACAAACTCGAGTACACCACCATCAAATTTAAATTCAGATACTTTCTCTTTTTTTAAACTAGCATCAGTAAAAATTATTTTAATTCCTTTGTTCAAGAAGGCTAGCTCTCTCATTCTTTTGATCAGAATATTTGCACTAAATTTTATAGAAGAAAATATTTCTTTTGATGGCAAAAATGTTATTTGAGTCCCAGTTTCTTTAGATTTTCCTGTAACTTTCAATGGTGCTTTTGCTTCACCGTTTTTAAATTCTATAAAGTGTTTTTTTCCGTCTCTGTTAATCTCTAATTGCAATGACTCAGACAAAGCATTAACAACAGAAACACCCACTCCATGAAGTCCTCCTGACACTTTATATGAATCGTGATCAAATTTACCCCCAGCATGAAGTTGTGTCATTATAACTTCTGCAGCTGATTTTTTTTCTCCTTTATGCATATCAACTGGAATTCCTCGACCATCATCATTTACAGTAATAGTTCCATCAGAGTTAATTCTCACATTAATATTTTTACAATGACCTGCTAAAGCTTCATCTATGGAGTTATCTACAACTTCATAAACCATGTGATGCAAACCAGTTCCATCATCTGTATCTCCAATATACATACCTGGTCTTTTTCTAACTGCTTCAAGACCTTTTAGAACTTTGATGGAGTCTGCCTGATATGTATTTTTATTTGTCATTTTTAATTTTTTGGAAAAAAAAATTATAACATTTTTTATAAAAAATGCTGATTTATCTTCGCTTAATTAAGTAAAAAAGAGCTAATTAAGACTGTAAATAAAGGCTTATTTAGTGGCGGAGAGAATGGGATTCGAACCCATGAAAGAATTGCTCCTTTACACGCTTTCCAAGCGTGCGCCTTCAACCACTCGGCCACCTCTCCAATTATTTTTCTTTTGAAATCTTGAGAACACCAATAAATGCCTCCTGAGGAATTTCCACTCTTCCAAACTGTTTTGATCGAGCCTTACCTTTTTTTTGTTTTTCAAGAAGCTTTCTTTTTCTATCTGTAGCTCCTCCTCCATGAATTTTAGTTAAAACATCTTTTTTAAAACCCTTAATAGTTTCCCTAGCTATTATCTTACCACCAATTGCAGCTTGAACTGGTATCATAAAATTATGTCTTGGAATTAAATCTTTAAGTTTTTCACAAACTTCTCTTCCTGTTCTTTGAGCAAAATCTTTATGAATCATCATGGCCAATGCATCTACTGGCTCAGCATTAACTAAAATTCCAAGTTTTACTAAATCACCTTCTCTATGTTCAATAATTTCATAATCAAAACTTGCATATCCACTAGTCATTGATTTTAAGCGATCATTAAAATCAAAAACCACTTCATTTAAAGGTAGTTCATAATTTACAACAGCTCTATTTCCAGAATAACTCAAATTAGTTTGTACTCCTCTTTTATCCTGACACATTTTTATAATAGAGCCTAAGTATTCATCTGGAGTAATTATTGTTGCTTTTATCCAAGGTTCTTCAATTAACTTAATTAAAGTTGGATCTGGTAAGCTAGAAGGATTATGTAGGTCAACAACATCTCCACTATTCATATGAACTTTGTATACTACACCTGGAGTTGTTGTTAACAAGTTTACATCAAATTCTCTTTCTAATCTTTCAGTAACAATTTCTAAATGGAGTAACCCTAAAAAACCACATCTAAAACCTAGCCCCAACGCAGAAGATGACTCGGGCTCAAATGAAAAACTTGCATCGTTCAATTGTAATTTAGCTAAACCATCTTTTAATTTTTGATACTCAGAACTATCTACTGGAAACAATCCACAAAATACTACTGGCTTACTTGGTTTAAAACCAGGAAGAGCTTCTTTCAAAGGTTTAGCAGCATCACATATCGTGTCTCCAACTTTTGTTTCTGATAAAACTTTTATTCCAGTTGTTATAAATCCAATTTCTCCAGCGTTTAACTCGTTGATATCTGTGGCTTTTGGTGTAAATACACCAACTTTTTCAACAATATATTCTTGATTAGTTGACATCATTTTAATTTTCATATTTTTTGAAATTTTACCATCAATAACTCTTACTAAAATTACAACTCCTAAATATGTGTCGTACCAACTATCAACCAATAAACATTTTAAATCACCTAAGCTTTCACCTTTAGGGCTAGGTAAAGTTGTAATAATCTGCTCTAAAATATCTTCTATACCTTCACCTGTTTTTCCAGAACATGGAATTGCGTTCTCGGTGTCAATACCTATCACTTCTTCTATTTGTTTTTTTGTTCTATCTAAATCTGATGCTGGAAGATCAACCTTGTTTAAAACTGGCACAATCTCATGATCAATATCTAAAGCTTGATAAACATTTGCAAGAGTTTGTGCTTCTACTCCTTGAGTACTATCAACAATTAAAATTGATCCCTCACAAGCATAAAGGGATCTACTTACTTCATAACTAAAATCGACATGACCAGGAGTATCAATTATATTTAAAATGTAATCTTTTCCATCCTTTGCTTTATAATTAAGTTTTACTGTTTGAGCCTTGATTGTAATTCCTCTTTCACGCTCAATATCCATTGAGTCTAATACTTGAGCTTTCATCTCTCTCTCAGTAAGCCCTCCACAGCTATGAATTATTCTATCTGCTATTGTAGATTTACCATGATCGATATGCGCAATAATTGCAAAGTTTCTAATATTATCGATATTACTCATTTGGTTTAAGATCGTATCTTAGCGCCAGTTTTATTTTCAACTGTTTTAATTATAGAATTATTGATGTTTTCTAAATCACTATCATTCAATGTTTTTTCGGATGATTGTATGGTCACACTAATTGCAATTGATTTTTGATTTTCAGGAATATTTTCACCCTCATAGACATCAAAAACTTTAATATTGCTAATCAGTTTTTGATCCACACTTGAAATGGCATTAATTAAGTCTTGAGCTTTAATTTCTTTATCAACTACAAAAGCAAAGTCTCTCTCAGATTTTTGATAATCTGATACTTCAAATTTAGTTTTTTGATCTTTTAATGTTTTCTTTGGTAATTTTAAATTGTCTAGAAAAATTTCAAATCCAACTAATGACTCTGTTTTAATATCTATTTTTTTTATAATATTTGGATGAATCTCACCAAAATATGCTGCAATTTGATCTTTGCCTCGATTTAAAAATAACCTACCTGACTTACCTGGATGATAATAATTTGGTGTTTCATCATCTATAAAAAATT
>Ga0255759_10000643_pt1 | contig 31469 bp, 34 predicted proteins | sample 101ome_20_FD_179959 | JGI IMG/M metagenome (GOLD analysis project Ga0255759, IMG submission 179959) | Coastal salt marsh microbial communities from the Groves Creek Marsh, Skidaway Island, Georgia - 101404AT metaG (version 2) | ecosystem: Environmental > Aquatic > Marine > Intertidal zone >...
CTGAGATACTTGGAACAATTGATCGCGCAGACATGAGAGATATGATCTTTTTAAAACAAGATAGCATTGGAAAGGAGAATCTAAATATCTTGAGTTCTTCTCCTAGAAGAGAAAAGAATCTGTCTGGCTTTTTACCTTCAGCGCTTCCATTTCAAACTCAGATTAATTTTAAAGAAGTCAGAGGTAATATTCACACTAGATTGACTAAGTTACTTGAAGGCACGGAGGATGGTCTTGTTGTTGCTAAAGCCGCTATAGATAGATTCATGCAAAATAGAAGTAGCGAATTTGAACAAGAAAGGTTATCTCTCCTTGGGATGCAGAAAGACCTGAAGTGGATGGTACTCCCACTATCTCAAAATCCATGTGCAGCTGCTCAAGGAGCTCTTGCAATTGAAGCTCGACAAGAGGATGAAAAGGTAAAAGAAATTATTTCCACTATTACAAATACAGAAATTTTTAAATCTGTTGAGGTCGAAAGAACAATATTGAAGTCTCATGGTGGGGGCTGTCATCAAAAGATCGGTGTCAGTCATGAAATCCTAGAAACAACTGAATTATTGACAGTAAGAGGTGAGACTGAAGAAGGGGAAGATTTGTCTGAAAGATTACTTAAGAGTAATGATGATAACTATTTTGATTCTATAAATAGTGCTAATTATTTTCCAAGCAATAAATCAGAGCAAAAGTTTTTTAAGCGCGTGCCAATTACAGACTCTGAAATAGCCTTGAAAGGTACTAAGAATAAGGGAATATATATAAGCAGATCCAATGCGATAGAAGGCCCCGGACTTATAGATGATTCAAATATCATCTGGACAAGCGGTATAGACACCTGGAAGTCGATGGCAACAAAAGGATATTGGGTAAATGGAACCTCAGACAGCCTTGGAGAATATAACTCTCCTGAAGTAAGTCTATTTCAAGATATAGATTGGCTTAAGTTAACGCATAAAGATAATCGTGATGAAGAAAAAGAAGTGATTGCAACTTATGAATTAAAGGCTCTAGATATTTCAGAAAGACTTTTGAGTTGTGACTATTTCTATTGGATGAGTGCCAGCTCCTTTGAGCTCGCAATAAAAAAATATCCTGAAATTAAAAAAAGAAATCATGCTTGCGGTCTTGGAAAGACTTTCAAATCCATACAAAGGACTATCCCACAAGTAACTCCATTTCTAGACTTTGATAGTTGGTTAGAAGCCATAAATAATAAGATAAAATAAAATACCTATTGCCTAAGGTATAATGCCCCACTGTTATTTCAATTAGCATGAACGTATCCAGAAAATACCCTCAATCAAGATTAAGGCGAACAAGATTCACTTCTTCAATTAGGAGTTTAGTTGCAGAGAACACCCTCAGTGTGGACGACCTAATACAGCCTATATTTGTAAAGGAAGACCTAGATGGAACGGAAAGTATAGATTCCCTACCAGGGATTAACAGGTATGGTCTTAACGCTTTAGATGAAGAAATTGAAAAAATACAAAGCAATAAGATCAAGGCTGTTGCTATTTTTCCGGTCATAAATCCTGATAAAAAAGACGAGCAAGGAAGTGACTCATTAAATGAAGATAATTTAGTTTGTACTGCTATAAAACAAATTAAAAAAAATTCTGAGCTAGCCGTAATAGCAGATGTTGCTTTAGATCCCTACACGTCTCATGGGCATGACGGCGTTTTGGATGAAAATGGATATGTCGAAAATGACAGAAGTCTTTCTCTACTTGTAAAACAAGCACTTACCCTTGCAAAAGCTGGGGCAGATATGGTGGCTCCATCAGACATGATGGACGGAAGAATAGCAGGTATCAGAGAGTCCTTAGAATCCAATGATTTTGTAAATACCATCATTCTTTCTTATGCCGCTAAATATAGTTCAAAATTTTATGGCCCTTTTAGGGATGCTGTAGGATCCTCCGCAAATCTTGGAGTAGGAAGTAAAGATACCTACCAAATGTCTGTGGCAAATGTAGAAGAAGCTCTGCATGAAGTGAAAATGGATATTGAAGAAGGTGCCGATATAGTGATGGTTAAACCTGGAATGCCTTATCTTGATGTTATTAAAGCAGTTAAAGATACATTTAGAGTCCCTACTTTTGCATATCAGGTAAGTGGTGAATATGCCATGTTGAAAGCAGCAATAGAAAATGGATGGTTATCAGAAGAAGTTTTACAGGAATCCTTGTTAAGCTTCAAAAGAGCCGGTGCAGATTGTGTTTTGACCTATGCTGCCTATGAAATAGCCTTAAAGTTAAATCGATAGAGTCTTGCCTAATAAGAAATTCATAAATGCTATAGAGAGAAAGCCCCAGGCTTGTCCTCCGATATGGCTTATGAGGCAAGCTGGACGATATCATGATCACTACCAAAGCTTAAAAAAGGATCATACTTTTGAAGAACTATGCAAAAAGCCCATCCTTGCGGCCGAAACTGCCATGGGACCTATTAACGAATTTGACTTTGATGTCGCAATTCTATTCAGCGACATATTATTCCCTCTCGAAGCGCTTGGTATGGATTTATCCTACAATCCAGGGCCTCAATTTGGCCTTCACTTAAATGAAGATAATGCTGAAAGCCTACTAATAAATCAAAACCCAATAAGCTTTATGGAATTTCAGGGTGAAGCGATAGAGCGAACCATTGAAAGATTACCCACTGAAAAGTCTTTAATAGGCTTTGTTGGTGGGCCTTGGACTTTAATTGCCTACGCATGCAATATCAGTAAAGATTCAAGAAATATCAATTTTAATAATTTTCAAATAGGCCTTCTTGATAACGTTATTCTTCCGCTTCTTAAAGAGAATGTGGAATTACAACTGAATGCAGGTGCTGAAGTGGTAATGATCTTTGACTCTACAGCCCATCAACTCGCTGAGGAAGATTTAAATATCTACTTAGAAAAAACCTTCAATATGTTAGTTAAAGAATCTCCTAATAAGGTTGGTTACTATGCAAAAGACGGGGTTAACTACGAAACTATAATTGCGAAACAAAATGACCCTCAAATAAACTTAGCCGGAATGGGTATAGACTCTAATGTCGATCTAAGAGATTACTTTAAAAAAACTTCAAATGGCTTCGTACAAGGTAATTTTAGTGAGCACTTCTTAACCCTCCCCCATGAGGAATTCTTGCCAAAATTAGATACTTTCATAGAACAAATGTCAGTGCTATCACCAGAAGAAAGATCGGGTTGGGTTTGTGGACTAGGCCATGGAGTTCTGAAAACAACGCCTCAGGAAAACGTCAAAGAATTTGTACAAAGAATCAGGGCATCCTTTTAAAGAATGGATATTGAAGAAAAAAAATCCTTAACTTCGTCTTGGTTTAGAGAACTAAGAGATATGTTCTGCGAAGAATTTGTCGATATAGATGGCGGGAGTTTTGAAAGAAAAAACTGGGATCATAAATTCGAAGGGGGCGGAGAGATGAGCCTCATGAAAGGTGAAGTTTTTGAAAAGGTTGGTGTAAATATATCTACGGTATCGGGAAAATTTGATAATGATTTTAAATCTGAAGTTAAGGGCACAGAGGAAGCGCCTAACTACTGGGCAAGTGGTATCAGTCTTGTGGCACACATGCAGTCACCCAAAGTACCAGCATTTCACTTTAATACTAGATACATAGTAACTGGAGATTCCTGGTTTGGAGGTGGAGGAGATTTAACTCCAACAATTAAAAAAGAAGAAGAAATTGAGTTTTTTCACAAATGTATGAAAGAAGCTTGCGATTCAGCTGATCCAGGTTATTACGATAGATATAAAAAGGCTTGTGATGAATATTTCTATCTACCCCACAGGTCAGAAGCCAGAGGTGAAGGTGGAATATTTATAGACCATTTAAAAACAGATGATTGGAATAAAGATTTTAGCTTTATAAAAGAAGTAGGTTTATCAACCTTAAAAGCGATTACAACAATCATCAGAAATCTTAAGGATGAGGAATGGACGGAACAGGAAAAGGAGCAGCAACTTATCAAAAGAGGTCGTTATGTTGAGTTTAATTTGCTTTGGGATAGAGGAACTGCATTTGGCATAAAAACTGGGGGCAATTCGGATGCTATATTGATGTCTATGCCGCCTACTGCCAAATGGGATTAGATGAATACCTACTTAATTTTTAAAACCATTCATATAATCTCGGTAATTACCTGGATGGCTGCCCTATTCTATCTTCCAAGACTATTTGTATATCACTCCACCAAAGAAATAGGCTCAGATGCTTCTGAGACCTTTAAAGTGATGGAGTCTAAGTTACTAAAAATCATTGCGAATCCATCTCTCATTCTGGTTTGGATCTCAGGTCTAGCCCTTTTGAGCTACAAAGGTTTAGAAATTTGGCTGGTTCTAAAAATGTTTCTTGTCATGGGCATGACTCTTTTTCATTTTTATCTGAATTTTCTCAGGGTAAGTTTTGAGGCCGATTCCAACACAAAATCGGAAAAGTTTTTTAGGGTTATAAATGAAATACCCACAATACTGTTACTGATAATAGTTGTGCTGGTTGTCTTTCAACCCAGATTTTAAAACTCTACAACCTCTCCAGGCTTTAAAACTCGAAAGAATTCTTCAGATAAACCCAGTTCTTTAAGGGATTGTTTTAAAAGTTCTGGAGGTTCCATAATCGCTTCGTCTGTTAGCTGAAAAGTGCCCCAATGCATTCCAAAATTCCTTTTAGATTCAAGATCTAGAGCTACCTGGATTGCTTCAGGTGGATTTACATGATTTGTTTTCATGAACCAACGGGGAGCATAAGCCCCTACAGGAATTAAACTAAGAGAAGGAGAGCCTAATCGTTTTTTTGTTTCAATAAAATCACCTGAATACCCTGTATCTCCAGCGTGGTAGATAGACTCTGTTTTAAGTTCCATAAACCAACCGCCCCATAGACTTTTATTTCTGTCAGCAATACCCCTTGCAGACCAATGCTGAACCGGGGTAAAAGTAAATTTTGATCCGTTGATCTCAATTTCTTCCCACCAAAGAAACTCTTTAACATTCTCTATGCCTCTTCTTTCTAGTCTCCTCTTGTCTCCCTTGGGAACCAAGAATATTGCATCAGGATTTGCTTTATAGATCTTCTTGAGACTTCTTAAGTCCAAATGATCGTAGTGATTATGGCTGACTGTAACGACGTCTATCTTGGGAAGCTTATCTATGGGAATTGCCGGTGGAATTAGCCTTTTGGGTCCCGCAAATCGGACAGGAGAAGCTCTTTTTGAGAAAACGGGATCGGTAAGAATAGTTAACCCATCTTTGTTAATAAGATACGTTGCATGCCCAATCCAAACGAGATAATCGGTTGAGCCAGGAGTTAGCTCTTTCCACTCATCAGATGAATCAATCGCTACAAGTTCAGGTTTTTTATTTGTGAAAGACCATTTTAAAAATTCCCTAAAAGACTTTCCTGCAGCATCCTCATCGGTATTTTTAAATCTCTCATTTGGCATGATTAAGCTTGAGAATAACAATAATAGAAGAATAAATCTTTTCATTGGATTAATTTTAAAAATATCTTTTTGCCAGAAGCCAAAATAAGAAAGGTATAAGAGCAATACCAATGAAAGCTATTGAAGCAGATTGACTGGTTAGGGCTGCGGTTCCTATGAAGGCGTAGACTACTGAAATCAATAAATTGCTAAGAATCATTACAGTTAAAAAGGTTGTCCATTTCATATCAGCTAAACCAGCAGCAACAGTTGAAATTTCAGCCAAGCCCGGCGCAGGCCTTGCAATCAATAAGAGACTCACACCAAATTTTTTGGCCACCTCTTCCGATTTTTCTAAATCTTCCTGGGTGAGTATTTTTTTTGCTAAAGGCTTTGCAGCATACTTTCCTATAGCGAACCCAATTATGGAGCCCAAAGTAAGTCCCATCCAAATAACTGGAATAGACAAATAAAACCCCAAAATGGCTCCAGCTAAAGTATTGGTAACGCCATTTGGAATGGGTAAGAAAACATCAGCTGCCAAAGCAAAAATAACCAAAATAGAGTTTAAAAATTTATTGTTCCCACTCCATTCAATGAATTCATTTGTTAAGTCAGCCATAGATGACTCGAGTAATGACAAAGGTAAAATTATGGATGTCAGGACAATTATGATAAAACCTAGGAACTTTAAGAGAGTCTTAATCATATAAGCCTCTAGGTGTTTTCTTTGAATGTCCTTTTATATAAATTTTGAGCAAATAAAGGTGTTTCTTCTTCATTATGTTTTCGCACAAAATAACCACCTAGTGCTAAAGCAGACATAATTTTCATAATAAAATTAGGATGTTCCACCAATACGGTATTTTGAAATTTGCATTCGCTATCAGAAACAGGGATTAGCCGCATTTCCCATGTAACTTTCACTACAACGTGTACTAACTTCATTAACCAAAGGTCAGACATAGAAACCATCTTAACGTAATCAGGTTCTTTAACTTCTGCTACATAGTGTTGGACTAATAAGTTTCCTCCTACACTTTCTACATTGACAGATGTTTGTGTTCCATCTGTATGAATACTTGATCCAGCACCGATATGCCCACGTGCTGTGGTTTGATAGTCTTTATCTGATAGAGTAAAAACCCAATCATGAAGATTAAATGCCTCCTTAGGAGCATCAATTGGTGCTTCACAAACAGTTTGAAATAGTTTTTTGTATTTTTGACTGTTAATCTCAGGCATTTTAGCTACTCCTTTAGTCTTAATTTAAATATTTACCCATTCTCCATGGAATCCAAATGGCACTCTTTGAGGCAAGTGCACTGTAGCCAACGGACCCGATTTTGGTTCCTTAGCATTTAGAATTATCAAATCACTATTATCAGTTTCTTGGTTATACACAAGAGACAATAAATAGCCTTCGTCTTCCGATTTAGCACCCTCAGCTGCTACAAATACTGGCTCAGCACCGAATTTTCCAAATCCATATTCATAAACTTCAGAGGTATCATTTTTAAAGTCGTATTTAACAATCTCTTTAAAGTCCGGCTCAGTAGTATTCGAGGACGCTAACGCGTAAGCATATTGATTAGATTTTCCTACCAGACTAGGATTTATTCTTGGAAACTCTACGGCTCTATCATCCAGTTTAGTCGACATTGCTTGACCAGATTTTGGATTTAACTCCCACTTAGTAAGCTGTGGAGGAGATTCCGTGAAAGGCCCATTCCAATCGGTATCAAATAATCTGTCATAAGCTGCAGCGGTGACAATTACATTACCATTTGAATCTTCATGAGCATTAAATGTATGAAAAAAATAAGTTCTATCAATGTCAAACCACTGCACAGCATCTGAATCTCCATTTCTGCTCAATAAACCTATTCGAGACTGATGATTGTCATCCCAAGAAAAAGGGAAATACCCTCTTCCGAGCTTATAAAGATCAAAAACAACCGACAGATCAAACACCAGCATATAGTTTTTAGTAATCGCACATTCATGCAACATAGACCTAGACTCAAAAGGTATAGATTGAGTTTTCTTATGCGACCCATTTTGATCAATTACTACATAGTCAATAGTGTCAAAATTATTTGCGTAGTCATAACACATGGCATGCAACTCGTTAGTATCTGGATCAAGCTTGGGATGAGCGGTGAAGCCCGCGTTTTTGTCTCCGTAAAAAGGTTTGGTATTGAGCGAGTTGAGATCCTGATCAATTTCTACAGGGTAACCACCGGCCTCAACTATGGCATAAATTTTTCCTGAATGAGAGATTACACTTGTGTTGGCATTAGAATCATTGCCGTCTACAAGTTTATTTTTATACCAAAGTGCATTACCAGAATCTAATCTAATGCCATGAAGCATTCCTTCTCCCAAGAACCAATGATGTTTTTTTTCATTTACTGAAGACATTGGATTTGGACCATTTCTTACAAAAAGACCTGACAAGTCTTTGGGAATTTGTCCTGTCACCTTAAGACCTGTCTCAGAAATGAGATTTTTTACAGGGGCATAATTTCCCTGCAAGTAATAATTCTTTTTTGTGGTAATTCCTGACATGTCTACTCCTATTCCTGCAACAGCTAATCCTCCAAGACTTAGGCTGGAAACTTTTAAAAACTTTCTTCTGTTCATTGATAGAATCCTGCTATTATGTTTACTAAGATAACATCTTAATAGACTATGTTAACTTAGTCAACATTAATGAATTATGGGATATCACAAAGAGAATCTTAAAGAACAGCTTGTTGAAATTGCGTGGGACATTTGCAACGCAGAATCTTGGCAGAACGTTAATATGCGTAAGGTTGCTAAGAAGGCTAAAGTTTCAACAACTGCTTTCTACAGGCATTTTAAAAAAAAGGATGATCTTAAAGCAGAGTTGATGCGCAGGGGTTACGAGTTAATTAATGAAGGCAGAAAAGACGTAGATACGTTTGCAGGTTACGGTGCTCATTACATAAGATTTGGGTTGGACTATCCATTTATTTACGATTTGATGTTTGGAAATACAGATTTAGATATGTCTCTCTATCCTGATTTAGAAGAGCAATCCAATGCAGCTTTTGATGGTGTCTTAGAAGCACTAAAGGATTTTATGCCTGATTCTGCAGAGAAAGATACCAGAATAAAAGCTATCAATATCTGGGCTTCTGTTCATGGATTAGTCGGACTTTTGAGGAATGGGGATTCCCATGTTTATAAATCTGAAGACTTAAAGTGGATTGAAAACAACTTAGAAGAGTATTTGCAAATGACAACTTTTAGTTAAAGCGATTTTTTCGTTATTTTTGGATTGCTTCTAACTATTATGAATTATTAGCTCAAAAAAATTTGCGTTATCTCGATAGAGCTATATCTATTGCACTAATTTGATCCTGGTCGAGTTCTCCGAGTGATTCTGCTTCTAAGCAATCTAAAAGCTCTTCCCTATTTTTTACGCCCAGTATTACAGACGACACTTTTTCTGCACTTAGAGCATATCGATGTGCAAGAATTGATGGATTCATATTCCATTCGGAAGCTAGCTTTCTGAAAGGTTCGGCTTTATCGTAATCCTCAAAATCTTTTATATCAAAGCCCGACGGGTGAGGCTCTCTATCCATTTCTAAAGTTAATGCCCCTGCTTGAACTGCTCTAATTCCTAGTATCGGCACTCCAACTTTCTGACTTTCAGTGAGAATTTTTTGCGGGTCGAAATCTTGATCAACATATCCTATGGCGCCTGCTGAATTTAAAGGGTTAACAACACACTGAATAGCTTCGGGTTGAATGTCGTGATTTAAGGCTTCAAGGATTGCTTGAGTCTGACCTAACCCACCTATACCCCAGCTACCGATCTTGCCCTCTTCTTTTAATCTCTCAAAGGCCGGTATAACTGCATTGTAATAACAAGAAAGTGAAGTTGTATTAGTCTCTCTGTATTCATTAAGTGTGTACAGCTGGAAATCATCCTGTCGTAACTGAGAATGCAGTAAAAAAAGATCAACCCTTTCCATATTGAGATTATCAAGGCTTTTATTAAGAGAAGAAATTAAGCGTTCATACACTTCGTCATCTGGTAGCGTTCCCAATCTGCATTTTGTAGTAATTTTTACATCACCTAAATCTTTTCCTTTAAATACCTCACCAACAACTCTCTCGGCCTCTCCTTTTCCATACATTGGTGCAACATCGAGGTGAGTTATACCCTTTTCAATGGCAAGATTCACAGTTGCAACTGCTTCCTCTCTTGAAGTCTCACCCCAAACTTGACCCAACCCTCCGCCACCTAGAGTAAGGGCACTTACTGAGTCAAAAGGTTTAAATTGTCTTTGTTGCATGGCTATTTAGTTAATCCCATTTCTTGTAATTGTTGGGCTGTTTCAGTTACGGACTGCTCAGTAGAAATATATTCCCAATTGAAAAAGCGTTCAGCCTTTGTCTTGTCTATATCTCCTTTTCGGTCGAGTGCAGATAAAAGGGTCTTCAGTTCTCCTACAAAGAAAGACATTATTTTTACAAGGAAATTTGGCAACTCTTTAGTGGGTGATTTTTTAAATCCAGCTTCATTTAAGGCTTTCCCAACCTCTGCAAAAAACATTTCATTTTCACTTACTATAATTCGTTCACCATTGGTTTTTTCTTCTGTCATTGAAAATATATGTGCTTTAGCAACATCTCTTACATCTATATAGCCCATATGTATCTTAGGGCAAGCGGGCATAGATCCTGAAATGAGTTTAAGTAAAAAATCATTTGAACTGCCAATATCACTAGTAAGCATTGGCCCAGTTACTGCAACTGGATTAATAACAGTAAGGTCGAATTTCTTTGATTCTTCTAAATTTTCAACAAACTCCCACGCTGCCTTTTCAGCAAGAGTTTTACTTTTTGCGTACGCTGAGATTTCACCATCGACACTGGACCAATCTTCTTCAGTGTAAACTTCTTTTTCTCTAGGGTGTCCATACCCTACAGCAGCGAAGGATGAAGTTAGTACAACCTTTTGAACATCGGCGTCCGCACAGGCTTTTAAGACTCTGAGAGTTCCCTCAACAGCGGGCTTTATAAAAACATCTTCATTTTCTGGTTCGCCCAGAAAGAATGGAGAAGCAACATGTAAAACATATTTCGATCCTTCAACAGCCTCTTTCCATCCGTCATCTTTTAATAGGTCCGCAATATAGAATTCTAAGTTTTCACTATTTGAAGAATGCTTTTTCATGGCTTCCAGCACTTCTTGTTTCCTAGACTCTGATCTTATAGTGGTTCTAACTTTGTATCCTTTATCTAGTAATTGTTGAAGGCAATGAAGTCCTATAAATCCTGTTCCGCCAGTCACTAAAACTGTTTCCATAAACATACTCTCCCTTTTAAATTTTAAAAACTATAATTGACAAATTACCCTGTAATTGTCAATATGTCAATGTGACAAATCTTGATAATTCTAAGCATAACGACATAATCGAGGCAGCGTTTACGCAATTTATCCAGTATGGGTTTCAAAAAACAACTATGGCCGATATTGCAGTTGCAACAGGTATTTCAAGACCCTCTATCTATACTTATTTTGAAAATAAAGAAGAGATTTTTAAAGCAACGTGTATTTGGACTAATGATCTTTCTCATGAAAAAGTTAAGAAGATTTTGGATAATGATCATGAAGACTGGAAAATAAGTAAAAAGATAGAAGCTGCACTATTTGAACATTACGGTCGTTTGTTAGAAATCACACGATCGCCACATGGCAGTGAGATTTATGATGAACATAATCGTTTATGTGGCGAAATTGCCCAGCAAAATACTAAAAAATTACGCAATCTGTTAACCCAGGCCTTGATAAAAGCAGATGAAAATGGAGAAATTAATTTTGCTAGTATTAGTTCTTCAGCGCAATCCTCTGCTGAAATTTTACAAATGTCAGCGGTGGGCCTCAAATCAGAGTTGCCCCCTGTTAAAACTTTTAAAAAAAGGATCAGCGCTTTTGTGGAAATCTTTTTTGCAGGCCTTGAAAATCCGACAGATGATAAGCCGGCGCTTGCTAAAGCAGTATAGTGAGTAAATATAAACTATTCACTGTCGAGCACAGTTACTTTTCTGGAAAAATAAAATCTTATCTTAATTGGAAGTTTTATAAGGGATCGCTGAGTGATGGATTTGAAAATATCCTTGCCACACCTGAGCTAATTACCAATCTGCTTTTACCTAAATCCGGCGTACCTTCTTTACCTCAAATGGAAGCCCCAGATGGCACATGGATACAAGATAGTAGTAGTATTTTTGACTATGTAGAAGCCTCTCATCCCGAAATGCCTGCTGTACCCTCTCCTTCTGCAGCCCCTAGGCAATGTTTAGTAAGTTATTTAATGGAGTTATTAGCAGATGAATGGTTAATAGTTACTGCCGGAAGACAAAGATGGCATTACTCAAAAGAGAATATCGATCAATCACACCTTAGCTTTAATCAACAGCAATGGGGGGCTTGGTTGGCTCCAGAAGCTAACGGCTTAAATCGCCGTCAAGCTGGAGCAGAGTTCTTTAAAAACAGTTTTGGTATATCTAAAGCGGGTAATGATATCCCACCAGGTATTGGTGAGCTCGGACTGACATCCGATACTGAAAAGGTATGGTTAGATTCTTTGGAGAATATTATGTCCTTGCTTGAGGAACATCTAGATCATCATGATTACCTTTTAGGAGGCCAACCTTCTCTGGGAGACTTTGCTTTAATGGGCCCTTTCTATGCACATTTTTATCGTGATGCAGCACCGGGTTTCGATTTACGTACCCGCTTTCCTCTTACCGCAGAATGGGTCGAGCGAACTTACAGTCATGACAATATTAATGCCCGCTCTTACGCACAATCACTATACAGTTTAGAAAATGGAAAGTTAGTGGGACGTCCAGCGACCAGTGACAATGGGGCTTGGTTGCCTGATGACGCCATACCCCCTTCTTTAGAAGCTCTGGTGACAGTATTCTTCAAAGAGATGTGGCCTGTTCTTTCAGAGGCCTCGCAGAAGCTCACTGAGTTTATATTAAGTGATGAACATCAAATGGGTGATGAATTGCCTCGTAAATCTTTCACGGCCTCTCCTGGGTTTGAGCATCTTCAAACTAATGGAGGAGATCTAACTCATGAATTTGAATTGGGTGGAGTGAAGGGACGACGCATGGTAGTTGCTAATCAAATGTGGATGTTGCAACGCATCATGCCGATTATAAAAGAATGTGCATCTCAAGAAAAAGTAATGAAATGGATGCAAGTGTTCCCTGGTTCAGATGAACTATTAAATTTTGACAAGATGACCGAAGGTTATCAGATAGAAAAACGTGGTGGTAAATTATTTTCTGCTGCCAAAAAGTAAGCATTTAAGGAAGAAATTATGTCAGTGATGATCACAGTGGAATTTAAAATCAAACCTGAAAAAGTGGATGAAGCGTTTGAGGAGATGCGCGAAGGTCTCCCAGCAACTAGAAATTTTCAAGGATGCCAAAGAATTGATTCTTATTTTGATAAAAAAAACTCTTCGCTTTTTCTCGTGGAATTTTGGGATAGCTTAGAAGACCAGAGAAAGTACCTTAAATGGCGTCTCGCTAATAGCGGTGAAAGCGTAAACAATTCAATAGAGGCAAATCTTTTTGAACCTCCAATTTTCAAGATATATGAGGCTATGCCGGATCTTTAAAAGAGATTTTTATTTAAGAAACCATCCGCTTAAAAGCATTTGCATGTTTGTCTATAAATTGGTGTTTTAGAGCCCCTAGGATATGAGCTCCTAGCACTATGTAAAGAAGGTAAGGTAATAGGTACTTGTGAAAGCCGCCCCATACTTGATAGATTTCGCTCTGCTCCCACAAAGGTTGCATCTCCCAGAAAAAGAAATAAGTTTCGTACCCATGATAACTCGTCATCATAAAACCTGTAACAGGTATGGCCAACATCATAAAATAAAGAGTATTGTGCGCCCTGTGAGCAAGCTTCTCTTCTCTTGAAGTAAGAGCGCTATCTAATGATGGACGTCGAGAGAACCTGTTCCAAATTAAACGAACTATAACCAAAAGAAAAACAGTAACTCCTATGGTCTTGTGAACAACATAGTAAGCATTCCTGTATTCGGTATCTTCAGGAATCATTGAAGCAAAAATTCCCATGGGAATTAGGGATATAAATAGGATGGCAATTGTCCAGTGAAGCATACGAGAAACCTTGCCATATCGATTCGATTCATTTTTCGCTGTTAAAGCTAATACAGATGTATTTTTTCTTTGACGGCTAGCAACATATAAAAGAAAAAGTCCTGTTAATAAAGCTGTTATTGATTGAATCCAGAGCAAGGAGGGTTTGGCGGAATCTAATGGTGTTTGATTGGGTTTTGGATTTTCTAATATTCCTGAATTAATTATGAAAAAGAAAAACCAAGCGGCTAATAGTAGACAACCAAGTGCAGCAAGAATGGTTCCAAATACTCTTACTCGTGAGGCGCTGTAATTTAAAGCCCAAGAAGTTAGCACGGACAAAAAGACAATACCCATAGAAACCCAGGCACCAGGATTGGTCGAATAAAGGTTCAAAACTATTTCGTTCATAGGTTAAATTAAAAAAAATTTTAAATAATTGATGATTAAGTGGCTTGTCTCTTAAGCCAAATCATTTGGGCGATAATCCCAAGTGCATAAATAATCAGAAATGCCATATGGAAATTTAGCAATAAAGGATCCTCGAAAGAGTCTATGAATGGATCTCCAACCGGCAATCTTCTCAGAAAATCTGTAATGGCTGGAATCATGTGAAACAGCAATGTTGAGGTATAGCCTAATGCTTGAAAGTACTTTGAAAAAGATCCAAACCATTTGTATCGCTCCATGATGTAGCCACCTGCAAGAGCAATTAAAGTAAGAACTGCCAGCACATGAGCCACTCCGAAACCACCCTGGTTGTATATGCCAAGAGCTGAACCTGCCACAAGAAGGGTCACTAAAACATATAATTTTCCTGAGCCAACTTCTGATGAAATCACTTTATATTTATAAATAGTATAAAAACCGCTTAATACAGCCAATATACCCAAGATAGTGTGGAACCATCCTAATAAAGTCATTTCTGGCATTCTTAATTCTCCCCTTATAGTTTTGTTATCGCGTATTGTAACAGATTTATTTTTATGTAACCTTTACTTCTCAGTTTTAAAATGTTAAGTTTACGTTACATAAAAAAATTTTAAGGAAAAATTATGGATCCATCAATAATACCACTTGCAGGAATATCCGTTGGCATCATTGTGCCCTTGGCCGTATTCTTCTGGTTATATCATGAAGCAAAAAATAAAAATGAAACTATTTTAGAGATATCAAAAAACCTTGATGATCCTATTAAGCTTGAGCGTCTATTAAGAATCTTTGATGAACGAAAAAAAGAGCCTGTTGACTATCGCAGGGGCGGTCTAATAACTATTTTTGTTGGTGTTGGAGTTTATTTCCTAGGTCTCTTTGCTATGGGGTCTTTTTTTGAAGGAGTTGGATTGTTAGTTGGCTTTATAGGCATTGGAACTATGGCCGCAGGTTACATATATCCAAATACTGGCGAAGAAATAACAAAAGCCGTTGAAGACTTTGAAGAGAAATAGAAGCTACAGTTGAAAGAGATTTGCAATGGGCAAACATCACCAAAATCTTTTAAACAATCTAGAAAAGCTCAGGAAAGCTGCCGGTTTGACCCAACAAGAACTATCCGAAAGTGCAGAGGTTTCTAGAAAAAGCATTAATGCTATTGAGAATGGTGTTTATGTTCCTTCAACTGTTTTGGCTTTGAAAATTGCAAAGACTTTAAATTGCACCGTAGAAGATCTGTTTAAATTGCCTTAATTCTATAAATTGAAGTAATCAATTTGTTCATGCTAACATCTGATTAGTATGATTCTAGAACATGGCCCAACACATACAAAAGACATATCTCAAGCTAAAGCAGACTTAAGTAAGTTTGGTTATTGCATAATTCCTGAGGTACTTAGTGACTCTGAAATAGAGATTTCTAAAAAAAGACTCCTCGAGCAAGCCGAAGCTGAAGAAGAGCTGGGATTGTCTTTCAGGGATGGTGGAGCTGATCAAGAAATTAAGCTTAAAGATGGAAGAGTTGATAAGGACTCGTTTAGTGCCAAGAATGGAGGTGTGAACCAGCGGCTTTGGATGCTAGCAAATAAAGGGGAATGTTTTAGAGATATGGTCACTCACCCCCTAGTGGATGAACTCGTTGGATATATTTTGGGTGATGATTTCATTTTATCTACCCATTCGGCAAACATAGCTAAACCTGGCGGCGTAAGAATGGGTCTACACACAGATCAATGGTGGATGCCTCAACCAGTTAAAGCTGGGGAAAGTTATATTAGACCCTCCGAAATATCTAGAAAGGCTGACACGGGTTTTGTGGAACCTGATTTATCTCTCGGTATTTCGCCACCAGTTGTAGCTAACTGTATGTGGATGCTATCCGATTTTTCTCCAACAAATGGAGCTACAGAAGTTGTTCCTGGATCTCACTTAACCGGAGCACATCCTAATCAAGAAGATCAAAGTGCCTACCCCATAAATCAACCTGAAGCCAAAGCGGGCTCTTTAATGGTTTTTGATGGAAGATTGTGGCACGGAACAGGTGCCAATACAGGAAATACAGATAGATTGGGTGTCCTTACAACTTTCTGCTCCCCTCAATTTAGGCAACAAGAAAATCAGACTCTGGGCCTAGATAGAGATCTTTGGGGGTCTTGTTCTGAAAAATTAAAATCGAGATTAGGTTTTAAGGTTTGGAATGCTTATGGAAGGATTGAAAGCTCTATGGATTATCTTATAGATATCGAACCTAAAAGAATCAAAGAACTGAAACCCACTAACAAGAACTAATGAATACTACAGATTTAAAAGCCTTGAACTATCCTCCCTTAACAGAGGATTTAGAAGAAGCTAAAACTCATCTTGATAAATATGGCATGGCTTTAATTGCTAATGTTTTAAATGAAGACGAAGTAGAAGAAATGGACAAAAGGCTTAATGAACAATTCTTGGGCGAAGAAAAGCATAAGGTTGGGTCAAAAGTCCGAGGAGATGAGGGCCTTGGCATAGAATCTTCTGAAGAGGAAAAGGTAAGTAGGCTTGTTTGGAATCTCATAAATAAAGGAGATTGCTTCTTAAAGCTCATTGATCATCCAAAGATATTACCCCTTATCCAGCACCTAATAGGCAAGAGGGTTTGTCTTTGCTCTATGGGGGCTCATATGAATGGTAGTGGTAATGAAAAAATGGCCTTACATCAAGACCAATGGCCATTGGTTCCTCACCCTATGGAGTTTCCTTTTATGGCAAATGTAATGTATTTAATATCAGATAACTCACCTGAGAATGGAGGAACAAGACTAATCCCTGGGTCACATAAGTGGCCGCTGATAGATTATAAGACTGCAAATGAAGAAGAAATTCAAAAAATGGCTGTGTCATTAACTGCCCCTAAAGGAACAGCAATTGTTTGGGAAGGACGACTTTGGCACGGCAATGGACTTAACAGATCAGGGTCTATCAGGAGCAATATCTCGACTGCTTTTTTACAACCTTGGGTTAAACCCCAAGAAAATCATCAATACAGCATTCGAGACGAAGTGCTACAAAAAATAACGGATAAACAAAAACATATATTGGGCTTTAGTTCGTTTGGAACACTGGGTGGGCATGATGGATCGAGTGTCTCTTCTGCTGAGTTTGATCCAAAAAGAGAGTCGATAGGAATTCTCAAGCCTTAAGCTTGTAACTTAAACTCTTTCTTGCATCTGTTGCTTAATAGCTGCATGTTCTTTTTCACCAAATGTAAACTTTGTGTATAAAAGATATGCACCTAGGCTATAAAAAACTAATGGCACAAGTCCGTACAAGCTGATTAAAGCCATTTTGACTTCCATTGTTTGGGGTTGATTGGGTATGAATCCAGAGAACTGAAGAACAAATCCAGTTACTAAAAGCATAATTCCTGTCGCACTTTTGAAAACGAAATTAAGAGCAGCAAAATAAGAACCTTCTTTTCTCTCTCCAGTTAGATATTCATCGTAATCTATGACGTCGCCTTTCACGGAAGGGCCAATGGCTCCTCCACATCCTGCAGCCATACCTCCAAGAAATGCTCCAGCAAACATTACAATTAATCTTTCGGTAACACCATCCAAAAATGGAATTATAAAGATTCCTCCAAAAGCGATACCGGTAAAAGCAAGACTGAATACCCATAACTTTATTTTTCCAAATTTTCTAGAAAGCGGAATCCACAAAGGTACTGAAAGCGCAGATGGAAGCATATAAGCCAGAATAATGAGTGGAGCCCACTCCGGAGCCTCTACAACATATTGTGTTACGTAAAGAGTTAGGACACCGATAACCGCCCCGCCAAGATTCTCAATAAATAGAACTATTATTAAAATCCTTGCGTGTGGGTTAATCCATACATCTCTGAAAGCTTTAAAAGGATTTTTATTTACTCTATTTTGAAATTCTGGATTTTCTTTGAGTCTTGACACCGAGAAAAATATCATCAAAGTCATGGCCAGAACAGCAAAAAGAGCTAAATTACCTGCCAATTCCCTAACATCTCCTGTAGGACTGCTTTCTTCACTTATCAATAAACTCATCGAGACTAAAGATAAAATTGATCCCAATGTAAAGCCTATGTGTCTTACTCCAAAGAGTCTGGTTCTTTCATGATAATCTTCTGATAATTCTGCACCTAAGGCCATATGAGGAACATTGAAAAGGGTTATTGCAGAGTAGAAACTTAGAATTGCTATCATCATCCAAAGATCGAGTGACTGACCTTGCAAATTCTCTGGCGGAGAAAAGACAGCTAAAAAACCAAAAGCGATTGGTATGAAACTTATCAACATCCAGGTTCGTCTTCTACCAAACTTAAATGTTGTTCTATCACTAAGATATCCAGCTATAGGGTCTGAAATAGCATCCCAAATTCTCGAAATACTAAATATCGCTCCCATTACCGCTGGAGCAATAAGAAGAACGTCAGTAGAAAACTTCATGACATAAAGGCTCATTAAAAGGTACATGTACCCTGCCCCTATGGCTGGCATGCCGTAAGAGATTGTGGTCCCCAGGGGAGCCTTAGTGCTTGTTCCTGTCAAAGGTTATAATTTTATGCCCATCAGGTCTTCCATGTTCCCATGGTAAAAGGCGTTCATTGTCTCTTCATCACAATCAGTCATGGTTGCCTCAAACTTCCTTATAGGATCTGAGGTACCCTCAGGATGAGGATAGTCTGATGCATAAACCAACATTTCTGGACCCACATTCTCTATGATCCAGCCAACAGGCTCACCTGCAAATGGAGAGACTTTGATATGACGCCTAGCAGTTTCAGAGGGTAGCTCTTTAAACTCTCTCTTCCTCTTAAATAGAGATGCTGTGTAATCAAGAGCTTTCAGCCAAGAAGGCAACCAAAAAGCACCATGCTCCATAGATATGCCCCTTAATTCAGGATGTCTTTCAAATACTCCGTCGAAGATCATTGCAGAGAGAAACAACTCAGCGCTGCTATTTATAGTCATCAGTCCAAGCTCTCCTGCGGGAGCATCTCCTCCTAATTCAAGTTCTGTTTTACCATTATTTTTAAAACTTTCTGATACGGCCTTGTAATGTCCATTTACTGCAACATGAATTACAAAAGGTGATTTCTTTTCAACAAACTCATTCCATATTGGGTCGAAGTCAGGGTGGGTAAAAGATATGTTTTTGTCATTGGGCTCATTAGTATCAATCATGAAAGAATAACAACCATCCTCAAATCCCTGCTTCATAATCGCAAGAGCTTTCTTGGGTCCTAACTGTAAGGGAAGATAACCAATGGCCTTCAGTCTCTCATCGGTTTTACAAAAATTGGCCATTGCCTTGTTAAGTGTTCTTGATCCAGCATCTAAAACATCTAAATCCTCAGTGTGTGCAATTTGATGAAATGAAAATGTGGGAAGGATCCATTGAATTGAATACCCAAATAGATCTAGTGCATGAGACCTTTCCGCAGAATCAAAAGCTCCCAATCTATTCCAACCGCTCTTTGTATTATCTAATATGGCTTCCTCAAATTTAGCCATAGTTTCAGGATCTTTTTGCCTTTTTTCAAAAAGTTCTCGTCCTCGTGCAAGACCTGCCTCCACGACAGGCAATTCTTTTTGAGAAGACATTAAAGGTATTAAATCTTTATGCTCTTCATCAGCGACAGCATGTAAAAAGTCATCCAACTCTATAACATGGCTATCGGCATCGATAATCTTTCTATGTTGTGCGTAACTCATTTTCTCCTCCCTAGAAACTCATCAAGAGTATATTTTAAGAGGGTATTAAGCAAGGCTTAAAACTATGATTTTAGTTTTATGGAAAGTTCTTCATTGAGATCATAGGCGTGAATCTTTGTAACACTCGACCTCATTGAAACTTTTGCAATAATATTTCTAATAGGTGTGAGAATGGGATTGGAGATATGATTAAAAACACCTTGAAGCCTAGATCTCTTTTGAATCCATCTACTTCTTTTATTTCTCATCTGATCGAAAATATTTAACATTTGGTCAAGATCTTTAATTTTTTTAATTAAAGACGAAAGGCAATATGCATCTTCAATTGCTAAACATCCGCCTTGTCCAAGAAAGGGAACCATAGGATGGGCTGCATCACCCATCAATACTGCCTTTCCGTTAAATAAGGATTTTGGTTGAGGACGTTCAAAGACACCCCATCTGTAAAGTTTTTCTGAGGAGTTTGCCATGGAAATTAAATCTTCATTCCAACCCTTAAAGCTTTTTAAGAAAGAAGGTTTATCACCCTCTACTTTCCATGACTCTTCTGACCAGTTTGGGTTTCTTTCTATGGCAACAAAATTAATCATTCCGTCTCTTCCTGTAGGGTAGTGGACCCAGTGTGATCCCGGGCCATAATAAACATTTACTTTTTCACTATCATCAAACTGAGGAAGGTTCTCTTTCTTGGTCATTCCCCTCCAAGCAATGTAATTAGTAAATTTAGGTTTTTGGGCCCCGAAATGCGAATCTCTTAAAGATGACCTTATTCCGTCACACACCAAAATAAGATCGTAAGATTCATCGCGATGGTTGGAAAAACTTATAGTTCCCGTTGATGGGCATATAGAAGTTACCTCCTTATTAAAATGGATATTTCCTTTTATACCTTGGAACCTAAGAGCTATTTGGTCTACGAGGTCACGCCTATCTACTGTTAAGAAATTATCATCCAGTTCCATTGAATTTATGACATCACAATTTTTATAATCTCTTATGTAAGACCTTCCTGGAAAAACGCCATTAGCAGCAATAGAATCAAATAGTCCCAAATCTCTTAATAAAGATGTCGCATTCTTAGATAGAGTAATGCCCGCACCAAATTCATTGATAGAGCCTGACCTCTCATATAAATCTACTTCTAGGCCTTGTTCTCTAAGGGCATACCCTGATGTTAAGCCAGAAATTCCTGCTCCAATTATTCCAACTCGCTTCAACACTATAAAGCCTTGGTTTTGATTTGATTTTTAGACCTCTCTTTTCGGCGTGTTCTATCATTAACTTGGCCAACTAGTTGTCCGCAGGCGGCCATAATATCGTCACCTCTAGTAGATCTGATTGTTGTCACATACCCCCTGTCCTGAAGGAAAGCTTGGAATCGCTTCACTCTATTTCCAGAAGGCTTGAGATAATTTGATCCTTCGAATGCATTGAATGGAATCAAGTTGATTTTACTTGGTAGCTGTTTAAGCAATTCGCTAAGCTCCTCAGCATGATCAAGCCCATCATTTATACCATCTATTAATATGTATTCAATTGTCGTAACTCTTTTATCATCACAAGAGTCCACGTAGCGTTTTACTGAATCCAATAACTCTTGAATGGGGTATTTCTTATTAATAGGAACTAATTCATCTCTTAAATCGTCATTTGGTGCATGCAAGGAAATTGTTAGTGCTATATCAGTTACTTTACTTAGCTCATCAATCTTAGGAACTATGCCCGAAGTGCTTAAAGTCACTTTTCTTTTAGATAAACCGTAGGCATTGTCATCAGTCATAAGATTCATTGCCCCAACTACCGGCTCAAAATTTAGCAAAGGCTCTCCCATGCCCATCATCACTACATTGGTAATATGCCTTGAATTGGGCTCTCTTGGTAATCCAAATGAATTAGCTGCAACCCACACCTGCCCTATAATCTCATCAAGACCAAGGTTTCTAGAAAATCCCTGCTTTCCTGTTGCACAAAAACTACAATCTACTGCACAACCAACTTGCGATGAAACACACAAAGTTGACCTGTTTTTCTCTGGTATTAGTACCATTTCAATTAGATCTTTTTCGCCCACCTTAATGACCCATTTTTTTGTACCATCTTTAGAAGTTTTTTCGTACACCACCTCAGGCACTCTTATCTCACATTTGTCCATGAGTTTTTCGCGGAGGTTTTTGGAAAGGTCAGTCATTTGAGAAATATCGGATACTCCCCTCTGGTGAATCCATTTTATGATTTGGGTAGCCCTAAATGGCTTTTCATCAAGAGAAATAAAAAAATCTTCTAGGGCTTGTTTATTAAGCCCCATGAGATTAATTTTTTCTTTAGATTTTGTTTCCATGGACATTTTATTATTCAACTGCAAGCTTCTGTTTCTTCCTAATATAGAGAGTAAACAAGAAGAGTATGAAAAGATTTATAACGCCTGAAATACCAGCAAAAGTAAAAGCCCAAATGTAGTCACCATGAATATCAAAGAAATAACCGCCTAAAAAGCCACCTAGACCCATCCCTATCCAACCAAAAAAGGATGTCAGACTCATTGCCCTAGCTCCGTACTTAGCAGAAACCATAATCCTTGTACAAACCAGAATGCTCGACATGACTCCAGAATAAGTAAAACCAAATAATGCCGCGATTAAGTAAATGGCAAATGGAGAAAGTAGATGAGGAAACCATACAACAAAAACTGTTTGACCCAAGGACATCAAAATATAACCGGGCAGAGCACCAATATAATCTCCTAACATGCCTCCAAAAATTCGACCAAATGCGCCGCAAAACATCAAAAGCATTAATACAGATGTTGCAAACTCCAATGAAAAGCCTTTATCGGTAAGCAACGGTACCAGGTGCATAATCGGTATTGACATACAAACGCAACAAAAAATTACCGCACAACTAATCCATGCAACTACTTCTTTCTCAGAAAGAGGGAAATCTGTATCTTCCTGAGCAGTATCAGTTCTTGCACTAATTCTCCAAGGGGATTCCTGTATTAAAAAGGAAATGGGAAGGGCTATTAAAATATAGATAATAGCAAGATCAATATAAGCCGACTTCCATCCTGAGTTTTCAATCAAAATACCGCTTAAGTGCGGTATAAACGCTTGTCCTATGGCACCTCCTGATGCTGCGAGGCCTAGAGCAAGTCCAGGATTTTCTCTAAACCAAAAGCCAACATTTGCATATAAGGGAGAAAATAAAAGTGCACTCCCCATGGCACCAAATAAAAAGTAAAGGAGATAGAACTGAATTATTGAGTCTAGACTGCTCAAAGCAAATAGAACTAAACTCATACAGATTGCTCCGATATAACCGAACCATTTTGTTCCATATTTATCTGCAACCTGACCCCAAATTACTCCGAAGGCTGCAGAAGCAAAAGATGCAACTGTATAAGCAAAAGAAGTCTGGCCTCTTGACCAGCCAAACTCTAAAGAAACCGGCTTTAGAAAAACCGAAATTGAAGCCATGGAACCAAAAGCAAGTCCACTTAATACAAAGACCACCACAACCATTACCCAACCATAGTTAAGATTTCTATCCTGAAAAAAATTCTCAATAGATTTCATATTGCTTTTATAACCTTATCAAAGAGAGCGGTATTATTTAATTTCATCGGCTACCCAACTGATAGACCAATTATGACCCAATTTATTTCCTTTGTAAGTTTCAGGAAGCCTTATCACTCTACTATTTTCTATTTCTACTTCTTGCGGATCGAAGCTTAAATCCCTAAATGCACCATCTAACTCTTTTATTGTTCTCCATTCATAGAAAGTTGTTTCAGGACCAATAGATACTGGGATTTGATAATCGCAAACGTTATTAAGCGCACCCATTCCTTTTAATGGAGCTGCTATCGCATGAGCCTCTAGTGGTATTTCTTTATCCCATTTATCGGTAAAAGCAGCTACCAAAAGACCACCATAGCTATGGCCTAATAAAACAACTTTCTCTAGGTTTGGGTTTTCCGCAAATTTTGTATCTATCAACTTATTCAAAGAAGTTATAGATGGGGCTGGACAGGCATCGTCATTCCAACGAAAAAATGAAACCAGATTTGCTTCTTTGTTTAATGCCGACAAAGGGTAGACCCACTCATACCCTCTGCTATTGCTGCCATGCACGCCTATTAAAAGAGTTTGCTGGTCTAAAGTGGCCTGTTCCAGATCATGCAAGCCATACGAGAAAGCAATTAAAGATTTACCTGACTTAAATACATCATCATCTGCTGCAAAATTATTGAGCGAAGCTACTTTTTGTTCGCTACAAGATACAAATAAACAAAGTGATATTAGAAAAGTGATTTTATTGAAATTCATTTATTGCCCTTCCATGTCCAGTTAGAGTTGATGAGGTAATTCACTATTGCAGCAAGCCCTATTCCAATCAAATTGGCCAAAATATCATAGAGTCCGAAAACCAAAAAGAGAGTTAAAAAAGCTGAGTAGTTTATTAATGCAGAGAAACCACTAACCAAATGAAACTTAACAAATTTAACCCTGATTCTGCTCTGTGTGATTCTCTTACCAAAAGTCCAAAAATTATTGAGGATAAAGTTAGAAATCAATGCTGATTCAATAGCAATTAATGGCGCTACAACTTCCGAAATTTCATAATATCTTGTAAGAAATAAATAAAGTCCTAAGTTTACAAACACACCAGAGACTCCAACCAAAGAATATTTCATAAAGTCTTCCAAATTCCTGAAACCTAATCTTGGTATGTTGAGAAGAAATTCTATTTGATCTCTCAATGCTAACTTAGAATCTCCACCCTGCCTTGAAGAAAATTCAATTGGTATTTCAGATATATCTGCGCCTCTCCATGCCAGGTCACATATTAATGAAGACTGGAAACTATAACCCCTTGTAGACAGGTAACTAAAATCTAGCTCCTTCAGATAAGAAGCACGAATTGCTCTGTAACCAGATGTACAATCTTTTACTTGGGTTACGCCTCCAACATATCTCACCAATAAATTTCCTACCTTACTCATAAGCAATCTTGTAAAAGAAAAATCTGGCGTAGTCCCTCCATCTATAAATCGTGAACCTATGACAACATCTTTACCTTCTTCAATATAACTCACGAAATCAGGAATTAACGAGGCGTCATGTTGCCCATCAGAGTCCATTTGAAAAATTAAATCAGCTTTCAGGTCATTTAAAGCAAATTTAAAACCACGCTTGTAAGCATCTCCTAAACCTTTCTTTTGTCCAGTAACCAAGTGGACCTTCGAATTTAACGAAATATAGCGTTGAACAATAGTTTGTGTTTCGTCTGTAGAATTGTCATCAACTACCAATATTGAAAAGGTATGTTTACTTTGATTCTTTTCCTCTTTTAATATCTGTTGAATTATATTTTCTATGTTCTCCTCTTCGTTATATGTTGGAAGAACAAAACAAATTTTAAAATTAATATTAATTGAGTCTATATCCACGTATCAAACCACATCCTTGAATAAAAGCTTTCGCTGGTTATTTCAAGACCTAGCTGCAAAGGTAGCCAGTATACAGCTGAAACCAGAACAAGGATTAAGGTTAAATAATAAAGTGACATATTTTCTGATTTTCTTTTATCTGTAAGCCTGTAAAGCAAAAACGCTAAGGCCATAAAAGAAAAACAAGCTGAAGGCTGATAGTGGTAAATGAAGGTTGATCTAGAAGCTACAGCCCAAGGTAAAAAATTAGCATAAAACCCAATTAAAATAACAGTCATTACATATGTGTCTTCAGTTACCTTTTTTGTACCATATGATTTTGCAATTTGCTCTATCCATTTAAATGACAAGATGATTACTGCAATAAATGCCAGCAAGTTTAGTGCAGGGTTAGGAAATAGGTGTATCGCTGTAAATATTTCAATACTGTCTCCTCCTCCTGCAATTATCGATTCAGAATTAAAAAAATAACCTATAGGTCTTATCATTAGGGGCCAGGTATACCAAGGTGAGCTGTAAGGGTGAGCCTTTTGATCAGTATCACTAAAATGGTAATCGATCATTTGAGAATGTTTATCTACAAGAGTGTTTTCATTATGAATAAGCTCAGGTATCCAAAAAATCAAGTAAATAAAAAAAGGAAGAAAGATAAGGGATAAAAATTTGCTCAAACCCCCTCTTTCATATTCGTCTCTATAATGTAATTCCAGTCTATGAAAAATAAAAAATAAGAACGAAAAGCTTATAAGGGCCAACCAAAACCCTAATCCATTCCACTTAACAGAGAAAGCCGCCCCAAGCATCAAGCCTGATAAAAGAAAGTGGCCTAGATTGTTATTCTTATTTCCTCTTACAAAGAATAAGACTGCAATAAAACCAAAAAGAGTGAAAAACACATTTATCAAACCTAAGCGAGAGTCTACTAGCAGAGATCCATCAAGCATAAAAAAGAGGGCCACCAGTAAAGCAAAGTGTTTATGGTTAAACAATTCAAGTGCCAACTTGTAACCTACATAAACCAGCGCAACTCCAGAAGTTGCTCCTATCCATCTATAAGATAAGGGATTCACATCTCCTACCTGAGCTAGCGAGAAATTAATAGACTCTGTCCAAGGCAGCAAGTCATAAACATAAATACCTAATGTAAGAATATAAGATCCAAGTGGAGGGTGTACTGAAAAAAAGGTCTCTCCACTTAAATAATTAAGGGCAAAGACAGGATAAAAGACTTCGTCAAAAATAGGTCCAGGAATAAGTCCTAAATTAAAAAATCTTAAAATAGACCCTGCTAAGAGGATAGATAAGATTTGCCAATGCGTCTTGATCTTAGTCAATTTACTTGGAATATCCAGCAGCTTTGTCCATAGCCTCAACCTTTGAAACTTCCAGTCCTGCATCTAAGGCGTCTTGTCTAATTGTTGAATAATCATAGGGATAAATGGATTTTTTTCTTGTTTGGACGAAGTAAACAATAAATCCCCATATATTGAAGAAAATGCACAGATACATTACCCAGGGCCTAATTAGGTCAGCAAAGAAAATAAACATAACTATCTGCAAGGATGTCTCAGGTTTAGTAAGGAAAATAACTATAAAGCCAAGCCTACCAGGAAGAGCAACCATCCATAGAAGCATCATTATCAAGGCAAGGCTTAAAAATATAAGCTCTAACTCAAATCGAGTTATTGATCCTTCTAACAGGCCATTGAGGGCAATAAATCCGAGCAAGAAGCACACAGCTGCATGCATCTTATAACTTACAACTTCACGCATAGCCAAGTAACTATTCACCTTGCCATTTCTCATATTCCAAGGCTTTTCCTTCGAAAACGAATCTAGTATTTCGTAAACTCCGATACCAAGATATACGATCACTTCAACCCATAGAACTATTTTCAAGAGAGTTCCTATCTCTAATAAATCATTTGCACCCATATACTTACCTTACACAAAAAGCCCTCCACTAGGAGGGCTTCTTTTTAAAAAAACTTAGAATGGATAAAAGGTCATCTCTACAGTTTCAGTTTCTAAATTCATTACAGTCTCGCAATAGTTCATATTGCCATCTGTTACGTCATCTAATGACCAAAACTTCATTATGGCTCCTTCTCTTCTGAAAACTCCTTGTCTAGATCCTGCCTGTCTAACTCCATCGTTAAATCCAACGCCTCTTCCAGAAAAATAGCCTTGATCAGGCAAAGCCGGATTTAAAGTTACATTGTAAGTTAAGAAAACTTTTCCATACCTACCGGCCTCTGAAGAAACAGTTATAGTTCCGCCGCCGTCAGTAAGTTCAACTGACGTAATTTTTCCTGATAAAGAAAAGGATTCTCCTTTAGGGTCATGTGCCAATACCGAAAGGGAAAAAAGTGCTGAAAGCATTATGGCTAAGCCATATTTAATAAATTTCATAATATTCTCCTTTTTTAAATGAAAAGATATACTGACCTTAACAAAATAATCATTGGAGAAGAAATGTTTAAAAAATATATAACAATTTGTGTAGTCAGTCTCTTTGCGGTCAGTTCAGCTTTAGCAGACGAACCAAAGGTTGCGCATAATTCAGCTGAATGGCAAATTTGGGCTTATTCGACAGCAGCTCCTGACTTTATCGGAGATTTTGCCACTGTAAAAGGTGCTAACGGTGAAGTGCTAAGAGAGGGAACAAATGGTTGGGTTTGCGTTGCATTTAATCCTATGCCAGAAGGAGGCTTCAATACACCTCATGATGCAAATCCTGCATGCGGAGATGCAGCTTCCCTTGCTTGGGTAGATGCTTATATGAACAACACTATTCCTGAAATGGAAAGCGATGGATGGTTGTGGATGTTACATGGAGATACCGGTGTAGACAATTTTAGAGCTTATTCTGAAGGAGACAGGGAAGGATCAAATCCTATTCACTTTATTGAATCTGGACCACATTTAATGTTACTTCCTAAAGACCCTAAAAGCTTAGATACCCAAACTACTGATTTTGATACAGGTGCACCTTATGTGATGTTTAAGGGCTCACCATATGTTCATTTAATGATACCTACAGACGGTTATTATGATTATCAGCCTAGCGCGGAGCCAAAATAGCCATTAAAACATAATTAAAAAATAGGCCTCAGGGCCTATTTTTTTGTTGTTTATAAATATAGACCGATTAAAGTATATTCGAGTTAGAGTGAACTAACTTATTAAACCTAAAGGATAATATTATGTTAAAAATTATAAAAAATAAGATTGCAATTGGAGCGCTTGCTTCCCTTTTTGCTTTGATGTCTCACAATGCATTCACTTTCGATGTTAGTGGAGAAAGTTTCCCGGCTAACTTTAAGATGACCTCTTGGACTGCTGGTGAAGGTAAGAGCACAATAACTTCTGAAGGAGTAGTGGGAGAAGGCTACGGCAAAGTGTACTTAACACATAATTTCACCGTGAGTGGTGATGATGGAATGTCTGGAGAATTTACAGGACAAGCAAGAACTATCAATCAAGATGGTGAGTTGCAATATGCTTCTCTTCAAGGCTCATGGACCAGAGATGGCACTATAGTCACGATGTATTCTTTCGACACTCTCAATAATGGAGTTATTAATCACGCTCAAGGTAAAGTTGACCTTTTTGCTGGTACTCTAAAATTTGAAGTATTCGAAGTAAATTAAGCTTCTTTAAACGGTCGGCTCATGCCGACCGTTTATCCCTTGAGGATTGAATTTTCTTCGTTAAACATTGGATATTCTTTCTCATTCCAACAAATCTTGTCGGTAGGTCCACCGTCAGCGAAACTAGCCAGTAATCTAGCTTAGATTTAGAATTCCACAAAGTTTGTTTCCTGATGGATCCCTAAGGTATGCTAGATATAATTTCATACCCATGCCTTCTCTGATTCCAGGAGGGTCTTCGCAAGTAGTTCCTCCATTATTGATTCCAGCTTCATGCCATTCATCACCTTGTTCTGGGCTCTTAACAGCAAATCCAATCGTGCTGCCATTCCCATGTGTGGCAACTTGGTCATCTATTGGTTCGGATATAAGGAATACGTTTCCATCTAAGAAATACATATATCTTTTGTGTCCTGTAGGGTTCACAGAAAGGACCCCCGGCTCTGCACCTAAAACAGCAAAAGTGCTGTCGTAAAATTTTTTGGACTCCTCAATATCATTTGCTCCAACCATTATGTGACTGTACATTTTTCCTCTCCTTTATTTTGTATACAAATAGATTCAAACATAATTATTTTTTAAACAAAACAACATTTTTATCTGGTATTTCGATTCTCCAGGACATCATTGATCCAATAAACTCAAAGGTTTCTTGTGCATAAAAGACTACGTGAGTTGGATCTTTTCTGTAATACCAGTCCTGAAAGTCTATAGAGTCATCATAAAAATTAGTCATGATTCCAAGCCAGCCGCCAACCTCTAAGAGAGAGTTGAGTTTCTGAAATTCCTTTTGAGGGCTATAAAAGTGTTCTGCCACTTCAGTACAAGTTATAAAGTCATACTGTTTGCTGAAGCAAGAATCATCCGGGAAAAAATAAGGATCATATATTTCTATAGCGTAATGGTCTTCTTTAAACATTTCAGCTAACGCCGGACCAGGACCACTCCCATAATCTAGCCCTCTAGCATCTCTTTTTAACTTCTGAGTAATGGGATCATATAGGGCTGACAAAAATTTACGATAGTCAAAATCATATATATCATTATTGTGCTGAGAATATCTTTCCTTTTCTTCTTCAGGGCTTAAATGATTTTTGGGGTCCACAAATATACCCATACAGGTATTACATCTAAAATACTCTTTGGTCTGAATTTGTTGAAAAGACAGGGCATCAGATCCAGAACAAACAGGACAAATCACAAAATTTTTTTATTTTACAGAGCTAAAAAATCTAGCGTTAGAATGAATATAGGCGTCAGGGTTAGGATGCTTAGCCCAAACCTTCTCCCATTCTGGATCTACGTCAAGATTTGCAAAAAAAGCATCTCTTTCTTCGCGGCTTTTATACCTAGCAACCCAGGTTACGTTGGGCTGCCCATTGGGAGATACAATTGGATTTGTGCCCTCCACTATAGCCTCTTCCCCGGTGCTAACCCAAAAATCAATTATTTCTATTCTTGCATTTCCATAAGGCATGAAGTGATTTTCTGCCCAGTAAACATAGGCTTCAAACCAATCTTCGTCAATCGTATAGTCCCTTATTTCGTAAACTTCTGACTTTATATTGATAGAAAAGATGAAAATTAAAAAAACTAAATATCTCATATATACCTCTCTGAATGAATTAAAGACCTCTTTCATTCTATAATAAAGTTAACAATCGACTTAATCTGCTTTAAGAAATAAAAAATAGCCATCAGAGGTGATCCTATTTAAAACTTACAGCCGGGGGATATAAATGCAAAGAACTTTTAAATTTTTGGGATATTTGGCTTTAGTTCTAGTGGTGATTCTTTCGATGTACCTCTTAAACCTTTTCTCTAAAAAGCCTTATTCACTTGATCACTTTCTTGCGAAAGAAATAATTGTTGGGATATTAGATTCACCTGAGTCTATGACCTATCTGGGTATATTCGATGACTATAACCTGATATTCAATCATAACCATAAGCTTACAGTCTCAAGCTTAGAAAAAGGCAAAGAGGATTATCTAGAAAATCTACAGAGGCTTGATACTCTCAAGCGTTATAAGAGTGATGAGCTAAGTAAAAATCAACGAATTACCCATAAAATAGCAGTATTTGATACCGAAATAGACATTGAAAGATTTGAAAGGTTTAGATACCACAGCTATCCATTTAATCAGATAAGTGGCAATCATTTAAATCTGGTTGAGTTCATGACAGATACTCATCCCATAAGAAATGAAAATGAAGCAAAAGACTATATTGAAAGAGTAAAAATGTTTGATGATTCTCTTAAGGCAAACCTGGTTTGGCTGGAAGAGCAAAAAAAATTAGGAATATTCGCTCCCAAATTTGTCTTTGATCGTGTAATTCGTCAACTTAAAGAGATGATTGGATATGAAAATTCCGAAAATCCTTTGGTGCAAGTATTCTCAAAAAAAATAAGTGAGATTGGTATTTCAGAAGAGAAAAGAAATGAATTGTTAATTGAGCTTAGCAAAACCATTGATTCAGAGGTGAGGCCGGGCTTCGAATTAATTTTGGGTTATATGCGAGATAACTATGAAAATGCCAATGAATATCATGGTGTTTGGTCACTACCTGATGGGGATGACTTTTATGCATTAAGACTC
>Ga0255759_10000649_pt1 | contig 31333 bp, 28 predicted proteins | sample 101ome_20_FD_179959 | JGI IMG/M metagenome (GOLD analysis project Ga0255759, IMG submission 179959) | Coastal salt marsh microbial communities from the Groves Creek Marsh, Skidaway Island, Georgia - 101404AT metaG (version 2) | ecosystem: Environmental > Aquatic > Marine > Intertidal zone >...
GGTCCTACTTTTAGTTATCTATAGAGCCGCGGTGTATACGAGACACGCCACCCTGTAGTCAAGCATCTCATCAAGATCCTGATCAGCTAGTTCTTCAGCGCAGAATTGCGGTGCCTTCGCTGCCGTAAGTTGCATCGGCTACTATTTTAAGATCAAGCTTTACGAAAAGTGTTTACAGGCAGAGTAAAAATATTCCACTCAGCCAAGAAATCCCTGTCTTTACTTACACTTTTCTCCGATTTTATGGTTCATATACCAGGACTGATCGGAACCGGCACCTACATTGGCAATTCTGACATCGAGTAAATACGGTTCGCCTGCTGATTGGATCTCACGACCTCTTTTCAAAGCAGCGCTCAAGTCTTTGGGGTCTTCAACCCGCATCCCATCTATTCCCTGAGCTTTAGCAAGCAGAACAAAGTCTATTTCTGGATCACCAAGGAAAGTCTCTGGATAGCGATTCTGGTCTTTCATATTGCCTCCCCAGGAAGCAAAATTTGTCCGAACGGTCTGGTATCCCTGATTGTTCCAGACAACAGTCAGAATAGGTAGTCCGTAACGGGCCATTGTCCAAAAACCTGATGGTCCATACATCACCGATCCATCACCAATGCTTAGTGTAGTTGGCCTGTCTGGTGAACCTAACTGTGCTCCTATGGCAGCGCCCAGGCCAAAGCCTAGGCTTCCGCCAAAAGTCCGAACTAAGCTCCAGTCTTTGTCTTCGTAGCCTAGCGGCATCATATGATCTGCAGCACGGAAATTTTCGGAAACAAAAACAGTGCCTTCAGCAAGTGTTTCTGCCATCAACAGACCTAGATAGTTGGGATGGATTGGGGTTTCGCCTGCTCGTTTCGCCTTCTCTAAAGAATATTTTTCAGCTCGTTCTTGTGCTTGTTTTGCCAGAGAGTGACGGCGCTCTTGAATGTGTTTTTGATTTGCGTCGCCAGGTCGCCAAAGATTATTTATTCCCGCGACCGAGTGTTTAACATTTCCTAAGACGCCAATATCGACAGCATAGGTGCTGCCGATCATGTTGGGATCATGGCCGAGCGCTATAATAAGTTCGGCTGCAAACCTGTCGTCAGATGCCCCAGCTCGGGTGTTTTGACGATAACCAACGGTTAAAATTACATCATATCCATCATTAGGTATGACATCGATCATGCCAATATAGTTTGGATGCGCCATTGGAAAGGCGCCGTAATCGAAATAGCCGACAGCGGTAGGTAAAGCGTAATTTTCTGAGAGTTCGAGTATTTCCCGTTGAGCACCTGCAGCGTGTACATCAGGACCTACTAAAAGTAGTGGGTTTTCAGCGTTTAAAAGTGCGTCGTGTATTCTTTGCAATGTAGTGTCGGCTGCAGCCACTGGAGTTTCCAAAGGCAGCCCAGGTCTGATGACACCTTCAACATTTTTTGCGTCAAGTGCAGGACTCGAGTAGGCAACGTACACTGGTCCAGTAGGCATTGTGCCGGCCGCTTTGAATGCACGACGGGTTGCCATTGGAATTCCAGCTGGGTTTGTAACTTCCCAGCGCTGCTTCGTGACGTCCTGGACAACATTCATCTGAGCGAAGCCTGCTGAGGCACCTAAAGTGTTGTGATCTCCAAATGAACCGTTATCCCTAAGCGCCGCAGTAACTACCATCGGCGTCCCATCAAAATAAGCATTGAATAACTGACCAGAGCCTTGCCGTGTTCCGGCGGCAAGATGAACATTTACGAAGGATGTTTTCTTTGATGCTTTGGCGTAACCATCTGCTGCGGCGAGCACGAGGGGTTCTGAGAGGCAAAGAATTGGCTGCACACCAGGAACAGTTAAGAATGCATCAAAGAAACCTGCCTCTGCGCTGCCGGTATTGGTGAATGCGTATTCTACACCCTGAGCAACGAGTTGGTGCATTAGTAACTCGCCGCCTGTGCCAACGACCTTGTTTCCATTGCTCATAGTTATCGCCTCAATTTATTTTCTGCTTTGATTGCAAGGTTATCGGAAAGTTTTAGGTTCGACGAATTATCTCTTTTCTGCATCCAATAGTTCGAACATGCGATCGGCGCTTTGGGTAAAATCAAAAGCTGGTTTCCAACCCCAGTCTTTGTTGGCAACGTCGTCCGCCATAACATTTGGCCAGCCGCTAAGTAGAGCTTCCACGACGGGGTCTGGCGCAAACTCGTATTGGAAGTTTTGAAATCGCCTGCGGATGGTTGTTGCCACCGCTTCTGCGGTCACATGATAACCGTGCAAGTTGTAGGAATGTCTTGATAGCCCAGTAGCCTTAGCCAAGCTGTATTGAACGATTGAACTAATGACGTCGTCCAGGAATAAAGTTGACATACCTACTTCTGGTGAAACTGGGAATACAAAGCGCTCTCCAGAATGCGCTGCTCTGATTGCGTGGGAGGGGTAAGCCGTGACAGCTGTTTTTGGTGCAAAAGGGGAGATCACTAATGGGAAACGCAGGCAGCGAAAGTCCAAACCATGTTTGAGCTTGAAATAAACACCTAGTCGTTCAACGGCTACTTTGCTCGCTCCATAGAAGTTAGAGGGCCATTGCTCGGCATCTTGCGGAAGTGGGTCAGAAAGGCCATCACCGTATGTTGCAACAGTGCTGGCGAAAAAGAAGCGACTTACGCCCGTTGCCATTGCAGCACGCAATAATTCAAAAGAGGCATTCGCATTTATTGCCCATGCTGCCTCTATATCTTCTTCCGAGCTGCCAGATAATAATGATGCTAGATGGTAGACGATATCGGGTCGGTGCTCTTCGAGCATTTTTTTGACAATCGTTTTATCCCGAATGTCTCCTAGAACGATGGTATCCCCATCACTTGGAATATCTCTGGTCACCTCTAGGTCAAAACGTACAACAGAAATTCCTCTCTCCCTGAGGCGTGCGGCGACCAACCGTCCAAGATTTCCATTTCCACCCGTGATCAATGCTTTTTGAATATCAGACATTTTCTACTCTCTTTTAATTAACCGACTGAAGCTTACAGTTAACATTTTGGCAGGCCTTCAAAGATGAAGGTGAAGTCATGAGTTTGCAGTTGATTTGAATTTTTGGATCAGCTTTCTGGTGATCGAGAAATTTAAGGTCTCTAGGTAAATCTAGAGGAGTGCCGATTGCACCCCTAAACAAATTCTAGCATTTCACTTCTGCAGAACTCTATCGAGGGGCGCATCAGCAGCAACGCTCATAGTTGCCATCAAGACTATTACTTGACTGTAGAGAATGATGTTGGCTGTAAGAATGAGTTTGAGTACCCGGAAATAAGCGCACCATTCTTCTCGGTTTCAGCGCGTTTAGAAACCCATTCTTGATCTGCCATGAACGCACCCCACTTCTGTTCGCGTTCAGCAAGGCTTTCCCAAGCGAGCATGTAATAAAGATCTTGGTTAGATTCTCCTACCAGTACGGTCCAAAAGCCAGCAGGACGTATCCCATGTCTTTCCCAAATGCCAAGCGTGATTGTATCGAAACGGTTCAGTAATTCAGGCATTTTACCTGGCATAGCGTGGTATACGCGAAGCTCATAAATCATTTTGTCATGATCCTTTTGATGCGAAGTTTCACAGTAAAAATTTTAACCTTGGTATAGAACTTCGCAAATTGGCTTGCGTCTACCTCTTTGATTGGCCCACCATGTAATAATGGGAAAAATAAAAAAAGTTGCTCTGGGCATTGGAGCTGGAGATGCAATAGGCGCAGCCTTTGCTCGACGTTTTGCTGCGGGAGGCTACTCCGTGGCAATCGCTCGGCGTGATGGGCTTAAATCAGAGGCTTTGGTGGAAGACATCAGAAATTCTGGTGGCTCAGCTCATGCTTTTTCCATTGACGCTAGAGATGAAGCTTCGGTGGTAAATCTGTTCAGCTCCATTGAGAAAGAGCTAGGCCCAATTGAAGTTTGTCTTTTCAATGCGGGTGCTAACTTTCGCAGTCCATTAACTGAGACTTCATCTGAGCTCTTTGAGAAGGTCTGGCGGTTGGGCTGCATGGCGGGTTTTTTAACGGGGCGTGAGGCCGCAAAACACATGTTACCTCGAGGGAAGGGTACAATTCTTTTTACGGGCGCCACTGCCAGTATGCGCGGCGGCTCTAATTTTGCTGCATTTGCAGGCGCCAAAGCAGGTCTCCGCGCTGTTGCTCAATCGATGGCAAGGGAACTAGGGCCACAAGGCATCCATGTTGCTCACCTAGTAGTGGATGGCGGGGTAGATAGTCCTGCTATACATGCGAGGCGTAAAGCCGCTAACGGTGGAGAGAATGTCGAATTTTTGCCTGATAGTCTTATGAAACTGAGCTCTATTGCAGAGGCTTATTGGATGCTGCATGCCCAATCTCGAGACGCTTGGACTTTTGAGATGGATATTCGTCCATTTATGGAGCCTTGGTAATGGCTGGGCTAATTCTTTGGGGTGTTGGTACTAGTCGCACACTTCGAGCGCACTGGGCTTTATGCTTTCTTGGTCTCAATTATGAAACGAGAGTTATCCGAACTCGCACACCTGAAATGGAAAGCGAAGAATATCGTAGCATCAACCCCCGTGGTAAAGTGCCGACGCTTCAGGATGGTGAGCTAACACTCACCGAAAGCCCCGCGATCGTTACCTATCTTGCTGAAACTTACAGCACCGTGGAGAAAGCCCTCATCCCCACCCAAAAATCTGCGAGAGCAGAATTCTTTGAATGGTTATCATTTATTTCGATGGAGCTAGACGCGACGTCACTGTATGTGCTGCGCCGTCATGAGGGATTGCCTGAAATTTATGGTCCTGCGCCAGATGCTTGCCAGGTTGCCCGTGAATACTTCCATCGCATGATAACTGCTGGTTCTCTGCGTTTGAAAGATGGGCGTCGTTTCCTCGTTGGTGATGATTTCACTGGAGTGGATATCTTAATGACTACGTGCCTAGATTGGGCCAAACGCTACGGAATGTCCTTACCGCCGGCTTTTTCTTCATACCGATCAAGAATTGATGATGAGCCATCCACTGCGCTTGCATTTGCAGCGAATGCTGTGAAATGACGGGTCCTTTGGAAGGTATAAAGGTTGTTGACCTGTGCAGTGTCATTTCTGGCCCTGCCGCAACAGTTCAGCTGGCTGATCAGGGGGCGGACGTAATTAAGGTCGAGGCCTTGGGAGGTGATATAACACGCCAAAGTAGAGCCGAATCCCCAGGCTTTTCGCCCGGCTTTGTTGCTTGTAATCGTGGCAAGCGATCGATTGCTTTAGATTTAAAATCGGAGGCGGGTAGAGAAATTCTTTGGCGCCTAATCGAAAGCGCCGATGTTATTGCTCAGAACTATCGTCCTGGAGCAGTTGAAAGGCTTGGCTTCGGTTATGAAACAGTAAAGTTACGCAATCCTGGTATCGTCTATCTTTCTATAAGTGGGGTAGGCGCGACTGGGCCCTACGCTGAAAAGCGGGTTTACGACCCTATCATCCAAGCTCTTTCAGGTCTTGCCGACATTCAGGCTGATCCATTATCGGGTCGCCCAAAGATGATGCGGACCATTGTTGCTGATAAGACAACGGCAATTTATGCGGCACAAGCGGTTACAGCAGCGCTAGTCGCGAAGGGGAGAACGGGGGAAGGGCAACATGTTCAGATTTCTATGCTTGATGTGATGCTTTCTTATCTTTGGCCTGAAGGTATGGCGCCCTTTGCTGTGGTTGCAGACGACACAAAAGAAGCCCGAGCTTCGGCACACGATATGATTTTTGAAACCAGTGATGGTTTTATCACTTTTGGAGCAGTTTCGGATAAGGAGTGGGAGGGTCTTTGCATCGCATTGGAGAGACCTGATCTAGTGAAAGATTCTCGATTTGCGACGCCTGCCGCACGCTCTAAAAACAGGCAGGAACGATTGGAATTAGTTGATGGATTAATATCTCAGCGAAGCCGAGACGAGCTCATCGCTGCACTTGAAGCCAATGATGTGCCTTGCATGCCAGTACTTCGAAGAATTGAAGTTCTAGAGGACCCGCAGGTGCTTCATAATCAAGCGGTGAGCACTATTGATCAGCCAGGCCTTGGCCCTACTCGGCAAGCTCGTGCCGCTGCACGCTTCAGCGCTACCCCCTCTCATGAACCTCGAACTGCTCCATCTTTAGGGCAAGATACGATTAAAGTTTTGGCTGAGATTGGCTTTACTGCCGAAGATATGCAGCGCCTCCTGGAAACAGGCACAATTTACGCACCTGATATGAGGGACGCTTGATTGTTTTGACAGAAATAACTGCATGACATTTGGGCTGGTGATCGCGATGGCTTCGATAAAGTATAAATCCTGTGTCTCTCGCCACTATTAAGTCCAAGCGAAATTTCTTGAAGATTATGCTGCGTTTGCAGCGAAAAGAGTTACACTTAGGGAAATTGAAAAGGATTCACGTCGATGGATATGGGGCTTGCGGGTAAGCGTGCTTTGATTACGGGTGGCTCGAAAGGTATAGGGCTTGCGGCTGCAAAGGGATTAGCTGAAGAGGGCGTGTTACCCATTATTGTATCGCGAACTGCTGCTGATCTGGAGCGTGCTGTTCAGAGTATTAAGCAGGCCACCGGGGTTGATGCAGATTTTCGCGCCGTTGATTTATCAAATGGCGATGCAGCCCGCTCTTTGGTTGCTGAATTCAGCGACATTGACATCCTTGTAAACAATGCAGGTGCCATTCCTCCTGGAACCGTCGAGGAGGTTGAAGAGCCTCGCTGGCGCGAAGCTTGGGATTTGAAGGTCTTTGGCTACATCAATATGACGAGGGCAGTTTATGGCAATATGCGGCGGCAGGGCCATGGCGTTATTGTGAACGTAATTGGTGCTGCGGGTGTCAAGCATAGCCCAGGTTATGTTGCAGGTTCTGTTGGAAATGCCGGTTTGATTGCCTTCACCAAAGCTGTGGGCGGTGTCTCACTCCGAGACAATATTCGGGTTTGTGGTCTTAATCCTGGGTTAGTTGTTACCGATCGCATGGAAACGATGTTGCGGGGTACCGCTAGTGAGCAATACGGTGATCCTGATCGTTGGCAAGAATGCATGCCGACCGATCCGCCGCCATCTCAGGCGGAAGATTGTGCTGACCTTATTGTTTTCCTCGCCAGTAACCGTGCAAAAATGATTACTGGTACAACTGTTAACCTTGATGGTGGTGCAACTCAGCGTTGATCTGAATCAAAATGGGAGCCGTGCTAATGCGTTATATTGGTTTTTTGTTTTTTGTGAGTTTGGCTTCACCTGCGCTTGCTCATCATCCGATGGGTGGAGTTGTTCCTGAAACATTGTTGCATGGGCTTATGTCGGGTGTTGGACATCCTATCATTGGCCTTGATCACTTCGCCTTCATCGTTGCAGCTGGAGTGCTAGCGGCAACAATAAATAATCGCTTATGGGTTCTAGCGCCTCTTGGCCTGGTTGGCGGCGCTCTCCTTGGCTCCGCTATTCACTTATCATCGACGAATATTGCGGGGGCTGAGGCGTTAGTGGCCCTATCTGTAGTTATTGCTGGCGGATTGATGGCCATTGGAGCCCGAGCACGCATCGGTATTTTACTCGCACTGTTTGCACTTTCAGGTGTCTTTCATGGATATGCTTACGCAGAAGCGGTGATAGGCGCAGAAAACAGTATTATTACAGCGTATCTTGCAGCTTTTAGCGCTACGCAATGGGTTATTGCTGTTGTTGCTGGCTTTGCTGCACGCTTGATTTTTGACGAATTTGCCTGGTTTCGTGCAAGGAAGTTAGCTGGTTCGTCAATAGCAATGCTAGGCGCAGTCCTACTTACTCAAGCTGTTGTTTAATTTATTTTCTAGGGAAAATGGTGGGCGGTACTGGGATTGAACCAGTGACCCCTGCGATGTCAACACAGTGCTCTACCGCTGAGCTAACCGCCCGCTGAGGCCGCGGGTTTAACCAAGAACGGGTTTTCCTGCAAGAGGGGAAAGCTGATAAGCTATTTTAATGAGTCGAATATTTTGGGAGTCGGCTAATGAATGCTGCTAAAATGCTTGCTGAGCGATACCTGAAGTTCGGCATTTTTCTTGCACCTTTCCATCCTGTGGAAGAGAACCCATTGCTTTGTCTGGAGCGAGATATGCAACTCCTCCAGCACATTGATGAGCTTGGTTATGATGAGGCTTGGGTTGGTGAGCATCATTCGGGTGGCTTTGAAATCATCGCTAACCCAGAGTTATTCATTGCCCAGGCAATTGAGCGCACACGATATCTCCGTTTAGGAACGGGCGTAGTCTCACTTCCGTACCACAATCCTTTCACTATTGCCTCGCGAATGACGCAGCTTGATTATCAAGCGCGAGGACGCGCCATGTTTGGAGTGGGGCCTGGAGCCCTGGTTGGCGATGCCTTTCGCATGGGAATTGACCCGGAGAATCAACGTCGCATGCTGAATGAGGCGTTAGATGCCATTTTGCCACTAATGCGTGGTGAAATGGTTACGATGGAAACTGATTGGTTCAATCTGCGCGAGGCACGATTACAGTTGCCTGGTTTCACCCGACCTCATATGGAAATGGCTGTGGCATCTGCGCGCTCACCTGTTGGAGCGTTGGCTGCGGGCAAACACGGACTAGGAATGTTGTCAATTGGTGGTACGTCCGATGATGCGCTAACGGCTCATGCAAATAACTGGGGCCTGGCTGAGAGTACTGCGGTTGAAAATGGCCATAATCTTGACCGAAAGAATTGGCGTATCGTTACGCTTATGCACGTAGCAGAGACCCGCGATAAAGCATTACAAAACGTAAAGTGGGGAATTGAGCGATGGGCCAGGTATTTCCGTGAAATTGCCACTTTTCCTATCGTTCCTGCCGACATTCATGATGCCGCTGAGTATCTAACTGAAAATAAAATGGCTGTTATTGGTTCACCCCAAGACGCTATTGAATATCTGGAGAGACTATGGGACGGCTCCGGTGGTTTTGGTTGTCTCATGCAGCTTGCTCATAACTGGGCGGATTGGGAAGAAACAAAGCGTTCCTATGAGCTTATTGCTCGGCAAGTTTTCCCACATTTTCAGAATTCAAATATGCTCCGTCATTTCTCCTATGATTATTCCCACGAAAACAGGCCAATGTTCATCGGCAAAGCCGAAAAGGCAGTAATGAGCGAGATTGAAAAGCATAAGGCCAAAACGGAACAAGCAGCTGAATAGGCAATTGTTTTTATCTGTCTGTGCCAAAAGCAATTAATTCTCTTGTCCTAGTCAAATGCCGTTGGGGCACCTAGGTAGAGATCATGGAGATTTGACACATGGTTATGTTACCTGATCCTGATCCTGCAATTTTAGCAGCTAGGGAAGAAATTATCCGTGATCTGCGAACTATCATCGCTGCAGTTGATGGAGTAATCGATCATCCGGATGAGATTAAGCCTTATGAAACCGATGCATTAACGGCCTATAAGGAAACACCGCTTGCAGTAGTATTGCCTGAGACGACTGATGAAGTCGCGGCGGTTATGGCCTATTGCCATAGTCGAGGCGTTAAAGTGGTTGCAAGGGGCGCGGGAACATCTTTGGCTGGAGGCGCTCTACCTCTCAAAGATGCTATCGTCTTGGGTGTTTCAAAAATGACCCAAATATTAGAGGTCGATTATGACAATCGGACGATCACCCTTCAGCCAGGGGTAACAAATCTTGGTGTTACAGACGCTGTTTCTGGGGATCGGTTCTTCTATGCGCCAGACCCTTCATCACAGCTTGCCTGCACTATTGCAGGCAATATTGGTATGAACTCTGGCGGGGCTCACTGTCTAAAATACGGCGTGACTTCAAATAATCTCATGGGCGTGGAGCTAGTGTTGCCAACCGGTGAAATTGTGCGGCTTGGCGGCAAGCATCTGGATGCTGGAGGGCTGGACCTTCTAGGCCTTATAACGGGTTCAGAAGGTATGCTTGGGGTGGTAACAGAAGCAACACTTCGAATTTTGCATTCACCTGAAGGTGCTCGTCCTATCCTTTTTGGTTTTAAGTCGAGCAGAGATGCTGGCGCTTGTGTAGACGCGATCATTGCTTCCGGCATCATTCCTGTTGCGATCGAATTCATGGATCGCCCCGCTATTCATGCTACAGAAAAGTTTGCCCACGCAGGATATCCACTCGATGTTGAGGCCCTACTCATAATAGAGGTTGAAGGCTCGGGCGATGAGATAGATGCAATGCTTAGCCGCATCCAGAATATAGCAAAAGATTTTTCGCCGGCTTATGAGCGAGTTGCTAAAACCAGTGCAGAAAGTATCGCAATTTGGAAGGGCCGGAAATCCGCATTCGGCGCTATTGGCCGTATCTCGCCTGATTACTTTTGCATGGATGGAACCATCCCAACTGGGAAACTTCCAGAAGCCTTAGATGGAATAGCGTCTATTTGCCAATCTTATGGCTTTGAGGTTGCAAACATCTTCCATGCAGGTGACGGCAATCTGCATCCTCTGATCTTATACAATGCAAATGAACCTGGAGAGACAGAGCGCGCGGAGGCCTGTGGGGGTGATATATTGAAGCTGTGCGTGGCGCTTGGCGGTTGCCTCACAGGGGAACACGGCGTTGGTGTCGAAAAGAGGGACCTGATGACGGAACAGTTCACGGCAGATGAACTTGACCTTCAACGACGCATAAAGCGAGCATTTGATCCAAAGTATCTGATGAACCCTCACAAAGTGTTTCCCCTTGAAGCAACATCTATGATGGAAGCTGCAGAGTGACTGACTTTTTGCGCCCCGAGACACCAGAGGAGGTTGCTGAGGCAATCAAGGATATTGGTAGACCTATTGGTATCGAGGGCGGCGGTGGTCTCAAAGGTCTTGGCAGGACCGTCGATGAGCAGTGCATCCTAAAAACAGATCGTCTAACTGGTGTTGTAGAATACAGCCCTACCGAGCTTTTCGTATCCTTTGCTGCAGGTACAACTTTGGCGGATGCGAAAGCAGTGTTGGCAGAAAAAAATCAACGTTTGCCTTTTGATCCGCCCGACCTGACGCACTTGTATGGCTCAAATGCCCCGGCAACAGTTGGTGGAGTGGCTGCGGCGGGACTATCGGGCCCATCCCGATTGGCGTCTGGAGCTGCAAGAGATTTTCTTATTGGCATTAAGTTTGTGGATGGCATAGGCCAATACATGCATGGTGGCGGTCGGGTGATGAAAAATGTCACTGGTTACGACCTATGTAAGATTTCAGCTGGAGCGATGGGAACATTAGGCGTTTTCACTGAAGTCACATTTAAAGTTTTGCCTAACGCAGTTGCCGAACGAACGTTGGCGCTTCAAGGTCTTGATGACTTTGCGGGGCAAGCAGCAATGTCTGCAGCGCTTAAGACCCCATTTGAGCCTGTGGCAGCAGCACATTTGCCAGCCAATATTGCGGAGCGGTTTGAGGGGATAAGTAATTCATCGCAAACTTTAATCCGCTTTGAGGGTTTTCCTGATAGTCTTGATTATCGGACTGAGGCTATTCGTAAACATCTTCAGGCAGAAAACATCATCACTTATGACGGGGAGGCATCTGCTGCTATATGGTCGGGGGTTCGGGATATTTTGCCATTCCAGTCACCTGATGATCGGGCAATTTGGCGTATTTCAACAGCACCTACAGCCGGCCCAGACTTGGTGGCAAAATTACAAGGTCTGGGTGGAGAAGCATTTTATGATTGGGCTGGGGGAATGATCTGGCTAGCTTTGCCTCCTCACCTAGAAGCTGCAGGTTCAGCTGAAATACGATCTGCTATTGAATTTACTGGCGGTCATGCGACCCTAATGAGAGGGCCTGAGCCTGTTCGAGCGGTTGTGGACGTGTTCCAACCTTTGGCCCCAACTATTATGAAACTTACCAAAGGCCTGAAGGATGTTTTTGATCCAAATGGCATACTAAACCCTGGCCGTATGTACGCTGATATATAACCTCTGGAGTTAGACATGCTTGATGCAGCTCAATCGAAGTTGAAGCCCTATAGTGGTCCTGTTAGTCCCTTCGCGCTTCCAGAAATTTTTATACAAGATGCATTTGCTAAGGATGATGAGAGGCTTTGGTGTCCGATGACTCCTTATAGCTGGTCACGCCCTTTGTGCTTAAATGCAAGCCAGGGATACTGGGTGCATCTATCAAAGTTTCGTAGCAAAGCTGGCGAGGAAAGTATTGTCTCGTGCCACCGTCATCCAGCGCCTGTGCACGGCTTCATAATCAAGGGTGGATGGCGTTATCTCGAACACGATTGGGTCGGCACAGAAGGTTCCTATGTGTTTGAGGCGCCTGGCGATATTCACACACTAGTAGCGCTACCGGATCAACCGGAGAGTATCACCCTCTTTCATAACACTGGTGCTCTTATTTACTGTGATACGGAGGGAAACACGACAGGTTATGCTGATGTATTTACCCGTATAGAAGCTTACTCAAAGCATTTCGAAGAAGTGGGTCTTGGAAAAGACTACGTGAAAAATTTTATTAGATAGTCATTGTGGAGCGGTTGAGGCTTAAGCTGCCGGAGTTTAAGCCTCTTAGAGAAATTTTAGCCACGAAACCAATGCTGGGTTCGATTGGCAAAAGCAACCAGCGAAAGCATTACTGGAACTTCTACTAGAACACCCACTACGGTTGCTAATGCCGCCCCAGAATTTAAGCCGAAAAGACTGATAGCTACGGCCACAGCGAGCTCGAAGAAGTTTGAGGTGCCAATGAGGGCGCAGGGCGCAGCAATATTGAATGGTGTGCGCCACGCCCAAGCTGCGGCATAAGCCACGGCGAAAATTCCATAAGATTGCAGGAGCAGTGGTACTGCAATTAGAAGAATAAGGAGAGGGTCAGCAAGGATTGTTGGCCCCTGGAAGCCGAATAGTAGGACTACAGTAGACAGTAGCCCAATTACTGAAAATGGCTTGACCTTACTAGTGAAGTTGGAAATGGCGGTACCTGAATTGGCGTTTCGTCTTGTCAGAACGCTGCGCGTAAAAACTCCAGCAATTAGTGGAATAACCACGTACAACAAGACGGATAAAATCAGAGTTGCCCAAGGTACCTTGATATCCGTCACTCCAAGCAGCAGAGCTACAATGGGAGCAAACGCAACAATCATTATCAGGTCGTTTATTGATACCTGAACTAGGGTGTAAGTGGGGTCCCCTCGAGTGAGTTGGCTCCATACGAAAACCATTGCAGTGCATGGCGCTGCTCCAAGAATAATAACTCCTGCGAGGTATTGTTGAGCATCTTCCGGAGCGAGAAGATCGGCAAATACATGATCGAAAAAAAGAACACCTAGTGCAGCCATCGTGAAAGGCTTGATTAGCCAGTTCACCACGATCGTTATGATCAGACCTTTTGGGCGTTCCCCAATGCTTTTAAGGCTCGCGAAATCAACGCCAACCATCATTGGATAAACCATTGCCCATATCAGTATCGCAACTACAAGATTAACCGAGGCGTATTCGATATCGGCTATGGTCTCGAATAATCCTGGCACTATGGCCCCAAGGGCAATTCCTGCGGCGATACAAAGAGCTACCCAAATTGAAAGCCATTTCTCAAAAAAACCAATGCCGCCTTGAGTTACATCTTTATTTGAAGAGTTCATTGAACCTCTCTTGGCCTAAAGTTCGGGTGTGATGCTTGATCAGCGTCCTCGTCCCGAAAGTTCCTAAAGCATTGTTGCTAAATTTTTAAGACTTTTGGTTTAGCGCCACGCGAAAACAGGCTGATCAAAATGATCAACCCTGATAAGTCGACCGTGCATTGCAACCTCGCGAAATTGGTACAGCAGGGCGGCAGTTGGAGCATGAACCATATCATTCATGATAGCCATTCGAATAACAGGACGATCGCTCTCTGGGATGCGAATTAAATCAGGCGATTCTGGTCGTTCGAGTTCTTTGAGAGGGATGCGATAAAGCGCGTGTACCTCTGATGGGTTGGGAGTTAAGTTCTTGGTGGGCCCAGCCCAGAAGACTAGTGGAGAGATATTGTAGCCTGAACGTGTTGGGTAATCGTCAAGGCGGCCTAATAGATCTTTGGGAGATAAAGAAAGACCAATTTCTTCCTCCATTTCTCTAAGGCCAGCCTCAACTATAGTCTCCCCAGGATCCAATCTCCCACCTGGTAATGCCCATTGGTGTGCGTGCCGCCTTAAACTTCCAGATCTTCGGGTAAGAATGAAGGCAGGAGCTCCGCTTTCGTCCTCCGTAATAGCTATCGAAACTGCAGCCGCTTTTAATGAGGTATTGTTTACTTTTTGGATTTCTAGGCGAGAAATATTACTCGCCAGTTTTTGACGAAGTTCAGTAGATATCATCCTAAAGCTTCATCAATTTCAGATGCGTCGAGCCCAACTTCTTCCAATATCGCGCGTCCATCAGCTCCGAGCACTGGTTGTGGACGATGTATGTTGGCGGGAGTTTTAAAGAAGGCGATAGGAGGGTTGGAGGTCAGGGTAGGGCCCGCGGTTGGATGATTTAGGCGTTTGAAAAAGCCGGTCATATTTAAGTAGGGATCCTCAAATAATCCTTCTAGAGAGGCCATCGTACCGTTCGGAATATCAACACTATCGAGAATGCTGCGCCAGTGTTTGGTTGTATTTGTTGCTAGACGTTCCGCCACTAGGCCCAAGAGTTCATTAATGTTTTCTGTCCGACCTTCTAAGGTTTTGAAGCGAGGATCTTGCGCCGCTTGATCGAGGCCCAGCGCTGGTAAAAGGCGCGTCCATTGATCGTTGGTTACAGCAAGAAGGCATATATGGCCATCGGTGGTCGCGTAGGGACGCCGGTGGGGAGTAAACATTCTTGGGAAGCCAGGCTTGCCACCTGGGCGATCAAGGGCCTTTTCCCAGAAATGGTCAGCAATATTGAAAGCGGTCATCGTTTCGAGCATTGGAAGGTGAACTTCCTGTCCTTGGCCGCTTTTTTCACGGGCAAAAAGTGCCATTCCCACGGCGCTTGCAAGTTGCGTGCCGCAAAATTTGTCCGCTAGTGCCATTGGAGTGAAACGTGCTTCGCCATTGGCAGAGGCAATCATTCCAGCCATTCCACTTTCGCCCTGAATTACATCATCATATGCTGGGCGATCTTTGTCAGGGCCATGTCTGGCGTATCCGGTAGCAGACGCGTAGATCAGCCTGGGATTTTCTGCAGCAAGGGCCTCATAATTCAAACCAAGTCTTTCAACAGCACTGGCGCGCATGGATAACACCAATACATCTGCCGTTTTGATAAGTCTTTTAAGACTATTGAGTGCGTTGGGTTTTTTGAGGTCTAGTTCGATACTTCGTTTATTACGGTTCATAGCCAAAAAATGAGCGGCCATGTTCATTTCATGGCCAGGCCCGAGGCGACGCATTGGGTCACCTCCCGGTGGCTCTACCTTTATAACGTCTGCGCCCATATCACCTAAAATTTGCGTGGCGAGGGGACCTAGTACGTTGATTGTGAGGTCAACAACTTTCACACCCTTTAGAGGGCCAGTTGCCTCTTGCGTATAGTCATCCCCCATTAGTCAAACCCATCTATCAAATTTTTGGCGATGATATTCCGTTGAATTTGGTTGGAACCCTCAATGATTTGCACCACCTTTGCATCTCGGAAATAGCGGTTAATAGGAAAGTCATTAGAGATTCCTGAAGCGCCAAAAATTTGCACGGCGTCTGTAGCAACCTTCATGGCGATATCGCTCGCATAGGCTTTTGCGATTGCTGCTGAATGAGCTAATTCTTTGCCTCTAACGCCTGCATCCGTCATTTGAGCGGCCTTGTAGACCAAGCCCCGTGCTGCTTCGATCTGCATCTCCATATCCGCAATCATCCAACGCAGACCCTGAAAATCTGTTAGGGGTTGATTGAATGCTTGGCGCTCTCGCATAAAGTTGATTGCAAGATCCAGGGCGCCTTGGGCAAGGCCCACCGCCCGGGCACCAATAATTGGTCGAGAGAGTGCCAAGGCGCTCATCACTTGCTTAAACCCCTTGCCAGGTTCGCCAAGGATGGCATCAGCGGGCAGAACAACGTCATCCAAAAATAGAGGAGATGATGGCACGCCCCGGGCACCTAATTTGTCTTCCTTAGGGCCAATTTGAAGGCCCTCTGCACCCGTGGGGACTATGAAGAAGTTGATATCCCCCCGAGCTTCCCCTGTCTTTGCGGCTAGGACGATAAAATCTGAGACTAAAGCGTTCGTACACCAGATTTTGGCTCCTGAAAGATGCCAGCCATCATTAGACATGCGTGCAGTTGTTTTTATGCCCGCTACATCAGAGCCAGATTGTGGTTCAGTGATCGAGAAAGCGGCTCGCAGGCTGCCTGATGCAAGGCGAGGTAAATACTTGTCCCTCTGGGCTTTTGTTCCTGCGGCCATGATTGCACCAAACGGTGTCCATTGGACAACCAGTAGATAGCCGGTGTTATAACAAACACGTCCCAGTTCCTCGGTAGCGACGCAGCCGGCCAAGAGACTATTCTGGCCGCCATATTCTTCCGGAAATGGCAAGGTAAAAATCCCGAGTTCCCGCAGCAAATCGAACATGTCTTCAGGATATTCCCCAGTCTTATCAATTTCTGCCGCTCGTTGGCTCACTCGTTCAACGGCAACGCGACGGATGAGGTTTTGCACCTCAATAGCTTCAGGAGACATCTCATACATCCCCTGAGTTTCCATTATATCTGCATGATACGTCCAGCTTTTTTGGTCCAAGCTTGCTAAAAATTTCAGGCGTGTTAGCCTCAACCGGTGTTATGAAGAGAAAAGATTTCAAAATAGGGAGAAAACAATGCAACCCAAAACTTGGTTGGCCGGCCTAGCAGTTGTCGCTACGCTTGCTGTACCGGTTTTTGCTGCTGCTCAGCAGGCCGGGGGAACTCTGAAGCTTTACCACCGCGGTAATCCACCTTCAGGTTCGATTCATGAAGAAGCAACTTATTCCACAACCATGCCGTACCAGAGCGTGTTCAATAATTTGGTGGTCTTCAATTCACAAAAAGACGTTGAAAGTATCGAAAACATTGTTCCAGATCTGGCGACAAGTTGGTCCTGGGATAGCACTAAAACAAAGCTTACTTTTAAGCTTCGTGAAGGTGTGAAATGGCATGATGGTAAGCCTTTCACTGCTAAGGATGTCCAGTGCACGTTTGATTTATTGCAAGGTAAATCTAAAGCCAAATTGCGTAAAAATCCTCGGAAGTCTTGGTATTGGAACCTGCAAAAGGTGACCGCTGATAACGATTACCAAGCTACTATGCATTTAGGGCAGCCTCAGCCTGCGATGTTGGCATTGTTAGCTTCAGGCTACACGCCAATTTATCCATGCCACGTCTCACCAAAAACAATGCGTACTAATCCTATTGGAACAGGTCCATTTAAATTTGTTGAGTTGAAGCAGAACGAATCTATCAAATTCGTGAAAAACGAAGATTATTGGAAGCCAGGTCGCCCATATTTAGATGGTCATGACTGGACAATTATCAAAAGCCGTGCAACCCGCGTGCTAGGTTTTATAGCAAAGGAATTCGATTTTACTTTTGCTAATGATATCTCCATCCCACTCTTGAAAGACGTGAACGAAAAATATTCTGAAGCGGTCTGCCATACGGCACCAACCAATATCTCACTGAACTTGATTGTGAATCGTGAAAAGCCTCCTTTTGATAATGCTGACGTTCGTTTGGCAATGGCCACAGCGCTCGATCGTGATGCATTCATCAAAATCCTCTTTCAAGGGGAAGGCCAAAAAGGTGGGGCGATGTTACCACCGCCAAGTGGAACCTGGGGCATGCCTGATAACGTACTCGCCAAGGCTGCAGGCTACGGCGATAAGGCTGTTGACGTCAAAAAGGCTCAGGATTTGATGAAAAAAGCCGGTTACGGCCCAGATAATCGACTTGCAGTTAAGGTTTCGACGCGTAACATTGCGACCTATCGCGACCCTGCAGTTATTCTGATTGACCAACTCAAATCCATCTACATTGATGGAGAATTAGAGCCTATTGAGACTTCAAATTGGCATGCTAAGGTTGCCCGTAAGGACTACTCAGTGGGCATGAACCTAACGGGTATAGCGGTTGATGATCCGGATGTTACGTTCTTTGAGAACTATGCATGTGGTTCGCAGCGCAACTATACGGGCTACTGTAATAAGGAGCTGCAAGAGCTCTTCATGAAGCAGTCTTCTATGATTGATCAAGAAGCTCGTAAGAAGCTTGTCTGGGAAATTGACGCTAAGCTGCAGTTAGATGTAGCTAGGCCAATGATTGCCCATTACAACGCAGCTACCTGCCACGCCCCTAAAGTGAAGGGGTTTGTGCGCAAAAAGAATGGATCCTACAGCGACTGGCGCTTTGAGGACATTTGGCTGCAGCAGTAGAGTTTTAAAACTGCGATCAAAGGAGGGATCTGGCATAAAGCCAGATCCTTCTCTTTGAATTATTAAGTAATTCTAACCTTAAAAAGGCAGGCTGCGATGGCGTCATACGTGATTAGACGCACACTTTTGATGGCCCTGACCCTCATTGGAATATCAATTGTCATTTTTGGGCTGCTGCGGCTAGTACCCGGAAATATTGCGGATATTCTTTTTGATGCTGCAGGTTTCATTGACCCCGCTGAAAAAGCGGCGCTGGAAGATGAATTAGGGCTCTCTGACCCAATCCCCGTTCAATACTGGAATTGGATTTGGGGGCTTTTGCAGGGTGATCTAGGTTTTTCCTATGTAACAGAGTTGCCTGCGTACGACGAAATTGCTCCTCGTATTCCAATAACGGCTAAGCTTGCAGTTTTAGCTTTATTTTTCTCAGTACTTTTTGGATTGCCTTTGGGTGTTATATCCGCGGTTAATCAGAATTCTGCGTTAGACTATGTCCTGAGAGTGGTAAGCCTCTCCGGCCTATCGCTGCCATCATTTTGGTTGGCACTTCTGATATTAATGGGGTTCGTGCATTGGTTCGATACAATACCAATTTATACAGATCCGCCAGATAATCTTTGGGATGAGTTAGTTCTCTATAGTATTCCTGCAGCCGCCGTCGGTTTCCGATCGTCTGCGCTAATTATGAGGCTTACTCGATCGTCTATGCTGGAAGTGATGCGTCAAGATTACATACGCACTGCAAAGGCAAAGGGCGCGACTGATAATTCAGTGAATTATGGTCATGCATTGTCCAATGCAGTTCTTCCGGTTGTAACCATCATAGGCATCGAGGCGGCGTTTCTAATTGGCGGCCTTATTGTTACCGAAACGGTATTCAATATTCCGGGTGTTGCTCGTTTTCTTGTTGAAGCAATTCAATGGCGGGACTACCCAATCGTACAAAATTTGGTGTTGTTCATCGGGTTCGTGACAGTGGTTACGAATTTCTTGGTGGACATCCTTTACGTCGCGCTCGATCCGCGCATCAAATACGAATAGGAGAGCGTTGGCGATGGCAAAACCGGTAATCGACCACGCAGCGGAGCTTGCCAAAGCAGGTGCAGGCGTGGATAGCAGGCTGAGCAAGGCTTGGTTTTTGGCGAAGAGTTATCCTTTAGGCGCAATTGGGCTTTTACTTTTTTTAGCCCTGGTTTTCTGTGGCGTCTTTGCCGAATGGATTGCGCCAATGGATCCAGTGAAAACGAATGCAGCTACGTCGCTGGCAGCGCCTGGAGCACTTCACGCGCTTGGTGCAGATATGATGGGGCGAGACATGCTCTCGCGTATCATTCACGGTGCTCGCATTAGTTTGGCGGTGGGTATTGGTTCTACAATCCTTGGATGCTTCTTTGGTGTAGTAATTGGTTTAGCATCTGGATATCTGCTCGGATGGTTTGACCTGATCACTCAGAGAATTATCGATGTTATGCAAGCCTTGCCTCTATTAGTAATGGCATTGGTGATGGCGGCTGCTTTAGGGCCAAGTTTGGAAAACACAATCATCGCCATATCGATTCCTCTTGTCCCACACGTGGCGCGCGTTATCCGTTCCAATACACTCTCCTTGAGGGAAATGCCTTTCGTCGAGGCCGCAAAAGCTATCGGGATGAGCGAGACCCGTATCGCCCTCAAGCATGTTCTGCCCAACACACTAGCTCCACTTATTGTGCTAGCAACAGCCCAGTTGGGGTCTGCAATTCTGACGGAGGCGTCACTTTCGTTTCTAGGCCTGGGTATCCCTGAGCCACACCCCTCTTGGGGCAGGATGCTCTCAGAATCCGCGGCTGAATACGTTAGGACAGCTCCATGGCTGGTCATATTTCCAGGTATTGCGATCAGTTTTGCGGTATTCGGTGCTAACCTTTTAGGTGATGCCGTCCGTGACATTCTTGATCCCCGTCAGCGGAGCTAGAAGCAAATGGCAGAAGAGACGGAAAATTCAGTGGTACATAAAGCGGCTTTGGAAGTGGAAGGTCTGCAAACCTACTTCTTTACCCGTGACGGTGTTGTCCGGGCGGTAGAAGAGCTTTCGTTTCATGTAGACCGCGGTGAGACCTTAGCAATTGTTGGGGAGTCAGGATGCGGTAAAAGCATGACGGCCCTCTCAATAATGCGACTTATTCCTAATCCCCCAGGCAGGATCGTTGGTGGCAGCATTGTGCTTGATGGGCAGGATCTTATGCAGATGTCTGAGGCACAGATGCGAGACATCCGTGGTAACGATATCTCAATGATTTTCCAAGAGCCTATGACTAGCCTTAATCCCGTGATGCGGATTGGCAAGCAGATATCTGAGGCCTTAATTCTGCACCAAGGTATGTCAAAAGAGCAAGCTCTCCAAAGATCAATTGAGATGCTAAAGCTTGTCCGAATTCCTGAGCCAGAACGTCGGGTCAAAGAATTTCCTCATCAACTTTCTGGCGGTATGCGGCAGCGCGTAATGATTGCTATGGCACTAGCCTGTAATCCCAAGATTTTGATTGCGGATGAGCCTACTACTGCTTTGGACGTCACCATTCAGGCTCAAATCCTTGATCTCATAGTTAAGCTTCAAGAAGACCTCGATACGGGCGTGATCTTGATCACTCACGACCTGGGAGTGGTGGCTGAAACGGCTGACAGGGTGATTGTAATGTATGCGGGGCGCAAGGTTGAAGAGGCTGACGTTAATACCTTGTTTGCAAACCCCAGACACCCTTACACGCGTGGTCTGCTAGCATCAGTGCCGCGGCTTGCTATCGTCGCTGGGGATGAAGAGGTTGAAGAGCGATTAGAGGAAATCCCGGGAATAGTACCCGCTTTACATTCGCTGCCGGAAGGTTGTGCATTTGCGCCCCGTTGCCCAGCTGCAACTGATGCATGCCGGCAGTCTAGGCCGGAATTTGAAGAGAAACAGTCAGGCCATTGGGCTGCTTGTTTCCGTTCCGACGAACTTTATGGAGCAAATGATGGCTGAAGTCGAAACGGCATTTGAAGCGCCAGTCCTCGAAGTTGAGGGCTTGAAAAAGCATTTTCCCATTCAGTCAGGAATGCTTAAGCGCACCATTGGTCACGTTTATGCCGTCGATGGAGTTTCATTCTCCGTAGGTAGGGGAAAAACACTAGGTTTGGTTGGAGAATCTGGCTGCGGTAAGTCTACCGTAGGCCGAACTGCAATGAGATTGCTCGAGCCAACAGACGGCAAAATTAAGGTTTCTGGTACGGATGTTACCAATCTTAGCAAAACGGAACTACGACCTTATCGTCGGCAGATGCAAATTATCTTCCAGGATCCATTCTCAAGCCTTAATCCGAGAATGACTGCGGGGGAAATCGTTAAAGAGCCACTATACATTCACAATATAGGTGACGACGCCGAACGAGAGGAGATGACGAAAGCTCTTTTTGATCGGGTAGGTTTACGCCAATCACAGATGCAGAATTATCCGCACCAGTTTTCTGGTGGACAGCGTCAACGGATCGGCATCGCACGCGCTCTTGCCCTAAACCCCAGTCTGATTGTTGGTGATGAACCAGTCTCTGCTCTTGATGTGTCTATTCAGGCTCAGGTGATTAACCTGATGATGGACCTGCAGGAAGAGAGAGATATGGCATATCTCTTCATTGCTCATGATTTGGCGGTAGTAGAGCATATCTCTGACGAAGTGGCTGTGATGTACTTGGGTCGCATCGTTGAAAAAGCAGATAAAAAAACACTCTTTACCAACCCACTTCACCCTTACACTGAAGCGCTGTTATCAGCTGCGCCCATCCCTGACCCAACTATACGGCGGGAAAAGAAAATTCTGCAGGGGGACGTGCCAAGTCCAATCAATCCTCCCAAGGGTTGCCACTTTCATACTCGTTGTCCTTATGCCGAGGAGCGCTGCAAGATTGAGGAACCTGTCCTTCAGAACAAAGGAAATGGCCACATAGTAGCCTGTCATCTACGGTAAATAAGAGTTTAACTGCTTACTAGCAGTGTCATATTTTCTCGCTGGGGTCGAATGCCCTTAAGGGTGTCGGCTAAGAAATCTGCACTGAAGTCTAGTTCGTCTATAGGAACAAATGGGTGCAAGCCACTGTTCGCGTGTAATCTCTTGTCAGATGAAGAGAAGGCATCGAACAGGGCAAGGCACTCCTCTCGATTAAATAGTTCATCCTCCAGTTGCATGATAAAAAATACTGGGCATGAAATTTCTTTTGCAGCAGCTTGGATCGTAGGGGTGTAATGAGCCGGTTTTGATACAATGCCCATGAGACCGAGAACGGCCGCTGAAATTCTGGGTTCAGCCGCAACGAATGGTGCACCGTATATCGTACCCATAGAGAGGCCCCAGTAACCCACTGGGCCCGAGCCTACTTCGGGTAGAGATGATACTGCAGTCAATGCGTTACGCCAGTCACGCACCATCTCCTCGACCGTGCCAGGGCGTTCCCATTCAGGCCAGAATGCCTCTCGTCCACCAGCGCCCACCTGACGCCGTCCATGGACTGGTCCATCTAAGGACAAGCCAAAGAACCCATGATCTCGTGCAAGTTGATTAGCTATGCGTGGAATTGGCCTTTGATGCCGGTCTCCTGACGCCCCATGACCGAAGCAAACCAAGGGTGCTCCTGGTTTTGTTGTTTCTCCGTGCCATAAAACACCGGTAATAGGGCGGTTGGTTTGCGAGATAGTAAACTCACGAATAAACGCATCTCTCTCACGCTTAACGTCTCCTTCCCATTGAATTTGCATACCCTTGCCTCTCATCTTTTCAATGTTGCCCAACGTGGCGGGCGTTTTTGTTGAAATGCAGCTATACCCTCGGCGGCTTCGTCACTTCTGAGTAATCGGGATAGGGCACTTGCAGCATCATCAAGAACTTCACTCATAGGAGCCTGACCCGTAAGTCGAATGATGCGTTTTATCTCTGCGACTGCAGTAGGTTCGGCCCAGGCAAGATTTGAAAGAGTGTTATTAAGAGATGCCTCAAAATCGCTGGAGGTTTCTGTTAGCTCATGAGCAATCCCGATACGATGAGCCTCGTATCCACTAATGACCTTGGCGATAACAGCCAACCGACGGGCCTCTCCCTCGCCAATTCTTCGCACCACTGTCGGAAGGATTTGGCTTGGTATAAAGCCAGCACGGGCCTCTGGCATTCCCAATTTAGCGTTGGCCATGCAGAGGACAAAATCTGAAGCACAAGCCATTCCAAGTCCGCCACCTACGCATGCACCTTCAACCGCAGCAACTACCGCTTGTGGAAGCTCGTTCAGAGCCTCCAGAGCCTCTCCCATTCGCCGATAAGCCCTAGCCGTAGGGTCACTACTGCTCTCCTTTGGGAGATCTCGCATATGGCCTAAATCACCCCCAGCGCAAAAATTACCGCCTCTACCTCTTAGGACCAATACTCTGATATTTTTGTTTTGGGCAATTGAATGGAACGTTTCCGTTAGTTCTGCCATCATCTTTTGGGTAATGGCATTTCTTCGTTCAGGTCTATTGAACCAGACTGTCCGCACAGGGCCGGAATCTTCTATTTCTATAGTTTCTAATTTCATGCTGGGACGACTTCTGGAGCTTGAGGCGTTCTAGAGCGGGCTAAACCTTTGATGAGGAGAATGAGGCCGATATTTGCGAGATTAAACGCGACACCTACGCCAAACGCAGTTGGGTAGCTCAAGGTTACATCATAAACAAAGCCTCCTATGAGGCCGCCTCCACCCATTCCTACATATCCAAAAAAGTAGACGATACCAGTGCGAGTTTGCGCCTGCTGGGCGGGAAAAAGTTCTCGAACTGCAAGACCATAGGCGGGAACAATCCCACCAAACACCAAACCAAACATTATAGAAATAATATACAGCTGTTGTTGCGTATCGAAAAAAATGAAGAGAGATAGAGCTGCGGCTTGCAGCCCAGCGCCAATTAAAATGGTGTTAAGACCACCAATCCTATCCGAAATCAGACCAAAACCAAGCCTGCTTACCCCTGAACAAACGAGAAGGATTGAGGCTATTTCCGCTCCTATATGCGTTCCAAACCCTAAAGTCGCACAATACGCAACCATTTGAGCCATGGGCATGGACATAGCAACACAGCACCCAATGATCGCCATGCCTAGCAGGAATGTAAGCAAAGCTGGGTTTATATCCGGTATTGATCCACGTGTGTTACCAACTTTGCTTCCTGTTATTTGCTGCAGTTCAGGGGCAGGACGCCTGTGAACAAAGCTCAGAGGAATTATCGCGGCGGCAGCAAAAAGCCCATAGCCGACGTAGACTGAGCGCCAGCCATATTCTGAAACTAGAGGCTCAAACGTGATATTCCAAAATGAGCCCGCCACTGTTTGCCCGCAAGCAACTACAGCAATAGCGAGACCTCGATTTCTATCAAACCATAACGTGACATTGGCTATCAGAGGAGCAAAGCCACACCCCATACCTAGCATGCCTATGAAAAGAAAAACTGGGAGAAGGAGAGATGGTAGGTTTTCAGCAAGTGAGGCGATAGCACACCCACCAGCTATAGCGGCCGCAGCAATGAAAAGTGCTGGCTGCACACCCTTCTTAGATACAAAGTACCCCATGACAATGCCGCCAATGCCTGCCCCAAGGGTAGTAGCCGTATAAACAGAAGTAGCAGCAGCTCTCGACCAGCCCATGTCGATTTCAAGGAATGGTATGGAGACGATGGCCAGATAATTTCCACCCATCGCAAGTGCAAGGGTAGAAAGCGAAGCAAACGCGATTATCCAGCTGTAAGGTTGCTCAATGGAGTCTTCGCGAGAAATTTTATGGTTCATAGAAAACTGGGTGCTCCAAACGAAGCACCCAGTTTAAATCATTATCATAACGATCTGGAAGCAGACTTTTTTTAGTGCGCTACGATTTCTGAAGCGTCTTTCCTTGCTTTTAATAATGCTTCTGCTTCTGCTGCTTCGTCTTCTTCAGTCCACTCTATGGGAACTGGTAAGCGGGTTAGGGCACGTTTCAGAACCTCATCCACTGTTTCTACCGGAATGATCTCGAGTTCCTTTTTGACATTTTCAGGGATGTCAGCGAGGTCTTTCTCATTATCCTTAGGTATCAGAACGGTTTTGATGCCTCCACGAAGTGCCGCCAGCAGCTTTTCCTTCAAGCCACCGATTGGAAGCACACGACCACGAAGGGTAATTTCGCCGGTCATAGCAACGTCTGCTCTAATGGGGATCCCGGAGAGTGCTGAAATAATCGAGGTGCACATCGCTACGCCAGCAGATGGCCCATCCTTAGGTGTTGCGCCCTCCGGCACGTGAACGTGGATGTCACGCTTATTGAAGTCCGTTGGTTTAATGCCATACCGAAGCAGACGGGAACGCAGAAAACTGCGTGCGGCCTGCACGGATTCTTGCATTACATCGCCTAGCTTGCCGGTGTTTGCTACGTTACCTTTCCCTGGCATTACAACGGCTTCGATTGTTAATAGCTCACCACCAACTTCCGTCCATGCAAGGCCTGTGACCACACCAACCAGATCCTCGTTCTCGGCTTTGCCAAAGCGGAATTTTTTGATCCCGGCGTATTTATCGAGGTTGCGTTTTGTAACGCGGATACTTTTCTTGTTTTCAGCGACGATTTCACGAACAGCTTTGCGAGTTAAATTCGCAATTTCGCGTTCTAAGTTTCTTACGCCCGCCTCACGTGTGTAGAAGCGTACCAAGTCTCGGAGAGCATCGTCTGTTATAGACCATTCTCCTTTTTTGAGACCATTATTCTTTATTTGTTTTTCAATCAAATGCCTCTTTGCGATCTCAATCTTTTCATCCTCAGTGTAGCCAGGGATGCGAATGATCTCCATACGATCGAGAAGTGGCTGAGGCATGTTTAGAGAGTTAGAGGTAGTCACAAACATCACATCAGATAAATCATAATCGACTTCTAAGTAATGGTCAGCGAACGTGCTGTTCTGCTCGGGGTCAAGAACCTCAAGCAAAGCTGATGATGGGTCACCGCGCCAATCAGCACCAAGCTTATCTATCTCATCTAGAAGGAAGAGGGGGTTTGACGATTTTGCTTTTTTCATACCCTGGATGATTTTCCCGGGCATTGAACCAATGTAGGTTCGTCTGTGGCCTCGCACCTCCGCTTCATCTCGAACGCCACCGAGGGACATTCTAACGAATTGCCGTCCCGTTGCTCTGGCAATTGAGCGACCAAGAGATGTCTTTCCAACACCTGGAGGGCCTACGAGGCAGAGGATTGGACCCTTCACCTTTTTTGTGCGTGTTTGAACGGCGAGATATTCAAGGATCCGTTCTTTGACCTTATCTAGGCCAAAATGATCTTCGTTGAGTACGGCCTCGGCACCATTTAGGTCTTTCTTAACCCGAGAAGGCTTCTTCCACGGTATGGAAGCAATCCAGTCTAAGTAGTTACGAACAACTGTAGCCTCTGCGGACATAGGAGCCATGCTGCGAAGCTTTTTGAGCTCAGCTCCAACTTTCTCCTTGGCTTCCTTGGACAGCTTTATTTTTTGTAGCCGCTCTTCAAGCTCTTGTGTCTCATCCTTACCATCCTCACCGTCACCAAGCTCGCGCTGGATCGCCTTCATTTGTTCGTTGAGGTAGTATTCCCGCTGACTACGCTCCATTTGCCGCTTAACCCGGCCACGGATGCGTTTCTCAACTTCAAGGACGTCAATTTCGCCTTCCATAAATGCAAACACCCGCTCGAGACGATCTTTAACGTCTTCTGTCTCAAGAAGTTGCTGTTTTTCTGGAATTTTTAGGGCTAGGTGGGCTGCTATTGTATCAGCGAGTTTCGATGGCTCTTCGATCTGATTTACGGAAACAAGTACTTCTGGAGGGATCTTTTTGTTTAACTTCACGTAGCTTTCAAACTGAGCAACTACAGTGCGAGCTAAAGCTTTTAGCTCCGGGGTTCCCGTTTCATTATCGGCTAGAATATCGGCTTCTGCTTCAACGAACTCAGATTGGTCTGTAAAAGCCGTGATTTTGGCACGTTCTCCGCCCTCGACGAGAACCTTAACCGTGCCATCAGGTAACTTCAGAAGTTGTAAAATCGAGCCAACGGTACCGACTGGAAAAATATCATCGGGCCCGGGGTCATCAACGCCTGCATCATGCTGAGCTGCTAGGAGAATACGACCGTCGCCGTTGGTCACCTCCTCTAGAGCGCGAACGGATTTTTCCCGGCCTACAAATAAGGGAACGATCATATGGGGGAACACCACGATGTCCCGAAGTGGGAGCACGGGGAAAGTATTCGTGCTTGTCATAATGAGGTGTTCTCCAAATTCATCGGGATGAGAAGACGCGACGTCGACTCTAATTTCTATATCAATAGAATTGGCGTCCGGACTGACAAATTCAAGAGGTTAAAATACTCTTGTTCGTTTGTTTTCCAGCCTAATGACGTAGCGCTAAAAAATTAATCGAGGCTAGGCCCCAAGTTGGTGGCTTAGGATGCCATTTCCGGGGCAGCTGAAGAATCTTCGTTTTTATCCGCATACGCATATAGCGGCTGCGCTCGTCCCTCGACAACTTCTCGATTAACGATTGCTTCATCTACGCCGTCCATGCTCGGTAAATCAAACATGGATTCCAACAGAATTTCTTCCATTATGGAGCGAAGTCCACGAGCTCCCGTTTTCCGAGCTATGGCTTTTTCAGCTACCGCTTCTAGGGCATCTTCTGTGAAGGTAAGCTTCACATCTTCCATATCAAAGAGGCGCTGATACTGCTTTATCAAAGCATTCTTTGGCTTAGTGAGGATTTCAATAAGAGCTTCCTCATCGAGGTCGCCTAGTGTGGCTATCACGGGGAGACGACCCACAAATTCTGGAATTAAACCAAAGCGTAATAGGTCCTCTGGCTCAACTTCAGCCAATACATCTCCCTGGCGACGGGCGTCAGGCGAACGAACATCTGCTCCAAAGCCGATCGCTGTACCTTTTCCACGACCAGAAATTATCTTTTCTAAGCCTGCAAACGCGCCACCAACGATGAAAAGAATATTTGTTGTGTCGACTTGGAGAAACTCTTGCTGTGGGTGTTTCCGTCCGCCCTGGGGCGGCACAGATGCAACTGTACCTTCCATAATCTTTAATAGAGCTTGCTGGACGCCTTCCCCTGATACGTCCCTCGTGATTGAGGGATTGTCGGATTTACGGCTGATTTTGTCCACTTCGTCGATATACACGATCCCACGTTGAGCTCGTTCGACATTGTAATCTGCTGATTGGAGGAGGCGGAGAATGATGTTTTCCACGTCCTCACCAACGTAGCCGGCCTCGGTCAGAGTTGTAGCGTCAGCCATTGTGAACGGAACGTCGAGGATACGGGCGAGTGTTTGAGCTAAAAGTGTTTTGCCCGACCCTGTGGGACCTATAAGTAATAAATTAGACTTTGCGATTTCAACATCGCCAGATTTAGAGCCGTGGTTCAGGCGTTTATAGTGATTGTGCACGGCTACCGACAGAACTCGTTTTGCGCGGTCCTGACCGATCACGTAGTCATTCAAAACATTGCAGATTTCTTGAGGCGTTGGCACTCCATCACTGGATTTAACCAGACTACTTTTGTGCTCTTCTCGGATGATATCCATGCAGAGCTCTACGCATTCATCACAAATGAATACGGTTGGTCCTGCTATCAGCTTACGCACTTCGTGCTGGCTTTTTCCGCAAAAAGAGCAATAGAGCGTGTTTTTTGAGTCGGAGCTAGAATTCTTGCTCATACGCTTTCCTATCTGCAACGGAGCGTCGCCTTAGCAGCTTAAACTCTTGGCGAGCCTCTGTAAAACGTCACAGGGACGTTTTTTTAGTCACTCAATTGAATGGAGCACCAAATTAGTTGGGTTCCTAGTCTTCCGCCGCAGCTGCTGGGCGCTCTTGTACCACTTCATCGACAATACCAAAGTCTTTAGCCTCTTCGGCAGACATGAAGCGATCTCGCTCAAGTGCGTCTTCTACGGTCTTCAGGTCTTGTCCGCAGTGTTTGACGTAAATTTCGTTAAGCCTTTGGCGTAGGCTTAGAATTTCACGAGCATGAATTTCTATGTCTGTTGCCTGGCCCTGGAAGCCACCTGATGGTTGATGCACCATTATACGAGAATTCGGTAAACAAAAACGCTTACCTGGAGCACCTGCTGCCATCAGCAGTGACCCCATCGATGCCGCTTGACCAATGCAGAGAGTTGCAACAGGAGCGCGGATGTATTGCATGGTGTCGTAGATAGCTAGGCCTGCTGTGACAACACCACCTGGCGAGTTGATATAAAAACTAATCTCTTTGTCAGGGTTTTCCGCTTCTAAGAACAATAGCTGGGCGCAAATTAGCGAAGAGACTTCGTCGTAAACGGGCCCTGTGAGGAAAATGATCCGTTCTTTGAGGAGTCGCGAGTAAATGTCGTAGGCGCGCTCACCTCGGTTTGATTGTTCGACAACCATCGGAACCAAAGCATTCATGGTGGTATCACCTGCAAAGGTAGGGCGGCGGAAAGGGTCAAAAGAAGTCATTACGGGCTCTTTCGGTGTGCTGTTCGTGGGCGATGGAACACCTACGGCTGTTAACTACTCAAAGAGTTGGCGCTGAAATGACGAAGGTCAAGCTTCCTCTGACTTCTCTTTGTCTCCAGCAGTCTCCATAAGTTCCTCTGGTGTTGCTGAGCGCTTCTCAACTTTGGCAAGCTCCAGAATAAAGTCCACCACCTTATCTTCGAGAATAGGTGCTTGCACTTGTCCAAGCGCTTGCGGATTTTTCTGGTAATACTCGTAAACCATTTGTTCTTGACCAGGGAAATTAGCCGCCTGTGCGCGGATCGCTTGGCCAATATCTTGCTCAGTTATTTCAATGCTATTCTGCTTGCCGATTTCAGCTAATAGCAATCCTAGGCGAACGCGGCGGGTGGCCACCTTTCTATAATCCGCCTCTAGTTCTTCATCTGACTTACCCTCGCGGACTTCATCAGCTTTATCGCCCTCTAGTTGCTGCTTAACCTCGGCCCATATTTGTTCGAATTCACGCTCGACTAATGTGGGAGGTGATTCAAATTCGTGTGCTTCGTCTAATTTATCAAAAAGCTCTTGCTTCATCCGGGCTCTTGCTGCCTGGCTATAGCTTCCTGTGATGCGTTCGGCGATTTGGGCCTTTAGAGCGGCTAAATCATCCATGCCGACCTTTTTAGCCAAGTCATCGTCAAGCTTGGCCTCAGTTTTAGCTTTGAGGCCGGTTAATTTAACTGCGAAGACTGCATCCTTACCGGCTAAATTTTCTGCACCATAGTCGTCAGGGAATTTAACATTGACGTCTTTCTCTTCTCCTGGCGATACCCCAATGAGTTGGTCTTCGAAGCCTGGAATAAAGGCGCCAGCTCCAAGCTCTAAGTGGTACCCTTCTGCAGAACCTCCGGCGAACTCTTCTCCGTCGACTTTTCCCACAAAATCAATGACGACTACATCGCCACTTTCAGCTGGACGAGCTTCTTCGACATCAGTTGTTTCGCGCATAGCTTCTGCAAAGCGCTCTAGTTCTGATTGGACGTCTTCGTCTTTTGCTGGAACCTCAAGCTGGACTAATTCAAGAGATGAAAAGTCCATTGGTTTAATTTCAGGGAGAATTTCTGACTTAACGGTAAAGGAAAGGTCTTCCCCGTCCTTATATTCCCCAAAATCTAACTCAGGCTCGAAAGCTGGAGTTAAACTGCGGTCATCGAATGCGGATGCCATGCCTTCGCGCACAATTTTGTCGATGGCTTCTCCTAAAACGGCCTTACCAAACCGTTGACGAAGAATTTTTACTGGAGCTTTACCTGGGCGGAAGCCATGCAGGTTGACCTGCGGTGCCATCTCAACGAGTCGTTCTTCAACTGCTGAATCTATCTCTCCTGCCGAGATAACCATTTGAAACTCGCGCTTCAAACCTTCGGAAAGCGTCTCCGTAACCTGCATTTTACTCGCGTCCGCCGTCTTAAGTGAAACTT
>Ga0255759_10000650_pt1 | contig 31287 bp, 33 predicted proteins | sample 101ome_20_FD_179959 | JGI IMG/M metagenome (GOLD analysis project Ga0255759, IMG submission 179959) | Coastal salt marsh microbial communities from the Groves Creek Marsh, Skidaway Island, Georgia - 101404AT metaG (version 2) | ecosystem: Environmental > Aquatic > Marine > Intertidal zone >...
AAGAAAAGTAGAAAATGAATATAAATTAGCAAAAATTTCTTCAGATAAAATTGCCTATAGAGAAAATACTGACCCTTGTTATCCAAATCCTTGGTTAAATTTACTAGCAACATATATGAAAAATCGCGTGGATTATCATATTAATGATTACATTCGCGATTATAATCCAAATATTGAAAAATTATATGATAATAATGGTAAAGAAATTGACCCGACTTATCTAATTCATACAACTATTTCTACTATTAAAGATATTATTTATAAATTATATGTTGCTACCACGACTTATAATAGTAAGAAAAATATATTTAAAATGAATAAAGAACTAGATAGTCAATTAGTTCCAATTCTACGCTTTCATCTAGGAAAATTAAGAAAAAGACAAATTACTATTTATTCAAAAATGATTACAAGTCGTGATGTATATTATTACTTATGTCATTGCTTAAGACCAAATGATATTAAACAACTAATTCATTTAATTTCAACCACGAGTGGTTATGATATTACTGAACGCTCTACGATGTGTCTAGTAACAATGAATAAGTTACTAAATTAAAAAAATAATATAATTTATATATTTATCTAATTTATTTTTTTCATTATAATATAACGATTAAAGAATGAGAATTTTTTCTGAACACTATCTTTATCTAATTCTAAAATATCTTTTTCGAGTAAAGATAAATCTCCATTTTTTGCTTTAATAGTTGTTAAAATATCGTTGAAATCTTTTTCAAAAGTATTTGTTTCAACTAATTCTAAATTATATTGTGCTGCTTTTTCAATTAATAAGTCTAAATCTACTAAAAATTCTGGTATTACTTTTTGTGTATTTTCTATAAATACACCAATTTGTTTTCCATATTTATTATCATTTGTTTCATCATATCTTTTAATAATTGCCCACGTTCTAACATATGTATCATCTGTAATAAGTTTTTTCCCTTCAATTATATTACTTTTACTATTTTCTATTTCTTTCATTACTTTATTACCATCCATAAATGTCGCAAAAAATATTCCACCTCTTTTTAAATTAGTAGAAACATTGCTAAAAAACCCATTTAAATTTTCCTCATCCTTGAAAAAGTAATGAATTGCAAATTGACAACTGCATACTGAGAATTTATCACTTCCTTTACCAGATATATATCTTAAATGGTAATCTGTGTTTCTATTTTTATTCATTACTATTTTTAATATATTTTCACTTTCGCTATCATTTACTACTTTTGCAGCTTCGCCCGTATTAATAGGAACAGCACAGTCGCCAACAGCAAATACTATATCGGGAAAAAATATTTTTTCACCATTATTTGAATATTTTATCTGATTTTTCTTTTTAATTAATCTAGAATAACCACCACTTCTTGGATTGTAAATATTTTGTTTTACTAAATCAATCGATAAAATAAATTTATAACTATATTCTAACCATCTATTTAAATCTCCTCCTTCTCCACCACAAAGTTCTAGTAAAGAATTTCTATCTTTTGAATATTCATATAATTTTTTTTTTATACATTGATTATGGAAATTTAACATATATAATGATAATAAAGATTCGCGTGGAATATTTCGACTATAATATACATCATCCGATTCTAATATTTTATTATTATCATTAATTAATAATTTTTTATCATTACCCATAATCATTGCTAGCGAAACACTATTATGTATTGAACGCCATATGTTAATAGCAATATTTAAATCATTCATTGTTTTACTTATTTCACCTTTTCTAAATAAACGCGTTTTATCTTCGCGAACTCTTAATGCACTCCATCTATAATTTATTTTAATTTTATCATTTAATGTATATGAAAATTCTACAATTGAATTTTCTTCTATAATGCTATTATCTTCAGCTCTTAATTCTCCTTTGCTGTTAATTTTAATATAAGCAGTTTCTACACCATGCGAATAATAAACAGTGGGTTTAAATAAAGTTGGACGATAACTATTTAAATTATATTTTTGCTCCTTGGCATATTTATAATCATAACGTAAACGTAAACCTTTATTAGGACCTATTTCCTCCCATTGATTTGAATTATAACCAACATATAATTTAATTTCTCTAAATTTTTGCCCATTTTCTTTTATTATTTTTCCAAATTTTACCAAAAAATCAATTGTATTTTGTTCTGGTGGTTTCCATTTAAATAATCTATCCCATCTTACATTATCTGTTAATTGTACAGGTTTATTACTATAATACGAATAAAGTGGTAATTTCATTGGTGTAAATATTAGACCATCTATTTCATATGGATAGGATTTATACTCTGTTAAAATTTTATTACAATGTTTTAAAATATCATCATTATAATAAAACTTTTTAACAATAAATTCAATTGTTGAATTATTATTTTTTATATATTTTTTTGCATAATTTAAATAAGCATATCTCGAATTATTTTCACCTTCTGCAATTAATGGCAACGACGTTATATTTCTTCCTTTTATATAATACATATCAAATGCCGCATATATATGTTTAGACGATTCATCAGTACGTTTATTACATATTACATATTCACCATCAATTAAACTATTATATAAATTACTATCAGCTATTAAACCCGTATCTACAACATTATATGTATTATTTATTGTATACATATTGCCATTGCCGTTAATATATAATAATAAACGTTCGCCATCTGCTTTTTCTGTTACTGTATAACCATCTAAAATACTAATAGCACCATATTCCATAGGGTCAACTAAATTATTTCTATCTAAAGTGATTGGTTTAGGTGTTAATAATGGGATTATTTTTTTCTTATTATAATTATTAATACGAATATCTGGTTTTATTAGTGTATGATATTCTTCTAATATTTCCTTTTCTTTATCTTTTAATATAATATTCGGATATAAAGTTATATACTGTAACATTTTAATTATCGACTGAATAATTAACTCCTTCTTTATATTGTTATGTATTACTATACTAAATTCATATTCTTGTGCATTTTTTATAATATTTGCATCTTTTAATGTTTCAAATACTTCATTATTATCGTGTTTTTTTATTAATTTTACAATATAATCTATACCATTTTCACTATCAACATATTTTATTTTTTTGTGAATAGAATATTTCTTTTTATTAATTAACCAATTTTCAGGTTCTGTTTTTAATGTGATATTTTCATTTATATTAAAGTTTATATTGCAATCAAATAAATCATTTATATCTTTAAAATATAATATTTTATTATTATACCATTTAACATTATTAATGCTTTGATATTTTTCGTTATTACAAAATTTTATTATATTTGCCATACTATTTACTTCAAATGTATTATTATTTTCATCTTTAATTTCTAAAATATAATCATCAATAACTTCATTATAATATTTAGAAACTGAACTAACAAAATTATTAAATTCTAATTCACTCCATTTATAATCCTTATTATTTAAATTTATAACTAATGTATTATTATCTGTTAAAAGTTCTAATACATTATCTAAAGTTATAATTATATTAGAGTCCTTTGAAAATTCCATAATTTATTATACCCCTATTTTATGTATATAATACATTTTTATATTATTTAATCATTTTTTTATATATAAAAATTATTTAAACATTTAATAACATATATTAAAATAGTAAAATAATGAGTAATTGTAAGATTGGGATGATTAATACAACTGATTTCGACAAAGTTGTTAAAAAACTAAGATCTTTTTTTGATGGAAAAGGTTTTCAAGAAGTACATACACAAAGTAGATTAAGTATTTTAGCAGCGTGTGAAGATCCTAAAACAATTTCTACATATAGTTACGCTGGTCAAGTTTGGCCATTACCACAAACAGGACAAATGTGGCTTGAATATGAATTACTTTCTAAGCCCGAATCTAAAGGTTTTTATTGTGTTAGTACAAGTTATAGAAATGAACCAAATCCGGTTGAAGGACGCCATGATAAAATTTTCCCAATGTTTGAATTTGAAATGAAGGGAAATATGGATGAAATGAAAAAAATGGAAGAAGAACTACTTGACCATCTTGGTTTTAATAAATTTTATTCAGGAAGTTATCCAGAAGGTGACTATGCTGATGTTGCCGCAAAATATAATACTAAAGAACTTGAACACGAACACGAAGAAAAATTAAGACAAGACCACGGACCTGTATTTTTCCTTAAAAACTTTCCAAATTTTAGTTCACCATTCTGGAATATGAAACAAGCAGAAGATAGCCCATTAGAATGTGGTCACGCCAAAAAAATTGATGTAATCATTAACGGTATCGAAACAATCGGTAGTGCACAACGTTCTACTGATACTGCTGAAATGCGAAAACAATTTTACAATATTAGCGAAGGTGGATATGCCAATATTTTATTTAGCAATTTTACTAAAGAACGTGTTGAAAAAGAATTAGATGAATTTTTAAGTTTTAAATTTTTTGAACGTTCAGGTGGTGGAATTGGAATTACACGTTTAATTAAAGTTATGAAAGAATCCGATTTACTTTAAATAATTTTTTAACACCATTAGACATATAAATGCTAATTATTTATAATTTTTTTTGTAATTTATTATTTATTTATAAAAAAAATAATTCTATATATGATATTACATATTATCACAAATATATTCAATTTCTTCTTTTGTAATGTTAAAATAATTATATAGTTCTTGATGATTTCCAGAATATTCTATGGTTGGAATAGGAAAACTTTGTAATATTCTTATGTTGTTAAAATTTCCCCAACGACAAATATTATTTATAAATACATATAATGGATGCTGTAATATTTGTAAATATTTTTTTGCTTGTTCTTCATTAGAGCATATTATAAATACGATTGATTGTGTCATTCCACAATTATCAATAAATACATTATACTTATCTGTTGTTGATATAAATATTTTATATCCTTCTTGAAATTTATGAGGTTTTGATGAATATACTGTTTGACTTGGTGTATGAATTAATTTGTATTTAAATTCTTCTGTTTTTTCATTACGAATAAATTCCGCTTTTGTATATTTATGTAAATCACTACTGGTTTTAACATCAAATTTTGATAGAGTTGTATTATCAATTGTTTTTGATAATATATTTTGAACCATTTGATTATATAATAATGGAATGTATCTACGTTGTTTTGATATTACTGAACTAGTATATTCTTTTTTTTTCCATATTCCAGAAACATTAATATTTTTGTAGAAAGCACAATTTTGAATTATATACCAAGTAAAACTTGAACCAATTTTTTTGAAATATTTTTTTGCAGTGTGTATATCCAAATGAATTATTTGTAATGATGTAATTATTTCAATTAATAAATTCCTATCTGCATAAGACATCCAATTATCCGGCGTAATAAATAATAAATAACCATTCGGTTTTAGTTGTGATAATGCTTTTTCAATAAAATCCTTAATTAAGTTGTGATTTTTGGATGCCCTTTTACCATTTTCTAATAATTTTGCGTATGGTGGATTAGCAACGATTAAATCATATTTTTTACTACTATTAAATGTAATAAAATCATGGTTAGTTATTTGTAAATTATATTTTTCACTACAAAATACACTACGCACATTTTCTAATCTACTTTCATTAATATCATTAAATTCTAATATTTGTTCTAATATTTTTTTTTTATCGTGATACTTTAACAATTCAAATATTATAGGTATACTGAAATTTCCATTACCACAACAAGGGTCTAATATTGATAAATCACTTTTCCCCCATAATTCATTAGGAATTTTACTTATCATTTCGCTTATACAATCAATTGGTGTAGGTTCATCATTACTCGATTTGTATGTGCTTTTATCAGTATTTAATGTTTCATCATAATATTTTTTTATTTCATTAAATGTTGAAGTATCAATTGTAATTTTTTCATTGTTTTTTCTATTATTTAATTTTTCTTCAACAACTTTATCTAACATTTCTTTTATCTTGCTTTCAACTACACAAGGATTTTTTTTATTTAAATGTTTTGTGTAATGTCCTTTTTGACTAAATGTTTTTCCGCATTTTTCACAACTATAATTAACCATTTTTAGTTATATATATATAATATATATAATAATTTTAAATCAATTTTTATTTTTAAATAACTCTAAATAGTTAATCAACCCATACAGTGTTTTAAATGTCTAATGCTGTAAAATAAAAATAATATTGTTTACTGTTTAATTATCGGACATTTTATATTTGGTGTTACACCATCTTTTCCGTCTTTGCCATCTTTACACGGTTTACAAGATGGTATTTGTATTATAACTTCATTACTCGAAGTTGGTCTATATTTATCTCCCTTTGGATATTTACCCAATATTTCAGTTTCGCCGTCACTATTTCTTGTTATAAATTTTAAATGCGGAATATTTAAATTTTTGTTTATATCCGGTGAAATAATACATTGCGAAACCGTACCATCTTCGCCATTTACACCAGAAATACCAGGTTGTCCATCTATACCATCGCGACCACTTTTACCTCTAGGTACTGGTATTATTAATTCTGTTAAATTATTTTGTAATATAAATTCATCGGAAGGATAATTGTCTTGTGGATATGTTGTTAATATATCAAATGTTGTTTTTGTGTCATCTTTGTATGATATAAATTTAAATAATGGCAATTTATCTCCATCTTTACCATCTTTTGCGGGTTGCCCCATTGGTCCCATTGGACCTTCAATATAAACTGTTTGTCCCGGCACAGTTTCTCTAATTATTGTCGATGATGGTGTTGTATTTTCACCTAATTTTGATGAAATAATTCCCATTTTATTTTGTGCCTGCGATATATCACGAACTTTTTGTATAGTAAACGGTTCTTTTAATTGATAATGTTTTATATAATTTAATATTAGATATATAGAGATTAACAAAATCAAAATAATATTTATAATATATATTATTTTTAACATATTTTCTCTTTTATTTATTACATATTTTTTTTATTAATTCTCTTCACATAATAAAAAACCAAATGGTGTATTTAGTATATAATTTGGATAAGAATTTAAATTTATTTTTTCAATATTTTTATTTAGTTTAACAATTTCCATTATATTTTTAAAATCATTATTAAAATAATATACAACTTTCGTATTATTTTTAAATTCTAAAATTATTTTATCTGATAAACTATTTTTATAATATATAACATCAATATAATTATTTAACATTAAAAAATCATCGAAATTAATTTTTTTAATTATATTTTGACGTTTCTTTATTTTATTAATAATAGATAATTCATAAATATGATTTAAACTATTTAAATAATTATATTTATCTATTACTATTTTATGCTCATTGTTTTCTGCATTATTAACAGACAATTTACTTAAATATACATTTGTAAAATCGTGTGTATTATTGTAAGATACACTATTTATAGGTGTTAATAAATTTTTTTTTGAATTTTTACTAATAAGTAAATTTGCAATAAAAGCATCTGAAAATATTAAATAGATAAATAGTAAAATTAATTTTTTATACATTAAATATAATTACTTAATAAATATTTATATAAAAATAAGATTTTTAATTGGAATATGCTAAACCTCCCATACCAGATAATATTCTTAATACATTATAATTGACGGCATATACATTTATCATATTAGCACCGCTTGCTTCAACATATAAATGAGCACTATCTATGCGAGACATATTAAGAGTACCTGATGGTTGATGTTCTTCAGGTTTTAATGCGAATGAATATACATTTATGTTTTTACCTTCAGGAATATTAGTATGATGTTGATATGGTTGTACAAGAGAGAAATAATCTCCGTGTCTTTCGGCAATACGGTCATTACCATTTAATTGTATTTTACCTTTTTTAGTTTCGGTATAAGTCCAGGGAGTACCAGCTACAAAAGTTGTCCAAACTAATTCTTTAACAGGATGGTTAAAGTTCATTCTAACTGATTTAAAACCAGATGATACACTTTCTGAACCGGTGAATTGTAATTGTTCAATTAAATATTCGTGTGATAATTGCGCAAATCTTCTTCTTTCATCAGTATCTAAATAGACATAATCAACCCATAATTCTGCATTAGAAAGTGTCAAACCAGTATTTCCTCCTGACAAAAGTAAATCACTTACTGGTGCAAATTCTATATTTACTTTAACTTCATGATATTGTAATGCAATTAATGGTAATGCTAGACCTACATTTCTGCAAAACCAAAATTCTAATGGCACACATACATCTTCAGTAGTATTAGTAGATGCAGTAGCTCCAACCATTATATTATAACCATCTCTTTTGCCTTTGGGTAATGATAATTCATTCCATATATACATCCATTCACCATATTGTTTGTCAATGCGCTGACCGCCAATTTCTAATTCAACATTTTTTAATAATCTTAATCCATAATAAGTTTTTGTACTAGTACCACCAGTATTGCTGAAAGTTCCTTTAAAATACATTCTATTTATTAAATCACCATTGCGTGTTACTAAAACACTTACACGGGAACCAAGAGACGCATTACCATTAAAAGTTTGTTGTATAGATTCTAACGCAAAGTTAGTATGTCTGCGATAAACTACTTTAAAAAAAGTAATTTGTGGATTTCCTGTTAAATAAACATCTTGAGCACCATATGCAACTAATTGTAATAGACCTCCTCCCATTATTAATTAATCCTTCTATATTATAATAAAAGATAATAAAAATAAATTTAATTAGAATACGCTATACCGCCCATACCCGACAATATTCTTAATACATTATAGTTAACGGCATATACTGAAATATCACCATCAATATCAGAAGTAACATTTAATACGGCAGTATCTATTCTTGACATATTAAGAGTGCCAGATGGTTGATGTTCTTCTGGTTTTAATGCGAATGAATATACATTTATACCTCTACCAGTTGGTATATTTTCGTGATGTTGATATGGTTGTATCATATCAAAATATTTACCTTCCCTTTCGGCAAAACGGTCGTTGCCATTTAATACAAGTTTTGCAGATCTTACAGGATTTTCTACGCCATTATTATATACATACGGATTATTACCAATTGTCCAAACTAATTCTTTAACAGGATGATTGAAATTTAATTTTACTTTATTGGTACTAGCATTAACAGCTTCAGAACCAGTGAATTGTAATTGTTCAATTAAATATTCGTGAGATGATTGAGCAAATTTTCTGCGTTCATCAGTATCTAAATATATGTAATCTACCCATAAAGAAGCACCATCTAAAGTACCATCAAAATCATCGTTTGCACTGAGTTCAATATTTACTTTAACTTCATGATATTGTAATGCAATTAAAGGTAACGCTAAACCTACATTGCGACAAAACCAAAATTCTAATGGTATATGAAATTTACCGTCGGTAGGACTACTACCTCCAGCAACCATTCTTTTATAACCTTCTTGTTTTCCAACTGGTAAAGATAATTCATTCCATATATACATCCATTCACCATATTGTTTATCTATTTTTTGACCACCAATTTCTAATTCAACTGATTTTATTAATTTTAATCCAGCCCAAGTATGGGCCCCAGTCATATCGGCAACTAAATACATTCTATTAATTAAATCGCCGTTTCTAGATATAGTAGAAGTTACTCTTGAACCAGCGGCAACTGTGCCATTAAAAGTTTGTTGTATAGATTCTAATGCAAAATTAGTATGTCTGCGATAAACTACTTTGAAAAAGGTAATTTGAGGATTACCTGTTAAATAAACATCTTGAGCACCATAGGCAACTAATTGAAGAAGACCGCCACCCATTATTATTACTTTCTTTATATTAATAACATTAGAAAAAAAATTTAATTAGAATAAGCTAAACCCCCCATTCCGGATAATATTCTTAATACATTGTAATTAACAGCAAAAACTGAAATAGTATCATTATTCTGAATAATGTTATATTTATGTGTTAATATAGCACTATCGATACGTGACATATTAAGTGTTCCGGAAGGTTGATGTTCTTCAGGTTTTAATGCGAATGAATAAACAAATATATTATTTTTTTCAGGAATATTAGTATGATGTTGATATGGTTGAACGTGAGAAAAATATTTTCCATCCCTTGGCGTAAATCTATCATTACCATTTAATTTTAAATTTGCAATATTTAAATTATTTTGATAATTAGGCCATTCAGTAGTAGTTATATCATTAATTTTTTTATTAACCCATACTATTTCTTTAACTGGATGATTAAAATTTAATTGTGTTTGCATTGATTTTGAACTAATTATTTCTTCGCCCGTAAATTGTAATTGTTCTATTAAATATTCGTGTGATGATTGAGCAAATTTTCTACGTTCATCAGTATCTAAATATATATAATCTAACCATATATTTATTTTTGGAAAAGATATATTAGTTATATCTGTATCATATACAATATTATCTTCGTTAAATGTTTCTGTAGGATCACTTTCCGGATCATCTTTACCTTTAATTTTATGTATTTTGGCATTTAATATAATTTCTTCTAATGAACAAAATGTTATATTTAATTTTACTTCATGATATTGTAATGCAATTAATGGTAATGCTAAACCAACATTGCGACAAAACCAAAATTCTAATGGAATAATTAATTTATTACTTTCTTTGTTTTCTTTTGATGTTAATAAAACGCCATCCGAACCTACCATTTTTTTATAACCTTCTTTTTTTCCAATAGGTAATGATAATTCATTCCATATATACATCCATTCACTATAATGTTTATCTATTTGTTGTCCGCCAATTTCAATAGAAACATTTTTAAGTAAAATTAAACCAACATAATTTTTATAATTTTGATAAGTTTGCAGTAATTCAGCGTTTTCGCTAATTATTTCACCATTCTCTTTTATTTTATCAGTTAATGTTTTTAGTTCAATTTCAATATATGCACGATTAATTAAATCACCGTTTCTTGATACAGTACATACAATTTTATTATTAAATCCTGGTGTGCCATTAAAAGTTTGTTGTATGGATTCTAATGCAAAATTTGTGTGTCTACGATAAACTACTTTAAAAAAGGTAATTTGAGGATTACCTGTTAAATAAACATCTTGAGCTCCATATGCTACTAATTGCAATAACCCCCCCACCCATTATTCTTACCTATTATTATATAAGTAAAATAAAAAAAATTTAATTAGAATATGCTAAACCACCCATGCCAGATAATATTCTTAATACATTGTAATTTACTGCAAAAATAGATACAGTATCACTTGATGCTGGTGTTGTACTATATTTTTGTGCTAATATAGCACTATCTATGCGAGACATATTAAGAGTACCAGATGGTTGATGTTCTTCAGGTTTTATAGCGAATGAATATACTTTTATGTTAGTATCAGGAATATTAGTATGATGTTGATATGGTTGAACATGGGAGAAATATTTTCCATCTCTTCTAGCAAATCTATCATTGCCATTTAATTTTAACAAAGCGGATTCTAATTTATCACCATATGAAAAATCTCGAGAAGCAGTAGCAGATTTTTCAACCCAAACAAGTTCTTTAACCGGGTGATTGAAATTTAATCTGGTTTGTGTAGATGATGAAATGCTTTCTTCGCCAGTAAATTGTAATTGTTCAATTAAATATTCGTGTGATAATTGAGCGAATTTTCTTCTTTCATCAGTATCTAAATAGATATAATCAACCCAAATATTAACATTTGGGAATGCAATAGAAGTTGAACCTTCTCTGAATGTTGTAGGTAGCGAACCATCACTTCCTGAAGTAAATTCAACGGTAACATCACTCAAACTAGCAAATTCAATTTTAAATTTTACTTCGTGATATTGAAGTGCTATTAATGGTAATGCTAAACCTACATTTCTGCAAAACCAAAATTCTAATGGTACAAATAATTTATTATTATTTGTTTTTGATAATTCTAAACCATCTTCGCCAACCATTTTATTATAACCATCTCTTTTACCATCAGGTAAAGATAACTCATTCCATATATACATCCAATCAGAATACTGTTTATCAATTTGTTGTCCTCCAATTTCAACAACAACATTTTTAAGTAATTGTAAACCTACATAATTTTTATATAAAACAAAATCTGTATCTGCAGTGTATTTGTCGTCTGGTAATTGATCAGCATCATCAACAATTTGAGGTAAATCCATTTCAACATATACACGATTAATTAAATCACCGTTTCTTGATACAGTACAAGTAATAGTATTATCAAAACCGGCAGTTCCATTAAAAGTTTGTTGTATAGATTCTAATGCAAAGTTAGTATGTCTGCGATATACTACTTTAAAAAAGGTAATTTGGGGATTACCAGTTAAATAAACATCTTGAGCACCATAGGCAACTAATTGAAGAAGACCGCCACCCATTATTATTAATTCTCTTTATACTATAATATAAGAAAAAAAATTTATATTACTTAAGAATGACAAAAGTAAATTATTTATATTAAAATGTTTAAAGAAAAAACATCTAAAAAAAGACTTAATAATAATGAAAAAACTAAAGATAATTGTACTTTAGATACAATGCATCATAATATTATAGAATTATTTGAAAATAAAAAAAAAGAAGAAAATAATTTACTTATTAAATTAGAAGAATTAAAGAAATATAATTCAGAAATAATTAGTAAAATAGAAAATTTATCAATAAATAAAGAAAATTTAGAATCAGTAGAATATAAAACTTTATGGAATAGTAATATTGAAACAAAAGAAAAAATAATAAATTTAAAAAAACAAATAAAGGATATAAATAACTATAACGAAATAGAATATTATAAAGACACAAGCGATATATTGTTCAATTATTATGATATAATAGAAAAAGAATCGAGTATAAATTATCAAAAAAATAAAAGAACAATAATGGATGCATTTAATAATAAAAACATATGCGAAACAAATAAAGATAAAACAAGTTTAGTAGATGAATATCTTTCTTTAACTAATAAACAACACGTTAAAAAAATAAATAAAGAAAATATCGAATTGTGTAAAGAATGTAATACAACACTAACTTGCTTACAACACGAAGCAATTATGATATGTGAAAATTGTGGTTTTCAAGAATTATTATTAGTTGAACAAAATAGACCGATATTAAAACAAAATGCGAAAGATGTTTCTCATTTTAGTTATAAAAGAATAAATCATTTTAGAGAATGGTGTAATCAAGTACAGGGAAAAGAAAGTACAGATATTCCAGATGAAATATTTGAAAAAATTATTAATGAAATAAAAAAGGAAAAAATAAGTGATACAAAAAAAATTACATACGCAAAAATGAGAGAAATATTAAAAAGATTGCGAATAAATAAATATTACGAACATATTAACTATATATTAAACCGAATAAATGGAATACCTACGCCGCAATTTTCAACAGAATTAGAAGAAAAATTATGTATAATGTTTAGAGATATACAGGCACCTTTTTTAAAACATTGTCCGAAAGATAGAAAAAACTTTTTATCTTATAGTTATGTTTTATATAAATTTTTTCAAATTTTGGGTTTAAATGAATATTTAAAATATTTTCCGTTATTGAAAAGTAGGGAAAAACTATATTTGCAGGATCAAATATGGAAAAAAATATGTATAGAATTAAATTATCCGATTATTCCATCATTATAATTTTTTTATTATATCTCTAATATTGTTTTGTTTTCCATTAAAATGATTTTTTGATAATAAACCAAGTACGTGCATAATATCTTTTGTATTTTTTTTTACAATTTTATTTTTGCCACCAATAGCAGCAAAATTTGATAGTGGTGGATTATAACTTAATGTATCAGTTTGCGATACATTTATATTTTTAGGCATTTCTTGAATATCATTTATTGTATAGGGTGCAGCGGCATCTAATAACATTTTTTATCTAAAATATATAAACAATTAAATTATATATTTTTATAATAATGTATACATTTAAAGAATTAATAAGCTTATATCATAAAATAAATGAAAATGATATTGATTATTTTAATAATCGTTACTATATAAATTTATATAATAATATACAAACAGATATTGAGAATGAAACTATATTAGAAAGTATTGTAATTAATAGTATTAATTATAATATGAATAAAATTAACAAAATATATATTATAATACCATTAATTTATACAATAACAATTTATCTTGGATTTAAACAATTTATATGTATGATTAAATAAATAGAATAAATGAATTTATATAGTGACAGACTAGGTAAATTAAATTTTGATGGCACAGATGGTTCATTAAATTATATAAATTTAGATAGTAAAAAATCTATAATAATAGGAGAAAATGCAGGAGAAAAAATATTAGTATCTAATACTTCAAACAATGAATTTAATGTATTAATTGGTAACAATGTTATAAAAAATGGTAATCGTGTAAAAGAGTCAGTAATAATAGGATATGGAATGTGCAAAAATATTAATAATGGTGAAAAAAATGTATTAATTGGTTATGATGATACAGAAAGGGAATTTAAAAATATAAATAATGTTATATCAATTGGTTATCTTAATATTATTAATTCAAATATAAACAATAATTTAATATATGGAAATAATAATAAAATATTGTCACAAAATTCGATATTAATAGGTAATAATAATAATATTTATTCCGATAATAATATATATATTGGAAATAATTTAATTGAAAATTGTAAATTAAATATAGACGATACAATTATAAAAAGTAATGAAAATTATATATATATTGGAGCAAAACCAAGTGATAAAGTATTAATAGGGTATGATATAAGATACAATAATATAAATGAAAATTTATCATCTATAAACGTGAAAAATGGATTACAAACTGATAAAATAAGTATAAATAATGTTACATTGAAATCACCAAATATATCAAGTAATATTGAATATATATTACCGAATAATAATATAAATAATTCAAATGAATATTTATTATCAATTAAAAATAATAAAGAATTATATTGGAAAGATTATAATAGTTTGTCAATAAAATCGTTAGATGATATAAGTAATGGAAATAAAAATAAATATATTACAGATAATATTTATAATAATAATTTAACTATAAAGGGAGTATTAACAGTTCATACATTAAATGTAATAGGTAATACGCCATACATTACAAATCAAGATTTATATAATAATATTGATAAATTTATTGGTCCACGTGGTTTAAAAGGCGACAAAGGTCAAAAAGGTGATACGGGTGTTCAGGGTATTAAGGGGGATAAAGGCGATGGCTATATAAGTGGTACGTATAATAGTAGCACAGGAATAATAAAATTTATAAGTAATAATCCTTCATTAAATTTTGAAACATTAGATATACGAGGCGATAAAGGAGATGGTTTTACTAGTGCATCATATAATATAGAAAGTGGTAAAATAACATTTAGAGGAACGAAAAATGAATTAAATTTTACAACAGAAAGTTTAAAGGGCGAAAAAGGAGAACCGGGAACAATTATAACAGATATAAATGCTGGAAATAATATAACAATTGAAACAAAAACAGTTGAAGAAAATGATATTCCTATAATAAATTTAAAAAATAATATAAATATTAGTAATATTAATATAAATGAAAATATAAAAGTAAATAATACAAAAATAAATACTTTTTATATATTAAATACAATATTTTATAAAGAGTATCAATTTAGTATTAATAATATATTAACAACTAATATTTTTACAATGGATGAATTGCCAAATAATACAATTGCAATATTAAGTGACATATTTATATCAAAAAATACATTAAATATAAATAATATAACACATCGTTTTGGTAAAAATCATAGTAAAATAAACTTAGATGGTAGTTTAAATACACAAAGACCTAGTTTATATTTAAAAGATATAAATAATAATCCAGTATCTTTAGAAAAAACAACACAAATAATAACCAAATCAATAGATAATATAGGAGAATGGTATAATTCAGTAATAATATATTTAGACAATGATAATAAATTATATTATTCAAATGATGGAATAAATGATGCTACAGGATGGATACATCTAATAGTAAAGGGATATTATTTATAATTAATCAAATCGCAATATACAATCGCCTCTAGATATATCTTGGCATAATTTTTTTTTTAATTGTTTTTTACTATCAATAATCATAGAATTATATAATTCATCATAATTTTCTATAGCATAAAATATAATATTATTATTAAATGCCCATCTAAAAAAATTTAATTGACCGATAGTTGTTTCAATATAATTAGTATTATCAATATAAAATGTTATACGTTGATGTCTTCTAAAAGAATCAAAATTTAATTTAGCATAAGATTTTAATTGTGCTCTGTAGTCTAAATATAAATTAAATTTTTTATATTTATGGTTATCAGTTGTATTTGGCAATTTGTAATAAATATTATTATCATTGTTTAAAATCCAGTATATAATATTATTATTTCTTGCATATGCGGTAACAAACCAGTCAATTAATCTTAAAGATAATTTATGTTTTCCGTTAATAATTTCATAAAGTAATTTCTTATATTTAGTATTTTTTTTATAAAAATCATTTAAAGAACATAGTAATAGTTCTTGTGATTTTTTCATAATTAATTAAATATCTATATATGTCTTTAAGTATTTGATAAAAAAATTTAAACGAATAAAAAAATAAATTTAAGCAGTCATTTCAGTTGGTGCGGAACCAATATCAAATAAACCAGCAACTCTGTTATCCGGTTCAATTGTACTTATTCCCCAAGGACTTACGGGAATTTGTGGATTTGGTGGTTCGTAACGTAATTGTAAATTAGCATTACGTAAGGATTGTCCAACCGTATTAACGCCGATGTGATAACCGGCTGTTAAAAAGTTTTGATCTTGAACATCACCTGAACCAGATGGGTTAACTTTCGCCCATTTTGAATTTGCACCTTGTGGCAATAAATCATCCGATGTTAATTTATCTCTAGGAAAGCAATTGGTAGATGATGAATCAGCGACTGGTTCTTCATCACTTACTTCTTCGGATGGTTCTGGGGTTTCAGATGATTCAGAAACGGGTTGATTATAAGAATCACCCAATGGATCAGAACCATAAATTTCATCGTTATAAAATTCTGATTTTAATCCTATTGATTTGTCTACCGAAAATTCAGGGTTATTTTGAGCCTTTAAACCAACAGAAGAAGCGGGAGTAGGTTCGCCTAAAAAGTTTTCCACATTATCAACTTGAGATTTAGAATTATATGTAATTAGTAACAACATTATTAATAATAAGAATAAAGCAATTGAAAATGATATAACAACTGTATTTTTATTTGAAGCCATCTTCCTATATTTTTTTTATACTATCTATTATCATTAATAGATAAAATATTCTTGATATTATTTTTTAAAATAAATATTTTATTATTCCAATTTTTATCTGATATATCCATATTTTTAATTTCATTAATTAATTCAGTATTTATAATTTTAAATGAATTTATTTTATCTATTTTATTTTTATAAATAATTAAATACTCGTCTAAACTATTTATTGTATCATTTAATGTATTTTCCCATTCTTTAGTTATATCTAAATTATTTATTTCTATATCATCATCATCTTTATAATTTGTTATTTTTATTTCATTTATTAACCATTTATTAACAATTTTATCTTTAAAAATAAATAAACCTAATAATTTAATTTTAAAATTAAATATATATTTATCGCTATTTTTAAAAATATCAAATATTTCATTATTAATATCTAAATTCTTATCATTATAATATATTTTTGTATTATTTGATACTATTGATTCCAATATATTTGTTTGTTCACATACAGAATTATAAAAAATATTTTTTAATTCTTCTTCAGTTAAATCATTAGAAAACCATTTTTTATTATATTTTAATATAGTATCTAATGAACATTTATCAATATCATTAAAAAAAGTTTTATTATCGGAATTAATATATAGTTTTAATTTCAATGCATTTGTTTTATTGGATAAATTGATAATATTATGAATTTTAATATCATATAAATCTATACTTATATTATTTATTGGTTCCGATATATAAGATTTTTTTTTAAAATAGGGGCTTTTAAATTTAACGTTCATATAAAAAATAATATATTATGCTATTTAATAATAAGATATAGCTTAAAAAAGAAATGACGCAAGAAAATGAAAAACCCGATTTTGTAAAATTTATTACAGACTATATTAAAGAAGAAATATCAAAACCAAATATAAAAACAGAAATAATTAAACCAATATTAGTATATTTATTATATTATATAATACCATTTATTATAATTTTTATATTAATAAACTTTATAACAACAATATTGGCAGTATTTTTAGCATTTCATTTTAAAAAATCTGGTATTTCAATGCTGTAATTCATATTGTGACTTTTAGTATTTTCATATAATATTGAAAATGAATATAGTTTATTATAATCTTGAAATTTATCATAATTTTTTACAATAAACCAAGCTCTTTTATATGTATTTTCTATTGTTTCATATGGTTCTTTCATAATTATATAAATATTATTATTATAATGTAATGATATATACTCAAACATATTATTTATAGTTATTTAATAATTATATCATTTTTTTATATAAGTAATGCGACAATTTATGTATATTTTTTAGATTATAGTAAATTAAAATGAATAACAATGAAATAAAAAATCTAAATGAATTATTAGATTTTAATACAACAAATAAAAATCACATACTTGATAATTTAATTACATCGGAAAATAATAATACAGTTAATAATATCGAAATAACAAATAATGTTTACAAAGATACTGATATAGAAAATTGGGGAAACAATTTACCCGAACTTTGTGGTAGTAAAAAATTAATTTTGAAAATATTAAATAATCCTATTAACAATAAAGAGTTATTACTTAAAAGACAATCCGCATATATTAATAATTACGACGATGTTTGTTTTAAAATATTAAAAGAATATGAAAATGATATTTTATGGACATTTAAATTAAATGATGAAATTTTAGAAGATAACGCAATACACGCACTGTTTCCATCTTCATTTATATATAAATATATTAATTTAATAGAACCAATATTAGATAGTTATCATTTTTATAAAATAGGTTTTATACCTTTATCATCTCTTATATATCCAATAACAAGTTTATTGGCGCCATTTTTTTATTTAAAAAAATATATGAATACAAATTTAACGATTAGTAACTATTTAACACTTATAAAAAATTTTTTAATTTTATTTTTTAAATCAACGGGCAATTTCAAACAAAACATATTAAAATTTATATTTTTTTGTATTTATGTTTTTATATATATGTATAATATATATCAAACATTTGAGTTTTCCTACATATTATATAATACAAAAAAAAACTTACATAAAAAAATGGATGGATTAATAAAATTTATAAATGAAGCAAATGAAATTATCGATAATTTTAATAAAGAAAAATCACAAGAAATTATGCTAAAACCATTTATAAATAAATACTATTATCCGTATGAATTAAAATTAAAAAATACAATGACTGATATTTATAAATTATGGAAAAATGATAGTATTAAAGAAACTATAAGTAAATTATTATTAACAATATATACTTATGATATTATAAATTCAATTAGTAAGATTAAAGTAGTTAGTAATTATAATAATTGTTATTATGATAATTATAATTCAACTAAAATATGGGGTATGAAAAATCCCGTATTAAGTACAACTCAGGTTTCAAATCCGGTTGATTTAAATAAAAATATTATAATAACGGGGCCAAATGCAGCAGGTAAAACAACATATGTAAAATCTATATTATCCAATATTATATTATCTCAAACTTTCGGTATAATATACGGTAATAAATCAAGTATGCAATTATATGATTGTATTTATTCTTTTATGAGAATAACAGATGAATTAGGTAAAAAATCTTATTTTGAAGCAGAAGCGGAATTATGTTTAGAAATGATTAATAAATCAAATGAAATGATAAAATTGAATAAAAAAGGATTATTTTTAATGGATGAACCAATGCATTCTACCCCTCCAACAGAAGGTATGGCAACAGCATATGCAGTTGCTGAAAATATAGGATTGAAACCAAATATTAATATAATTATAACGACGCATTTCTATAAATTAACAAATTTAGAAAAAAAATATCCTGATAAATTTATCAATTTGTCCGTTGAAGCAATAGAAAATAATAACAATTTTATTTTTCCTTATAAAATTAAAAAGGGAAGTTCTTATCAATGTATCGCTATAGAATTATTATCTGATAAAAAATTTCCATCATCAGTAATAAATAGTGCGAAAAATATAAAAAAAATAATATGCAATAATATTTTAGATAAATTTAATGTTTGATTTTAAAATGAATAATTTATATTATTATTTATTTTTAATTTTTGGTTTTATTAGTATTTTGATTGTTCTTTATTTCTGGAGAAAAATTATAAATTTAACTAATTCAAATGATATATTAGATAAGAAATGCACATTACTTAAAAAAGAAAATAAAGTATTAAAAGAAGATTTCATTACCAAAAAAATACCAGAAGATAGTAATGTTGTAATGAATGAAATATTTAATGTTAATGATTTAGATGAAAGTATTGAAATAGAAGTAGATAATGTTAATACTCCGGATACTTATGTAAAAGAACCAGAATTAGAAAATAATGAACCAATTAATGAACCAATTGTTGTAGATTTATCTAATGATATAACAGATATTGTAGATGAAATAATTAAACCTAATAATGATTCAGATATTAAAGATATAATTGATTTATCGGATATTAAAAGTGAAAAAAATGATGATAGTTCCAGTACAGTAAGTGAAATAAGAGTTGGTACATATAGTAGAAGTAAATTAAATAAGTTATCTGTTGATAAACTTAGAGAAATATGTATTAATAATAATGGTTCTGATGAAGGAACTAAACAAATATTAATTGAAAGAATATTAAAAGAAGAATATAAATAAAAAAAATTCTTAATTATGAATAGAGAGAATAATATTATATTATGAATAATAAATCAGATGAATATATGTGTCCTTTAAGAATGTCTGATGGTCGCTCAATGACTGATTATCGCCCTAAATGCATGGTAAATTATGATTTAGTTCAAAATATTAGTGATGCTAATTTAGTAAAAAGTAGTTATGAAACAAGAATGTATTTACAAAAAAATGCTTCTGATATTATGAAAAATCAAACACAAAAAAGTATAGATAATTTAATACCCCATACTAAATGTAAAAAACCTGTTGATATGGGTACACTTTTACCTGAAAAATATGTAGTATCTTGTAATTCAGTATCTTGTAATAAAACTCTATTTGATATAAATGGTCTAGGCGATGGTAGAGTTGGTGATACATCTCTTTTATTTGAAAATTAAATTTATGTTTTTTTTATAAATATTTTATATAGATAAGATAAAATGAATTTTAATAATGAATATGTATCTTCTATTATTAAAGTTATAGATAATAAGGTAAAAATAACAGGTAATTCTAAACAAAATTATCTTGTTGAAATTGTTGCTGCAAATCCAGCTGATAAATTAGGTAATTATAGTGGAACTAATTTACCTTTTCCTAATTATGATATAGCATTTGAAAATACACCTAATTATCATAAAGTTGAAAATAATATATTTGATATTACATTTGAATATCCAAATAGTTATTATTCTTTAGATAAAGGTATGATACAGATTAATCCTTCCATTAAATTTATGATTTATAAAAATGAAGAACTTATTTCTAATATTTCTGTTGAATTACCAAATAAATGTAATCTTAAAACTCTTATAAATAGAAATATTAATCACGTACCCGAATTCTATGATGATAAATATCATATATTACCTGTTGCAACCGCCGAGAATACTATGTATAATTATTCAGACTTTAAAATTATAAATAACGGTGCATAAAATATATTTTTTTTTTATTTAATTTATAAAATACCGGTAAATAAAAATTGATTAATTATCTATTATTAAAATTATATGGGTATAAATTTAATTATTGTTGAAAGTTATACAAAGACAAAAACAATAAATAAATACTTAAATGACGGAACAAATAAGTATATTGTTACTTTTTCACAAGGACATTTTTGTAATTTACCAAAAGAAAATCTAGGTATCAATATTACAAATTGGACTGGTAATTATGTAGTTACAAATAAAAAAATTATTGATAATATTCGTACACAAGTTAATAAAAGTGATAATATATATATTGCTTCTGATCCTGATACGGAAGGTGAAGCAATCGCATATCATATTTATAATCACATTAAAGATTTAATTAAAAATAAAAAATGTTATAGAATAAAATTTAATGAAATTACCAAAAAAGCAATTAAATATGCTATTGATAATCCTCTAAATATTGATTTAAATATTGTTAACGCACAAGAAACCAGAAGATTTTTGGATAGAATAGTTGGGTATAAATTATCTCCAATTTTATGGAATAAATTTAATGATAAATTTTTAAGTGTTGGCAGAGTTCAAAGTGTTGCTTTACAATTATGCATAGAAAAACTTAATAATATTCAAAATTTTAGTAATGAAAAATATTGGAAATTGGTTGGTAAATTTAAACAAAATAATATAGTAATTGATGCAACTTCTGATAAAATTACGGATGAAACACAATTAGAACAAATATTAAATAATTTAGATAATATTAATAATAAATTTAATTTAAAAATAGAATTATCTGATAAAATAGAAACACCTAAAGCACCTTATACAACAACTACTTTGCAACAAGATGCTTATAATTTATTTCACTATAATGCAAATAAAACCATGGAAATTGCTCAAAAATTATATGAGAACGGTTATATTACTTATATGAGAACAGATTCAGTTAATTTATCAAATGATTTTAAATTTAAATTACAAAAATATATACAAGATAAATATGGTGATAATTATTCAAAAATTAGAAATTTTAAAAATAAAATAGTAAATTCTCAAGAAGCACATGAAGCAATTCGAATTGTAAATCCAGATATTATTAATTTAACATTAACAGACGAATTAAATTCTTACCATGATAAATTATATAATATGATATGGAAACGAACAATCGCTTCACAAATGACAAATGCTGTTTATAAAAGTATTTATATGAATATAAATTGTATAAATAATGATAAATGTGATAAATATATTTTTATATCAAATAAAGAATTTTTAATAGAAAAAGGATTTCTAATTGTATATAATAAAGAATTAGAAGATTATAAAACTTATTTAAATAGTTTAAAACAAGATGATAATGTTACAATAGATACTATATCTCTAAATTGTGATTTATCTGAACCAGCATCTCTTTATAGCGAGGTTACATTAATTAAACAATTGGAAAAAAAAGGTATTGGTCGGCCATCTACATATTCGAGTATAATTGATAAATTATTAAATAAAAAATATGTTATAAAAGGAAAAAATCCATCAATTACTGTTACAACCTATGATTTAATAAAAAAACATAAAAAAGATATAAAAAAAAAGGAAAAAACAGTTAAAACAGGTGGTAATAGTAAAGATTTATTAGTTCCATCGCAACTTGGAATAAATACTGTTGAATATTTATTAAATATTATTCCATTTCTTTTAAATGTAACATTTACATCAGAAATGGAAAATGCATTAGATAAAATAGCTATAGGTAGTTTATTAAAAGAAAATGTATTACAAGAATTTTATCAAAAAATAACACCAATTATTGATAAATATGGAGTAATTAATAATACAAAAAAAGAATATAATACAGGGATTATAAAAACTAAATATGGTTATTGTTATTATCATAAAAAAGATAATAGATATTTAAATATTGAACCGTATTTAAAATGGAAAAATAAATCTGTTGAAAATTTAAATAATAATGAAATAGAATTTTTATCTTCATTGCCAAAAAAAATAGATAATAATACGTATTTACATTTAGGTAAATTTGGACTATATTTAAAATCCAGTGATAAAAATATTAAATTAGATAAAAAAAAATGGGATACATATATTAATCAAATTTAATATAAACTGTACTTGTATTTTTAACAGTATTTATTAGAATTTCATCTTGTTCATATAAATGACTATATTTTTTAGCAATATTTATTATCTCATTCATTATATTATTATCTTTTTGATGTATTAAAGTTAATGTATGAGTTAATTCTTTATTTCCATTCCAATAACCGATATTTTTAGAACATGTTGTAAATGAATTAAATTTATTTTTAATATATAAATTTACAAAATAATTCCATTCTTTTTTAGTTACAGTTTTAATAATATTATTTTTATTTATTTTTGAACCAAAATAACATACAGTAGTATAATACGACATATATATATATATATTCTAATTACTAATATATCTATTTAAGTTAAAGTTTATATTTTTATATTTATTTATTAATAAATTACATATATTAATATATTTATTTAATTCATTTATTAATTCATTTATATATAAGTAATTATTATTATTTATTAATTCTATTTTTTCTGTTTTTACTTTTTCATTATATATTAACCGGATTAAATCTTTTTTATTTAATAAATTTAAATCTTTATTATTTATATATCTACAAAAGGGACACTTATATTTAGCAGATACCGCTTTAATATTATTAAATAATAATAATTCAAATGTTTCTAAATTATTACAACAGTTTATACAGAGTGTTTCATTACATTGATAACAATGCAACGCTTCAGAATTAATACTATTTAAACATATTTTGCATTCCTTAATATTATTCATATTATTACATTAAGAATATTTAATTATTTTTCATATATTAACACTTATTTACTTGATTTTTTTTTTAAATTATGATTCAATTTATGTAATTCTTTCGCAATTAATGATAGTGAATCAGCTATACTTATACCATTGCTATCTATAAATACACCTTGAAACATAGCAGCAAGACCTTCGTTTGTTACACCAATGCTATCAAATATTTCATTTTCATCTTCATCTTCATCATCGTCTTCATCATCGTCTTCATCTTCATCTTCATCTTCATCTTCATCTTCGTCTTCATCATCTTCATCACTTTCATTATTTGCACTTAAATCATCATCACTATCATCATTTTCATTTATTTCATCATCACTATTTATTTCATCCCCGTTATTTTGTTTTTTATTACCTGATAATTTTTTTATATCTGTTAAAATTGATGTAATACTATTAGTTAAATTTATTTCATCTTCTGAATATGTACTACTGTTTTCATCATTATCTTTCTCGCTTATTACAATTGTATCTTTCATTATAAATTTTAATACTTAATTCTTTATATATTTTTTTAAATTATTATTAATTAGTAGATAAAAATATAATGAAATCAAAAATAATATGGTTAATGAGTTTTTTAATTGGATTATTTTTAACATTTTATGTAATTATTATTAATAATTTTTTTAAAAATCAATCAATCATAAAAGAATATTTTGTTAATGATACAGAAATAGATAATGCAGATATAAATAATGTAGAAATGCCGTTAGAAGAAAATAATGATACAATAGATAACGTTTCATCTATGCAAGAAACAGATGAAATAAGTAATACTGTTGAAAATAAAATAGGTGAAAAACCAGAATTATGTTATTCAAATTATAGAGAAACTAACATAAAACAAAAAATAAATGATTATACAATTATTCCGTTTAAAGATGATATATCAATTTTAATTAATACTTATAATGTAAAAAATAAAAAGATACATAATACAAAGTTTAAATGGTATAATGAATTAATTAATAATCATATATATAATAGCGATAATGAAAATAATAACGAGTGGTTTAACATTAGTAATCCTGTTAATTTAATAGAATATACAGATACTATTAATAGTGCGGATTTATTCAATGTTCAACTTTCGGGGCCACCAGGTATTAAATTAGTAAAAAATACGAATTATATATTAAATAATATGAGTATATTATCTATAATTAAAATAAATAAATTAGATGATGATGTTAATTATAATTTTATAGAATTGGCACTGCAAACAAATATTGATAACAATAAAGATAGTGACGGAGATAATATTTATAGTTGGGGTGTTATATCATTGCAATTTAAAAATATAAGTAAGTGTAAATTTAATATTATTATTAGATTTGGTGATAAAAAATATGAATGGAGCGATTTAGATAAAAGAATACTATTAAATAAAAATGTATTATTTGGTATTATTTATGATGGCAACAAAATTAAAGTTGTATTAGATTATTTATTTAAGGAATTTATTTTTGGTAACACATTACTAAAAGTTGGTTCAAATCCATTAGTTATTAATAAATATGGTTTAATAAATATGGAATTATTTACTTTTGTATATTATAATAAAAATTTATCTGATATTGAAATCGATTTATTTATTAAATATAATAATTATTATATAAATTTATTAAATAATAGAGAATCATTAGTAAATTCCTTATCACTATGTGAAAATGATAAAATATCAAAAATTAATACATTACAAGATAGAATTAATTATTTAAGCGAGCAGATAGAAGAAAAAGATAAACTATTAAAAAATATTAATAAACAATTAGAATATATATAAGAAATATTTATAAATTATATTTATAAAAACAATAATGACTATTAATGGTGCCATAGTTATATTAACACAAAATACAATAGAACGTAAAATTTATTTAAAAAATTGTTTATATTTTTTATTTCAAAATTTTAATAGTAAATTTAAATATCCTATAATAATTTTACACGAAGGGGATTATTATAATAAAGATAAACAAGAAATTTTATCAAGTGTTAGAATTAATTATAGAAATTTAATATCATTTACAGAAATTGATAAAACAGATTTTAAAGTCCCTGAATATATAGATGAAAATAAATTAAATAAACTTGTTAATTTGCAAATTGTTCCATATTGGAGAAATATTAAATATAGATTAATGTGTAATTTTTGGATAAATCATTTTACAAAATATACAAAAGATTACGATTATATAATGAGACTAGATGATGATAGTATAATCGAAGAACCTATTAATATAGATTTATTTGAATTATTAAAAAATAATGATAAAGTGTATTTATCAAATATTGTTCATATAGATTGTGGTTTATGTAATTTTAGAATGAAAGAATTATTTAATAAAATATTTCCAAATAGTTCGGATAAATTAGATAATTTATTTATAAAAACAAAAATACAAAAAAATAGTAAAGTATATACTAATGTTAAAAAGTTTATTAAAGAATTGGATAATATTGATATAGATGATGATATTGAATTAGATATGCCAATAATGTTTTATAATAATTTTTTTATAACTGATATTAATTTCTGGAAAAGACAAGATGTAAAAGATGTAATAACAGAAATAAATAAAAATGGTAATATTTTTTATTGTAGATATGGTGATGCACCATTGCAAACTCTTATTGTTAATTTATTAGAACCTGATAAAATAACTAGAAGTGTTTTTAAATATTCTAAAAGATTACAAAGAGAATGTTTTATAGATAGTGAAAATAATTTACATAGTTATATGCCAAGTGATTATAATAACTCTAGTTGTATTTTTGATAAAAAAAAATGATATATTAAAATTATATAAATAATATAATAATATGAAATATATAGGGGCACATATTAGTAAAAAAGGGACATTAATTGATACAATTAAACATTTGCATAGCAATGAAGGAAATGCTATACAAATTTTTGCATCTTCGCCAATGAATAGTACAATACCTGATATAGAAAAAATAAAATCAGAGTCAAAAGAAATTATAAAATATTGTGATGCAAATAATATTAAAATAGTTGTTCATGGTTCGTATGTTATAAACTTGGCTTCTGATAATATAAATAAAAGATATGTTGAAATAAAAGATAGATGGTGGATTAAATTATTACTTAAAGAATTAGATGCCTGTGAATTATTAAAAGGTGTTGGTGTAGTTATTCATGTTGGAAAACATACAATAAATACACCCGAAAAAGGATTAGAAATTATGTTCGAAGCAATAAAATATATAATTTCTTATTTACAAAGTAATAAATATAATTCTAAATTATTTATTGAAACTCCAGCAGGTGTTGGTACAGAATTATTGACTACTGCTGAAACATTTATTAAATTTTATAATAGATTTAATAAAACTGATAAAAAATATTTAGGTATCTGTTTAGATACTGCACATATTTGGTCATCAGGTAATGATTTAATACAATACTATAATACGTTTAATGATATCTATAATGATATCGGTGTTATTCATTTTAATAATAGCAAAGTTGAAAAGGGATCTTTGATTGATCGACATGAATTTATTTTTAGTGGAAAAATAAATACAAAATGTTTAGAATTATTTTTAAATAATTTAAAATCTAATAGTATAATTATATTAGAAAAACCTTCTACTGATTTGCTAAATGAAGATATTAAATTTATAAAAAATAATTTTAATTAACTATACTTTATGGAAATTATATTTTCCTATTATTTTTTTATAAAAAATGATTATTATTTTTAATAATTAAATAAATGTATTATTTAAAATTATATTCAGTTTTATTTCTAAATATTATTGAAATTATTAATTCAATACATATTTATAAAAATAATAATAAATATATACATAAATCAAAATCAGATGGTTATATGAAAAAATTATTATATAGAACTGATAAATCATATTCATATCATTCGGATGATAAATATAACGAAAATTATTTATTTCCTCTGAGTTATACACATTCTAAAATTGAATATATTTATGATTTTAATAAACCAGAACTAAATAATAATAGAAAAACAATTTCATATTATAATGAATATTATCATGACTTTTAATTTAAAAAATTGATATTTTATATTTATATTATTTTTATTATGAACGAACATAATATTAATGTCGCTAATCAATATAATTTAATTTCTAATTCTTTTGATAATTCAAGAGTTAGAATTTGGAATAATGTTAAACAATTTTTAAATACTAAAAATAATAATGAAGAATTGTTAGATTGTGGTTGCGGTAATGGTAAAAATATGATTTACGCAAATAAAATCGGTTATGTTTCAGAAGGATTTGATATATCAGATAATTTGTTAGATATTTGTAGACAAAAAAATTTAAATGTATTTTATCACGATGTTCTCGATTTAAAACTAAAACAAAAATATGACAAAATTATTGCGATTGCTATATTACATCATCTTAAAAGTGTAGAAGAACAAATATTATCTATAAATAATTTATTGGACTGTTTAAAAGATGGTGGTTCTTTATTAGTATCTTTTTGGTCAAAAGAAAAAAATTTTAATAACAGTGAATATAGTAAAAATGCTGTTGATTATAGAGATTTTAAAGTTGGTCCTAATATTGTTGATTGGAAATTAGATAAAAATAATACTGTAAAAAGATTTTACTATATTCATGATTATGATTCGATTATAAATCTGGTAAATAAAGTAAATCATAAATATATTATATATTGGGAAATGCAAAATTGGTTTATTATATTTTATAAATAATATATTCTAATAGTTTATATAGAAATGTTAAAAAAAACTAAAACATATATTACATTTTTTATTTGTTTTTTAATAGTTTTTATTCTTTTGGTAACTTTATTATATTTTTTTACAAATAGTAATAGCAGAAATAATAGAATTTGTTTAACTATTGATCAATATAATAATTTATTATCAAATACTACTCAAATTATTCCTGAACCACAACCTATATATGACAAAACTGACACTATTAAAAGAGACCATAAAGTTCTAGATGACGATTTATACCCACCACTAAATCGTTCTGATACAAATACGCATACACAATTGGCAAATAATATAATTAATCGTAATATGTATGTTAAAACAAATAATATAGATGATACATTTAGACTTGTTGGATATGTTACTAATAATGCAACTGAAACTGATAATGGAAATAATAGTTGGAAATTATTTGGTAGACAAAAAGATAGACATTCTTCCGAATTTTATATGACACCAACAAACAGCAATAATGATTTAAAAATTCCTCTAACAAGAGATATTATTGTTAATGATAAATTAGATGATATATATTCTATACCAAATACATTAACATTTAATTCTCCATTATTAAATAAAGAAGCTTATAACGTTGTAGAAGTTCCTAAAGCTGATTTAAGTTTTTCATCTGATTATTTATAATATACACATATGAATTCCTGATAATAATACTACTATGCTTCCAATATTTATTATTTTTTTATTTATTTTATTTTTAAATATTATAGAACGTAAATTTGAATATAATAAAGGTGATTGAAGTAATATAAATATTGGACTAGATATTCCATATGGTACTAATGTTGCTATTAATAAAAATATAAATGCTATTTTTTTACTTATGTTTGTTCCATATACGACTGGTATAGTTTTAATATTTTCCTCTTTATCACTTTTCTTATCTAGTATATCTAATATAATTTCTTGCCACATTATGATATTAAATATATATATAACTGGTTTTAGTATATTTATAATACTTTTATCTACAATTATACCCCCTATTATAATTGATTGTGTAATTGTTAATGCAACACCAATATTTTTTAATAATAATATTGGTTTTATTAAAGGCGTATATATATATGAAAACAATATTGAACTAGATAATATTATTCTAGCATTTGTATTATTTATTAAAGATATTAATATTATATTAATTACATTTAATAAATAAGACGCTCTTAATACTTCTTCACTTTTTAGTAATCCTTTATTTAATACTTTCCAGTCCTTATATTTATCCACGCCATGAATATAATCAAAATAGTCATTTATTATCATGCTATTGCTTCCTATCAATACTGATAATAATCCCAATAATAATATTTCAGGGTTATAAAAAACATTTACATTATGTGTTGCTATATAACTACCCGTTATTGGTAACATAAATTCAAAAGGTATATTTTTCGCTCTTGATAATGTTAAATAACTATTAATATTTGTTTTAAAATTAATATTTTTTGGTAAATTACTATTTAAACACATAAAAGGTGCAAAACAATTTGATAGTTCTAAATAGAGTAATAATAATAATATTTTTCTCATAAATATAAAAATTGATTTTATATTTATATATTAATTAATGGATATCAATAATATTTTCGAAACATATATTAATAATATGATTGAAGAAAAAAAATTTTAT
>Ga0255759_10000652_pt1 | contig 31279 bp, 29 predicted proteins | sample 101ome_20_FD_179959 | JGI IMG/M metagenome (GOLD analysis project Ga0255759, IMG submission 179959) | Coastal salt marsh microbial communities from the Groves Creek Marsh, Skidaway Island, Georgia - 101404AT metaG (version 2) | ecosystem: Environmental > Aquatic > Marine > Intertidal zone >...
TATCATCAAGGCGCTGATGTCACGGTGGTACCCGTGAGAGTGGGCGTTGGTATGCGTGCGGGCGCTAACATCGGATACATACAATTTTCTGGGGAAGCTGAAGTCAATCCTTTCTTCTAACTTGATTCTTCCCTCTTTTAAGCTTGAGCATCATGATCCCTATGATTACTTCCCCCTGGATCCCATTGCCCCAAACTCACAAATGGGGCTCAGAAAATTCATACCCAGTGAAGAGGATCATAGAAATCGAATCATACAGTCAGACTCTCAATTTGAGAAATTTATTGAGCATAAAAAAAATTGCCTGCAAGCAGATTTTTATCACTATTTTATAAAAGAACATAAAAAGGTTTGTATAAAAAATGTGATTTCGGATCTGAGCCTTTTAATGGGTAGAGAAGAGGGATCCTTCTCGGAGTTATCTTCATGCATGCAAGAGGACGTGGTCATTGTGTGTCAAGAGGCCGATAACAACTGGGTTGAGGCGGCATCGATCTGCTTTCCAAACGGCTGGGATGCTTGGGGAGCTGTGGGCAATTCCTTTGATCATGTCCATGAAAAAGTTCCTAACATAAAAAATATTGTTTACGGTGAGCGTACAAAAAAAATGATTAAGGCCATCATCGAATCAAATTATTGCTTTGAGCGCGTTGGGGCTATTAGCATCAATACATCACCCGAATGGATTAGGCATCCCGCGCAAGCAGATCCGAGAGAGTCATTCACCGTAAACACAGATAATCTTTACATCAGATTTGAGAGGCAGGTTTGCAAGGGCTATCAGGAGATCGGAGAAAATTCATCTTCTGTGTCAGGGTTTGTATTTCTAATTAAGACTTACATGCTGAGCTTTAATAGGCTCACAAATCCTCAGAGACGCTGCTTGTTAAGGACGGTAGAAGAGAATCCAAAGGGCCTCTACTATCATAGTTGGATAGCGCAACATCAAGACTTATTAATGGAGTGGATTAGCCTGAGACTTAACGATAGCGAGCGTTAACCTTATCCATACCTTTTTGGCCTGGGCATAACTGCTCATAAGGCAGGTCCCTAAGAGGTACCTTTGACGTTCTATTGATGGTATGAAGATCTGGCTCGTCCTCATCAATAAACAGGAGTCCGGTTACAATCTCTCCTTTTGAGGCTCGGGTGTTAACGTACTGTAACGCAGATACACGATCAGTTGGGTCATATTCTTTTGATACTTTTCTAAGTACGACACTACCTCCGTCGTGCATATCAACTGTCACTGCCTCACCCGCTTCATACTTTTGTTTGATCTCATCTTTAGGCTCCACATAATCTACATGCACCGCCTGATGGTAATACTCACGGGTATGGGCATAACTCTTTGTAGATTCAGTATGATCGTTAAAGGTCACGCACGGGGAGATCACATCCACGAGAGCAAATCCCTTATGCGCGATGGCAGCTTTTAATAAAGGCACTAACTGCTCTTTATCCCCTGAGAATCCTCTTGCGACAAAAGTTCCGCCTTGGACAATAGCCATCTGAACAGGATCGAGGGGAGGTAGCTCATTGATATCACCCTTTTTAAGTTTTGATCCCTTGTCAGCTGAGGCTGAGAATTGTCCTTTGGTCAAACCATAGACACCGTTATTCTCAATCACATAACACATATCTAAATTTCTACGTACCGCATGTCCAAACTGACCTAGGCCAATCGATAACGAGTCGCCGTCTCCTGAGATGCCAATAACCGACAACCCACCATGGGCTGCATGCGCACCGGTGGCGACTGATGGCATACGACCGTGCACCGAGTTAAAGCCATGTGACCCTCCTAGGAAGTACGCAGTTGTTTTAGATGAGCAACCAATACCGCTTATCTTAGCTGCCATATGGGGAGGCACATTTAATTCAAAAAATGCCTGTACCAGTGCCGCAGTTACTGAGTCATGACCGCATCCTGCGCATAGCGTAGAGAGACCGCCTTCATAATCTCTAATGGTCAGTCCAAGCTCATTACGACTCAACCCACCATGAATAATCTTAGGCTTGGCAATATAGCTCATGCCACCGCTCCTTTGGCTAAATGTTCATCAATCGCAGATACCACAACTCTTGCTGCTAGTGGCATTCCTGCATAATCTAAAATCGATATCAATTGATCCTTCGTTGCCTTGGTCTCAAGGGTTAATAGACTCTTAAGCTGAGCGTCTCTGTTTTGCTCAACCACATAAATCTGATCGTGGCTCTCAATAAATGCTTCCACTTCTTGCGTAAATGGAAACGCCTTAACGCGAAGGTAATCAATAAATATATTTTGTGCTGCGAGCCTATCCATCGCCTCGAGCACCGCATAATCACAACCGCCAGAGGAAATGAGGCCGATCTTGGTCTTCTTTTTCGCTTTGGTCAATACTGGCTTAGGCACTAAGGTCTTCGCCGTTTCCCATTTAACGAGTAATCGATCGAGAACCTCTTGATATTCATCAGAGTTCTCGGTGTAACCACCAAACTTATTGTGACCAGAGCCACGTAAGAAGTAGGCACCTTTTTTATGAATGCCCGGATAAGATCTCGCCGCGATGCCGTCACCGTCAACATCAAGATAACGATAAAAGGCTGCAGCCTCGTCAAGCTCTTTCTCGCTTAAGACTTTACCTCGATCGGGCTTATAGGCTCCGTCCCAGTTAAACTCTTCAACCATCCAGTCGTTCATACCAATATCCAAATCCTGCAGAACAATCACAGGGGTTTGAAGTCTCTCTGCTAAGTCAAAGGAGTTAATAGCCATCTCAAAGCATTCCTTAGGATTGGCTGGAAAGAGAACGACGTGCTTTGTATCGCCATGAGAAGCATATGCTGCGGGCATTATGTCTGATTGTTGGGTGCGGGTAGGCATGCCGGTTGAGGGGCCGACACGTTGCACATCAATTAAGACCGCTGGAATCTCTGCGAAGTATCCAAGACCTAAAAACTCTCCCATCAACGAAACCCCTGGGCCACTGGTTGACGTAAAGGCCCTAGCGCCATTCCAGGAGGCGCCAAGAACCATACCAATCGCAGCAAGCTCATCCTCAGCTTGAATAATACAGTAATCCCTCTCGCCACTTTCAGGGTTCTCCCTGAACTGCTTACAGAAAGATTTGAACGAGTCCATAACAGTGGTGGATGGCGTAATCGGATACCAGGCGGCCACCGTTGCGCCTGCGTACACACAACCTAAACCGGATGCAGTGTTACCATCTATCATGATGTGGTTCTTTGTTTTATCGAGTGCTTTGAGTTTGGTGTCTAAAGGACAGTCAAAATGCTCGAGCACATATTCTTTACCCATCGCGATAGCCTGTTTATTGGCAGGAATTAATTTTTCTTTCTTAGCGAACATCTCTTCAATCAGTGCATGAATAACCTTTTCGTCAATTTCTAAGAGCGCTGATAGGACACCTACATAAACCATGTTCTTCATAAGAATCCTGGCTCTTGGGTTACTAAAGGCCTCATTACACATCTTTGCCAGGGGCACGCCCAGAACGGTTATGTCCTCTCGCGTGAACTGTTTTTCTCTGGGCCATGAAGAGTCATAAATGAGATAACCACCAGCATCTAATTGCTTTAGATCCTGACCGTAAGTCTGGGCATTCATGGCTACCATAATGTCGGTTCTACCGGCTCTAGCAAGATACCCATCACCGCTGACACGAATTTCATACCAGGTCGGAAGACCTTGGATGTTACTTGGAAAATAATTTTTCCCTGTCACCGGGATGCCCATCCTAAAAATGGACTTCATCAGTAAGTTATTGGCACTGGCAGAGCCGGTACCATTCACATTCGCAAGTCGAATGACAAAATTATTTAGGCGGTTTTCTTTATCTGACATGGCGTGATAGCGATATTAGGATCATCAGATGCCCTTGGGGATTTAATCCATGATTTTTGCATGTCCCAAGCACCGGTGGGACATCGTTCAGCACATAAACCACAATGGACACATAAATTTTCGTCCTTAACCATTACGCGAGACGTTTGTTTTAAAGGCTCAGACACGTAGAGCAAAGCATTCTTATCGAGAACGGGGGCGCGCAAGTTTTTCTTAAGCTCCTCCTCAGTCTCTTGGTTAGGGGTAATGGTGAGACAGTCTACCGGACAGATATCAAGGCAGGCATCACACTCAATACATAAATCTGGCTCAAAGACCGTTTGTAAATCGCAATTCAGGCATCGCTCGACTTCAACCGCAAATTGCTCAGCAGTGAATCCTAGCTCAACCTCGATATCAAGCTTTTTAAATCTCTCAACAAGCTCGACGTTAGGCACAATCCTTCTTTCAGAGGTATCGAAGTTATTGCTATAGCTCCACTCGTGAATGCCCATCTTGGCGGATGACAAGTTAACACCTCTTGGCAGTCGATCATTCAAGTCTTCAGCGTAACAATGTTTGTGCATGGAGATGGCTGCTTGGTGTCCATGCTCCACAGCCCAGATAATATTTTTCGGTCCAAAGGCTGCATCGCCCCCAAAGAACACACCTTTATGTGTTGACTCAAAAGTTTTTTCATCAACCACCGGCACATCCCACTTATCAAATTCAATGCCGATATCCTTCTCAATCCAGGGGAACGCATTATCTTGCCCGATGGCGAGTACCACGTCATCGCACTCAAACATTTTTTCACCTACAACACGTGTCTCTGTAATATTGCCTTTCTCATCCAGGTCATACTCGAACTCCTCAAAAATCATTCCCACGAGCTTTCCATTCTCATGAACAAACGACTTCGGTGAATGGTTAATCACAATCTCTACATTCTCTTCCTCAGCATCTTCGAGCTCCCAGTCGGAGGCCTTGAAGAATTGTCTGGGCTTTCTTGCCATCACCTTGACGCTTTCGGCGCCCAGACGAAGCGAGGTGCGACAGCAATCCATCGCAGTGTTACCAACACCAATGATAAGTACCTTCTTGCCGATGGTATCAATGTGATCAAAGGCCACTGACTCAAGCCACTCAATACCTATATGGATATTAGACGCTTCATCCCTTCCAGGAATATTTAAATTTTTACCCTTAGGCGCACCGCTTCCAACAAAGATAGCATCATAACCCTCATCAAGCAGATCCTTCATGCTGTTTACGGGTGAATTTAATCTAAGATCAATGCCCATATCAAAAATATAATTCATCTCCTCATCGAGAACCTTGGCAGGTAGTCGGAATGAGGGAATGTTCGTACGCATTAATCCACCAGGCTTATCAAGAGCCTCGTAAACAACAACCTCATAGCCTAATGGCGCCAGGTCATTGGCAACCGTGAGTGAGGCACAACCGGCACCAATCAGAGCCACTTTTTTTCCATTTTTCTCAGTAGGTGCCTTGGGTAAGCGGTCTGTAATGTCGTCTCTGTTATCTGCTGCGACACGTTTTAAGCGACAGATAGCAACCGGCTTTTCTTCGACCCTGCCTCGTCTACAAGCAGGTTCGCATGGTCTGTCACAGACACGACCCAAGATTCCAGGAAAAACATTACTCTCACGATTGAGCATATAGGCATCTGAATACCTGCCCTGTGAAATGAGTCTTATGTACTCTGGGACATCAGTATGCGCCGGGCAAGCCCATTGGCAATCTACAACCTGATGAAAATACTCTGTGCCTTCTGTTTGGGTGGGTTTCATTGGTGGTGTGTCAGTAGCTTTAGGAAGTAATAAAAAAACCCTTAATACGTGTGTCAAAAATTATATAACAAATTTGTCATATTGCTGACTTGTATTATAGATAAATTAACGATCTTCTCAAGAAAAGTCGTACACAATTTAATGTGCTTTTTCATAGAGTTTGCTATCCTGAAATAGAAATAGAAATGAATCTGAAAAAACCCAAAATCGAAATCGATAAATTTAAGCCTTTTCAGTGGATCATAGGTCCTATTTTGTTACTAAGTTATTCCATGACCTTCGCTCAGCCACTCCCGATGAGTGACAGCGAAGAGAATGCAACGGATGGCATTATCTATACGAATTTACGCTCTATCTTTGAGTCACGGGAGGAGCTTGCTACTCTGATTAACGAAAATGCATTCGCTGAAGCCTATCCCATTGCATTTGCTTTAACTGAAATGCTTTTGATAGAGTTTGGTGATGAGAGCGAAGAGTATGCGAATGGCATGCAGGATCTTGCCATAATCCAGAGAAACCTAGGTCTCTATGAGGACTCGATTCAGTCACTCTATGTTGTCATAGAATATAACTACAATAATGAGGGTTCCTTTTCAGAAAAAAATATATTCCCGCTGCAAACTATGGGGGCAAATTATTATGACCTTGAAGACTATCAAGCTGCCTTTACAACTTTTGAAGATGCGAAGCTTATTTCTAGAAGGACGCTAGGGCTTTTAAATGAGGTACAACTTGAAATCATGCGCTACCAGTCCAACATACTGATCCAAGGGGGGGACATTGAATCTGGCATAGCACTGCAAAATGAGGCATTAAGATTAGCAAGAAGAGCATCAAGCGATGACTATGAGAAGAGGATTAATTTTCTTTATCAGTACGCTGAATGGTTTTTTGGTGTGAATCAGTGGGAACGTGGTAGGGGTCTTTTGATTCAGGTACTGGACATGCAAAGAGCCTATGAAGGTGAGGAGAGCCCAAATATTATTAGAACTTATAGAGAGCTTGGTACAAGCTACCGAAGACAGCAATTTAATGATCAGAATGGTCTGGGTTATCTCTTAAGGGCTAACAGAATGATTAATCGTAATCCTGACAGCATCGATGCTGTAGAAAAGGCACTCCTCTATAGGGACTTAGGTGACTGGTACACCGCATTTAGTAGAGTGACGGATGGAGTAAATCAGTATTTAAGAGCTTGGGAAGTATTACGTAATGAAGATGGAACCTATCCGGAAATATTAATCGATTGGTTTGCTGAGCCAGTTCCAGTGATACAAAGAAGGCCCAATCAGAGAGGATTGACCAATGCCGATGATGAAAGAGGTTTGCCAGGCATTGTGATTGCCGACTACTTTATAGATGAAACAGGCAGGACTCAAGAAATTGAAATTATTGAATCCAGCCCTGAGGGTCTTAAGGATGGTACCGTCTATGCATCGATTCGAGACACGCGCTATCGCCCGATAATGATCGATGCGATCCCTATGAGTTCAGATAAGAGAACTGAAACGTTCTCTTATCTTTATATCCCGACACTCAGTGAAATGAACTAGCGAAGATTATCTAAGTTATAACCTCGCTCATCATGAGTTGCTATATCCAAACCATCAATTTCATCTTGTTCGGAAACCCTTATGCCTAACCATTGGTCAATAAGCTTGATCAACAAATAAGAAATAATCAGTGTCCATACTATGACACTTACAGTCCCAAGTAGCTGAACATGAAGTTGATCTAAGATAGATACACCCTCATCAAGGCCTAAGCCTCCAAAATGCTCTGATGAAAAAACTGATGTGAAGAGCAATCCAAGAATTCCACCGATACCATGCACAGGAAAAACATCCAAAGAGTCGTCGATCTCAAATCGTCTTTTCACAACTTGTGTGGCATAAAAACATCCTGCCCCGCCAATGATTCCAATCATGAATCCGCCTAAGGGTCCTACAAAACCAGAGGCTGGTGTAATCGTAGCTAAGCCTGCAACCATACCGGTAACCACGCCCAGAACACTAGGTTTGCCAAACTTGAGCCACTCAATCCCAATCCAAGTTAACGCAGCTACCGATGCGCTAATATGTGTTACAAGGATGGCCATGCTGGCTGCGCCATCCGAAGCGAGCGCACTGCCCCCATTAAACCCAAACCACCCTACCCAAAGCATCCCTGCCCCCAAGACAGTCAATGGTAGGTTATGCGGGGGCATTGGCGTTCTAGGAAAACCTTTTCTTGGACCCAAGTATATAGCAAATACTATTGCTGCTACACCCGCCGTGGCATGAACAACAGCTCCGCCTGCAAAATCTCTGTAACCCATATCACCGAGCCAGCCACCGCCCCAGACCCAATGCGCAACAGGAAAATAGACCAATATCATCCAGCCGATTACAAAAAGCATAAGTCCTTTAAATTCAATACGCTCGACAAAGGCACCCACAATCAAAGCAGGCGTGATGATTGCAAAGGTAAGTTGGAACATAATAAAGGTTGTTTCAGGATAAGTTCCTGCCATTGAATCGAGCGATACAGACGCTAAAAATGCAGGACCAATGGACCCCATGTAGCCTCCAATCGTCTCACCAAAGGTCATGCCATAACCAAAAAGTACCCACATGACTGTGACGACACAGCAAATGACAAAACAATGCATCAACACTGACAGAACATTCCTTTGTGATACCAGACCTGAGTAAAAAGCTGCCAAACCGGGCAGAGTCATAAAGAGCACTAAGGCGGTAGAGGTCATCAACCATGCATTGTCTCCACTGTTAAGCTCTTGTGCGATTAACGCTGAAGTAGCACCAAAGAACAAGAATCCAAATGAAAGAATATATTTTTGGAGCATTTTATAAAGCATCTTCACCTGTCTCCCCTGTTCTAATTCGATAAACTTCAGAAACCTCTGAGACAAAGATTTTTCCATCACCGACCTTGCCTGAGCTTGCAGATTGTAAAATCGCATCAACAGCATTTTGTGCTAAGTCATCAGGTACAACGCACTCTATTTTTACTTTGGGTAAAAAATCAACGACATATTCAGCACCTCTGTACATTTCAGTATGGCCCTTTTGTCTTCCAAAGCCTTTTACCTCTGAGACCGTCAAACCCTGAACACCAGCCTCAGAAAGTGCAGTTCGAACATCCTCAAGGATATATGGCTTAATGATTGCAGTAATTAATTTCATAGTGCTCCTAAATTCGTTTAAATTCCTTTTCCTTCAAGTTACTATAGTGGAAAATAATATTCAGCAAAAATGTCAAAAACTTGGTCTCAAAAACTTAAAATAAAGCAATTTAAAGATTTTGAAGTTACCCCAGAGAATCTCTTTAATAACAGAAGAGCGCTTCTCAAGTCAGCTTTTGCGCTTGGGCTTTTACCCTCACGTAGCTATGGGCATGTCACAGATATAGAGGGCTACAGGCCTTGGGATCAGGAATATCCTGGTATCTTAAATGCCTACGAAGATATTACAAATTACAATAATTTTTATGAATTTGGGCTTGATAAGTCAGATCCTGCGCGCTATTCACATACACTTGAGACGCATCCCTGGCAAGTTGAAGTTTCTGGCCTGACCAATAAACCTGGGGTCTATGACCTAGAGGAAATTATTCAACCCATGCAGCTAGAGGAGAGGGTGTATAAGTTACGATGCGTTGAAGCTTGGTCGATGATCGTGCCTTGGATTGGTTTTTCTTTGGGTAGTTTTTTACAACAATTTGAGCCTCAAGCAAATGCAACTTTTGTTCAGTTTTTTACTTTGTACGATACCGATATGATGCCAGGCCAAAGATCACGAGTCTTAGATTGGCCTTATCGTGAGGGCTTAACCATGGCAGAGGCCATGCATCCTTTATCATTTTTAGCTACGGGGCTTTATGGAAAAACATTACCCAATCAAAACGGTGCGCCAATTAGGCTCGTGGTGCCATGGAAATATGGTTTCAAGAGCATTAAATCCATTGTAAAAATTGTTTTTACTGACCAAAAGCCTTTAACTAGCTGGAATCAGGCAAATGCTAGGGAATATGGATTCTATTCAAATGTGAATCCAAATGTCAGTCATCCTAGGTGGAGTCAGGCATACGAGAGAGTGCTTGGGCAAGGCTTCTTTACCCCAAGAGTTCCCACCGAAATGTTTAATGGCTATGGCGAACAAGTAGCTCATCTTTATGATGGCTTAGACTTACAAATTAATTATTAATGCTTCCCATTAAGCTTTTAAAATGGATTGCTTTTATCCTGTCTTTGCTACCTTTTCTGATTCTTATCCTTGGAATCAATAATTTTATTAATTTGGGACCAAATATTGTTGAGGCGGTTCTTCATAGGACTGGGAACACCTCGCTTAATCTACTGATGATAGTTTTACTCCTGCCACTCATGGCCAAGCATACTCTTTTTAGAAATTTTATCGTTCTGTCCCGTATGTTGGGTCTTTTTAGTTTTTTCTATGCTGCACTGCACCTGTGTGTTTATCTATTTATTGATCGAAATATGTCGATACTTAGCATCCAGGATGATTTTATCAGTAGGCCCTATATCTTGGCAGGAATGATAGCTTTTCTTAGCATCACTCCACTAGCACTGACCTCTTTTAGAAGAGCACAAATTAGACTTAGAAAACTTTGGAAAAAAATTCATCAGCTGGTTTATCTTGGAACCGCGTCGGGAATAATTCACTATATTTGGCAAATGAAAATCGACTTGAGCCTCCCCATGCTTTATCTCGTAGGTTTTTTAATTATCTTGGAGTTAAAGAAAGGATTTAGAGTAACTTAATTCTTCTTAAGAAACTTTGGAATAGAGAATTTAGGCTGATCCTCTTCTTCGATCAGTTTTGGACCAAATTTAGAATTCTTCTCATGCGCAATCATACTCATCTCTAAAATTATTACTGCTAACTCCTCGGCTTCTTTTTTGGAAAGCTTCCTCGCCCTGACTTTAGAAGAATCCTCATCACCAAGCATATGGGTAAGCATGTCAAATCTTGAACTAATTTCTTTATTTAATATGCTATTGGGATCAAGCTTAAGAATATGCGATTTATATGAATCAGAAAGTCTTTCTTTGATCGAGCCATCAGACATGAGTTGTGATGCTGCATTAAATAATCGTGCTTTTAGATTCATATCTTTAGACTATCAAATGAATAGATATTGTCTAGACTAAGTCTTATTTAATTGATACTTTTTGATGCGATCGTGCAAAGTTGTCGGCCTAACCCCTAGCAAGGTAGCCGCTCCCTTAGGCCCTGATACCCGCCAATTGGTTTGGATTAAAGCTTTTTGTAGATTATCTTTTAAAAATTCTTGGACTTCCTCCTCGCTTAATATGTCTGGTCTAGATTCTTTTATCTTGTATACCTCATGGTCTATTGATTTTGTTTGACCACTCATCTTTAAATCACTCATAGCTAAATCAAGCCTGAGCTTATCGCTACTACTTAAAATTACCCCCCTTTCTATGACATTTTTAAGCTCTCTGATATTTCCTGGCCAAGCATAGGACTCAAGAAGTTCAATGCTAGAGGAATCTAATGAAAGCAGGGGCCTTCCAAATTCTTTACAGGTAATAGCAAGAAAATGATTTGCAAGCTGAATCACATCTCCCCCCCTCTCTCGAAGAGCGGGGACATTAATCGGAAATACCCCTAAGCGATAATAAAGATCCTCTCTAAAGAGGCCCTTAGCAATTAAACTTTCAATGTCCTTATTTGTCGCAGCAACTATTCTGACATTTGACATTCTTGTTTGGTTATCACCAATGCGATCAAATTCACCCTCTTGTAGCACCCTAAGTAACTTGCTTTGAAGATCAATTGGAATCTCTGCAATTTCATCTAGGAATAAAGTACCCCCATCGGCTAATTCATACTTTCCAATTCTATCTTTGTAGGCACCGGTGAACGACCCTTTCACATGCCCAAAGAATTCGCTCTCAAAAAGCTCTGCTGGAATCGCCGCACAATTCACTTTTACCAAGGGTCCGTTGGATCTATCACTAAGCTGATGAAGCACCCTTGCAATTAATTCCTTGCCTGTCCCCGACTCACCCTCTACCAAGACGCTAGCACTGGTCTTGGCTACCGCCTCAATACGAGAGAGCATTTTTTTAAGTGATGCGCTCTCACCTACAATATCACCAAAATTTAATGAGACCCTAACTTCCTCTCGAAGATAGTCACGCTCCTTCTGAAGCTCTTCTTTAAGCCTTTCATTCTCCTCGAGTGTATCTTTGAGCTGCCTTGTTAATTTATTTTGCTCAGTCACATCTTTGACAGCAAAATAAAATGAAGTTTTTGAATTTTCTCTTTTTTCTGTGTAAGCGCTAATCAACGCCTCCATTAGTGATCCATCGTGTCTTTTAAAGCAGATTGGCACGTTATCTAATGAAATATCTATACTCTGCTCTCTGATAAGATCACTTAATATACTCTCTTCTAAAATATAGTCAGTGATATGCTTTCCAATAAGATTTGAGCTTTCTTGATCCATCTTGTCTGCCCAACGCTTACTAATATCTGTGATTAAAAAATTTTGATCTAGGGTGAATAACATGGCTGGAGAGCTACGATAAAGATTTCTAAAATAATCTAAGTGCTCAAACTGCTTATCAAAGAAAAAGATGAATGTTCTGTAAGCATTAAGGTCTTCTCTACGCACCAAACGCACATGAGAAATCAATGGCACTATTTTTCCATCTCGATCTATAAGATGCACCTCAGCGCCATTAAGTTCACTAAATTTACGGATATTTGGAATGTATTCTTTAAAAATTTTCTCCCTGCTCTCTGCGGTACAAAAGTCATGGGGTTTCTTTCCAATAACCTCGTCCTCGGCAAAGTTAAGTTTGCTCAGCATCTCTTCACTAATATCTTGAATTACCCCAGCCTCATCAAGATAAAGCACCATGAGAGGGCATGACTTTAAAAATTCTTTATACCAATCCATTATATTTAGATTTTTTACGCATTTACGTATTTTTTATTTACAATATTTCGTATTTTATATGTTTTTTCGTTAAAAATAAATAAATTTTTTTACTTATTACTATTATTAAAGCCATTTATAAATTTGGCATGGAAATTGCATGTTAAATAGTAGTTAGGAGCAATATGAAATACATACACATTTTTTTAGTTTTAATATTTTCTTCACCGCTTTTTGCGATGGAGGAAGTTACTGTCGTTGAAAATAGAGGTCTTTACGGTGAACTTGAAACACGGGTTGAGCCATTAATCATTGATAACAATGAAATTTTCTTACAGACAACAATAGATTACTACACACCAAGACGTAACGTGTGGAATATGAGTCTTTTCTTTATAGGTCGAGGTTAAAGGCTCCCCCAAACCAATGACTTCCCCCTGTCATTGGTTTTTAAACAAGTCGGGTGCTCTAAGCACCCGGCTTTTTTTTATCGCTCAAATAATATTCTTTGGCCTTTAGGTTCTTCTAAAATCCTTCCATGATTGAAGACCATTTTTCCGTTTACAAATGTAGTATCAATAGTTTGATGAAACTCAAAATCTTTTAACGGGCTCCATTTACATTTATAAAATAATTCACTCTCATCTACTTTATGCGTTTCATTCGGGTTGACAATGACAAGATCAGCATAGAAACCTTCCCTAATAAAGCCCCTATCTTTAATATTAAAAAGATTTGCAGGATTGTGTGAAGACAAAGCAACTGCCTCCTCTAAAGTAAAATATCCTTGGTGACATAGCTCTAAAAGCATTTGAAAAGCATGCTGTATGAGAGGCAACCCTGAAGGCGCCTCAAAATAATTATTATTTTTTTCTGAAAGTAGGTGAGGGGCATGATCGGTAGCTATGACATTGAGTACATTATTTTTAAGGGCCTGAATTAGTGCCATACGATCAGTTTCTTCCTTTACCGAAGGATTGCATTTAATTAAATTACCTAAATCTTTGTAGTCTTTCTTGCTGTACCAGAGATGATGGATACATACCTCACCGGTAATTTGCTTTTCCTGTACATCGCCTCTTTCAAAAAGATCAATCTCCTCCTTAGTAGTTAAATGAAGTACATGAAGCCTTGTGCCGTATTTTTTTGCTAATTCAACCGCATAACTGGAAGATTTATAACATGCTTCCCGCGATCTTATGTCTGCATGCATTTCTGGATCAATCTGATCACCAAATTTTTCTCGGTAGATCGACTCTTGTTTCGCAATCATGGGTGTATCTTCACAGTGAGTAACGATAGGAACCGGAGCTTGAGCAAATATTTGCTCTAAAGACTCTTTTTTATCAACAAGCATATTGCCCGTAGAGGAGCCCATGAATACCTTAATTCCTGGTACATCACTAGGCTTTAAAGACATTATTTCAACGATATTGTCATTTGTAGCACCAAGGTACGCAGAATAATTAGCATGTGTTTTTCCAATAGCATTGCTAATTTTATTTAATATTGCCTCTCGTGTGACTGCGGGAGGCGTAGTATTGGGCATATCAAAAACTGTCGTAGTACCTCCAGCAACAGCAGCTTTTGATTCTGAGGCTATATCTGCTTTATGGGTAAGGCCAGGCTCTCTAAAATGCACTTGATCATCAATAAATCCTGGCACTAAAATTTTATTCCCTCCATCAATAATTTTAGTATTCCCGTCACCAGAAATATGGCTATCAATTCTTTCAATTCTCTCATCTTTGATCAAGAGGTCTGTTTCAATTCTTGAGCCTTCGTTGATGACCGTAATATCCTTCAATAAATATTTCATAAAACCCTAAATATCTTTAAATTTTTCTGTGGCCTCTATTAATAAATCAGTAATTTCTTTTTCATAGGCACTATGCCCTGAAACCTCTGCAATCTTGAAATCTGCCTCAGGCCAAGCTTGATGCAATTCATAGGCGGTTCTTGATGGGCAAACCACATCATACCTTCCTTGAATAATTACACTAGGTATATGCCTAATCTTATCAATATTTTGAAGAACTTGTGTCTCACTAGAAAAAAAACCACGATTCATAAAATAATGAGTTTCAATTTTTGCCAGTGCCAATGCAAAGTCATCGCTTGCAAAATGATCAATCAAACCCCTATCTGAGACGAGCTTACTTGTTGCCCCCTCCCACTGTGACCAAGCCTTGCATGCACGCATTTGGGTAACATTATCAGCATGATGAATAAGCTCATAAAATGCACTAAGTAAATTGTCTTGTTCTGGTTCCTTGATAACCGAAATATAGTTTTCCCATGCATCCGGATAGATTTCACTGGCACCATACTGATAGAACCAGTCAAGCTCTCTTTTTCTTAGTAAGAAAATACCCCTTAAAATTAAGGCAGATACCTCATTAGGAAATGCTTGAGCGTAAGCCAATGATAGAGTGCTTCCCCATGAGCCTCCAAAGACATGCCAACTTTTAATATTTAGATGATTTTTAATTTCATGAATATCCTCAATCAAATGTTGAGTCGTGTTGTCCTCTACACAGCCAAGTGGCTTGCTACGTCCTGACCCTCTTTGGTCAAGAATAATAATCTTATAATGGTTTGGATCGAAGAATCTTCTGGCATTAATGTCGCCGCCTCCTCCAGGTCCACCATGAATAAATAGCACAGGATAACCATCTGGATTGCCAGATTGTTCATAATAAATTTCATGCAAACCTTTATTTAAATAGCCCGTACTAAAAGGCTCAATTGCGGGAAAGAGCTGTCTCATTCCGGCAATAAAACAGATGAGCCTGTTGTCATTCTATTCGAGAGCTCATGATGGGCTTGTGCGACATTGGATAACTTATAGGTTTGCCCAATTTCAATGTTGATTGCATTATTCAAAATTTTTTCAAAGAGCAGGCTGCTGCTTCTCATTAGATCATGATGATTACTAATATAACTCCATAGGGTAGGGCGGGTCACATACAAAGAGCCATGCTTGGCAAGAGTGGAAAAGGAAAAATTATCAACCGGTCCAGATGCATTTCCATAGCTAACCAATAAACCTCTGGGTGCAAGCATTGCAAGAGATGCATTCAAAGTAGCCTGACCGACTGAATCATAAACCACTTTGACACCTTGATGATTAGTGATCTCATTAAATTCATCTAATGCTTTTTCAGAATCTATAATGACATGCTCACATCCATTTGCGAGTGCAATCTGTCTTTTTTGCTCATTACTTACAATTCCAATTACCTTTGCGCCCAGCGAAGCTGCCCATTGAACCAAAATGCTTCCCACGCCACCTGCTGCAGCATAGACTACGATAGTCTCATTTTTTTGAACTTGGTATGTTTCATGCAATAAATACCATACCGTTAGCCCCTTAAGCATTGAGGCTGCAGCTAATTCAAATGATAGTTCATCCGGAATTTTTACTATTTTAGAAGCATCTATCGTGCGATACATGCTGTAAGCATCAAGAGGAGGTGGAGAGCAATAGGCAATTCTATCTCCGACTTTAAAATCAGTGACATCCTTTCCAATTGATTCAATAGTTCCTGCTCCTTCACAGCCGAGCCCAGAGGGTAAATTGATCGGATAAAGTCCAGATCTAAAATAGACATCAATAAAATTCAAACCGATTGCCTCATGCTTGATAACGACCTCATGATTACTGGGTTCATTAATATCCACTTGCATATATTTCAGTACATCTTCATTACCAAACTGGTTAAGTCGAATCGCATAGTTCTTATTCATATATTTATTTTCTCATAATTAAAGTTATTAGAAACTAATCAAAGATTCGTTTTTTAGAAGGTATTCACTTTTCAGTCCTGTAAATTGAATAGATTTTCTATAAACTAATTTTAAGCACTCAAATGAGAAAAGAAGTCATCATTGTTGGATTTGGTCATGGCACCGATGCTGTCATTTCAACTCTTATTAGAGAGAACACCAATTATTCAATAAAGATTTTTACCCAAGAGGCATTGCTTGGATATCAGAAGCCTCCCCTTTCAAAAGAATTTCTCTCAGGATCTCTAAATAAGGAAAGAATTTTTTTTAGAAATCCTGAATTTCTCAAAAAACATAATATTGAAGTATTTCTCTCTTGCCCGGTTAAAAAAATCTATGCAAATTCAAAACATATCGAGCTATCTGATGGCAATAAACACAGCTTTGATGCTCTCATTATTGCTACGGGCTCTATGCCTCGCACCTTGGGCTCCATTCAAAATCCTTTCCATCTGCATAACTTGCATGATGCAGAGCTTCTAAAAAAGAAAAAAATCAATAGGCTTGGCATCATTGGCGCTGGCTTTATTGGTATGGAGGTTGCCTCCTCATTAGCGCAAAGTGTTAAGGAAATAAAAATTTTTGATTGTGCTTCGCGTGTACTAGAAAACGTATGTCATGCAGACATTACGAACATTTTAACAAAATCACTGGTCACGAGCGGGGTCCATATTGAATTAAATTGTCTCATCGAGTCTGTTAAAGAGGCAGATAAGAAAACAATTCTTAAAACAAATGACCAAACATATGAGCTTGACCATGTGTTAACTTGTATTGGAAATTATACCGATACCTCAATTGTCGATAATGCTGAGATAAATACAAATCGTGGATTTATGATTAATAATTTTTGCGAAACAAGCGCAAAAGATATTTATGCCATAGGTGACTGCAGCGAATATCAAAATCCCTTTAACCAACAGTATGAGGTTACGACTTCTATTTCTCATGCCACACATCAGGGGCAAATAGCCGCAAGAAATATTCTAGGTATTGAATCAAAAATGAGCCAAATCCCTTGGTTTTGGTCTAATCAAGGAAAAAATAGACTTCAAATGATGGGATATACGCATATTGGAAATGAGCTTAAATCTATAAAAACTAGCGAAGAAAGCCTGACTAAGATTTATTCTCATAACTCTAGGGTCGTTGGCTTTCAATCACTGAACAATCCTATCCACTTTGCCAAAATAAAAAAAATTATGGACGAGCACTATACAAACGTAGAACCCATGTTGATTGAGCATTTATTTTAGTTCTTGCTCTTTAATATAATCAAAAATTGAAATCTCTTTTTGTTCGATCTGTTTTTGTTCAGCAATAGATGATTTTGCGAGCAAGTTAAATGATTCTGTCATAGCATCATCTAAATCATAAGAGGCAACTTTTTCTTTGTAGCGATCAGACTTTTCTAGCACCCAATCTATAATACTTTTCTCTTTAACTAACTCGTCATAAAGTTCCTGAGAAAGAGAAAACTTTTCATTAAATCGATGCGTCCAATATTCAAAAGACTTTTTCAGATCTTTTAGCTCAAAGGCATCAATAGTTTTCTCGATAGAATGCATAATCTCCTTAATTAATGCATGTAAGTTAACTAATTGCCCATCATAAATGACCTGCATGTCTCTCTTTCTTCCATGCAATGCAACCTCTAAGTCTCGGCGCTGAATTTCATCCAGCTCCCCTGACTGGATGTGTTTATTTTCACAAAATGCACAAAAAATAAGAAAGGCCTCAACAAAATGCAGCTGCTCCTTTGAAATGCCGATCTCAGAATAAGGATTAAGATCCAATGATCTAATCTCAATATAATGGACACCATATTTTTTAAGAGCTAATAATGGCCTTAAGGTGAATTGACTTGAGGGCTTCGGACGAACATTTGAATAGTACTCATTTTCTATCTGAAGTCTTTTGTAGTTTATTTGCTCAAGATCTTCTCTCCCGCCTAAATTTTTAAATTCAGAATCTTCCTTTGACAGTGCTGCGGTTAAATCAGAAATATAGTTATCCATTGAGTTAAGGGAACAATAAATTTGTGAGATGGATGAATTGTTGTATCCGATATTACTCATCCTTAAACTTGTAGCTTGATTGCTAACCAGCATGGAGTCACTGATCAATTTATACTCTTCTCCTTGAAGATTCTTATAATGCTTTGAGACTATTGGACTCGCTCCAAAAAGATAGAGAAGGACAAAGGAATATCTTTTAAAATTACGTGCAAGATTTAAATAAAAATCGGTTACCTTATCTTGCTGGGGCTCCTCTCCAAAAAATGATTGAAAAAATTGCTCAGTAAATGAGAAATTAAAATGCACGCCTGCAATAGCCTGCATGGCCTCTCCATATCTTTTGGCTAGTCCCCTGCGGTATATCGTTTTGAATAAGCCCTTCGCTGAATTGCCATACTCAGCAATAGGAATATTTTTTGGTAAGTCTGAAAAGTAGGGCATGCTCATGATCCACAACTTTTCTTCTCCGATGCCTTGATATACATAATGATGAAGATGAGACAGAAATTTTTCAAGATCTAGGGCTGTTTGGTGAGGAGCAGTAACAAGTTCAAGTAATGCCTCAGAATAATCTGTAGTGATAAAAGGATGGGTCAGTGCTGATCCTAAATATGCGGGATGGGGTGTACTTACAATGGAACCACTCCGATCGACTCTAAGGGTCTCTTTCTCTATTCCTTTCAAACAGCAGTTGATCTGCGTCATTGCCTCTCTTGGAATAGATAAGTTTAGATTTGGTACGTGCATGTGCGTTGGAAACAAGTATAAATTGATTTCTAAAAAAACCTGTCAATTTTTAATAGAGTTTGCATTTGTCAGCTTTAGAGTTGTGAGATATAGTTTCTATAGTTATAACCTTTTGGGGACATAAATTGATACGAGTAAAGCTTATTTTTCTGCTATTTCTTACAATCCTTACGGGTAATTTGCTTGCCCAGGACTGCGCCTATCCACCGCTTGTTGAAATTCCTGATGGTGCTACAGCAACATTGGATCAAATGGTTGCCGCTCAAGGTAATATTCAAACTTTTATTGCTGATATGACGGATTATCAAGACTGTATAAATAACGCACTAGAAGTTGCCGGTGATGATGCTACCGATGAGTTCAGAGCAATCATGATCGGAAGATTTAATGCTGCAGCAACAGAAATTGAAGCTGTTGCCGCCTCATTCAATGAACAAATTGCTGCGTTTAGAGCCGCAAACCAATAATTTTAGATAAGGATAATTTTATGAGTCACGATGTGAAGAATATCGCTATAACTGGTGGTGCTGGACAAATCGGTTATCAACTTGCTTTCAGGGTTGCCTCGGGTCAGGTCTATGGACCCAAGCAAAAAATCAGATTGCAATTACTTGAAATCACTCCAGCATTGGGTGCTCTGGAAGGAGTGAAAATGGAGTTAGATGATTGTGCATTTCCACTACTGGAAGATATAGTTACCACTGATAATCCTGATGTTGCCTTTGCAAATGCAGATTGCGCCTTTTTAGTTGGTGCGAGACCAAGAAGTGCTGGCATGGAAAGAAAAGACCTTCTGCTTGCAAACGCAGAAATCTTCTCAGTTCAAGGTAAATCTATCAATACAAATGCAAAAAAAGAAATTAAGGTATTGGTTGTTGGAAATCCTGCAAATACTAATGCTCTCATTGCTAGAGAAAATGCTCCGGATATTAATCCAAGAAACTTTACCGCCATGACTCGACTTGATCATAATCGAGCCGTCAGTCAGATAGCACAAAAAATAGGATCCCATAGTAGCGATATCAAACAGCTCATTATCTGGGGCAATCATTCAGCTACTCAATATCCGGATATTCGCTTCTGCCAAAATAAAGGTGAAGCTATTGTCAATGATATTGATCACGATTGGTATGTTAAAAATTTCATTCCTACTGTGCAGCAAAGAGGGGCCGCCATTATTCAAGCAAGAGGTGCATCATCAGCTGCCTCTGCGGCTTCAGCGGCTATTGATCATATGCATGACTGGATTAATGGAACCGAGGAAAACAACTGGACCAGCATGGGAGTCATGTCTGATGGTAGTTATGGCATTGCAGAGGGTATAGTCTTTAGTTTTCCGGTCACTTGCGAAAATGGTGAATACCATATCATTCAAGATCTTGAGATAGATGCTTTCAGTCAAGAAATGATAGATGCTACCAATAAAGAACTTAGAGAGGAGAGAGAGGGCGTAGCTTCACTCCTTTGATTAATCTCTGATTCCTTTACCGGTCTTCAGTAAATAATATGCGATTATGAATAAAGAGACTGTAAAAGTGACTATCACTGTCAGTCCAGTGGTAATAGAAATATCTGATACACCAAGCATCCCATACCTAAATGAATTAATCATGTAAAGCATTGGATTAAGCCTTGCAATAGTCTGCCAAATACCTGGTAGCATTTCGATTGAAAAAAATACTCCGCCCAGATAGGTAAGGGGTGTCAAAACAAAGGTAGGGATAATTGAGATATCATCAAAATTATTCGCATACACCGCATTAATCAGGCCTGCCAAGGAAAAACAAATTGATATCAATATGATGACCAGCCCAGTAATGAATGGGTGTGCTACCGTTAAATTGGTAAAAAATAAAGCTACAACCGTCACCAATGAGGCAACTGACAAGCCTCGAATGACACCTCCACTTACATACCCTAATAAGATAGTAATATTTGCCATGGGAGAGACTAAAAGCTCTTCGAGGTGTCGTTGAAGCTTGCCGGAGAAAAAAGAAGACACCACATTACCAAAAGAATTCGTAATGATTGACATCATAATTAATCCTGGAGCTATAAAAGTCATGTAGGGATATTCATCTATCACACCTATTCGACTTCCTATCAGGCTTCCAAAAATTACAAAATAAAGAGTCATAGTAATTGCTGGCGGAATGATCGTCTGCACCCAAATACGAAAGATTCTATTGATTTCTTTTCTAAGAAGAGACCTGTAACCAATGAGATTAATCTGGAATATACTTTTATCCATGGCTCTTCTTATCCTCGAGCAATTTTACAAATAACTCTTCTAGCCTGTTTCTTTTGGGACGCATGGAATTTACCTGCAATCCTTGCTGGCTTAAAAAAGTAATTAAACTATTGATATTACTTTTTGTCGGCATTTCAATGGATACATCATGTGTACCATTTTTCTTAAAAATCATACCCTCAAAGGGAGGTATGTCTCCAACCTCAGACTCAAAAGTTAAATTAAAAACTTCTCGCTGTAATTTTTTTACCACATTTTTCATAGAGTCATTTTCGATAATATGACCATCATCAATAATCGCAATATTCCTGCACAAAGACTCTGCTTCTTCCAAATAGTGTGTTGTTAGAATTATAGTTTTTCCTGACTGATTGAGCTCTTCAAGGAAGGCCCACATCGTTCTTCGAATCTCTATATCAACTCCTGCTGTGGGCTCATCTAAAATTAATAGCCTGGGTTCATGCATAAGAGCTCGCGCAATCATTAGCCTTCGTTTCATGCCACCACTTAGGTTTCTTGATATCTGGTTCGCTTTGTCACTTATTTGGAGTAGTTCGAGATATTTATCAGCTCTTTTTTTTGCTTCCTTTCGCGTAACTCCATAATAACCAGCCTGATTAACTAGAATATCTTTAGCTTTCTCAAATGCATTGAGATTAATCTCTTGTGGAACGACTCCAATACAGGTTTTAACCATTTCTACTTGTTGATCAAGGTCATATCCAAAAACATTAACCTTGCCAGAGCTTTTATTGACCAAGGATGTTATGATCCCAATCGTGGTAGTTTTCCCTGCGCCATTAGGGCCCAGCAAAGCAAAAAAATCTCCTTCCTCTACCTGGAGACTGATTCCTTTTACTGCTTCAACTTTATTGCTGTAAACCTTTTTAAGATCTTGAATATTTAGGGCATGCATATTTAGTTTTCTATCAGCACTGAGACCGATTGTCTATTTTGAGTCAGCATGTAGGTATCAAAAAAGTCTAATATTTCTATGTTTAGCATGTTAACTTGATCTTGCCAAAGATCCATAAAGATATTATTAGTAATCGTTATTCCACGGTAAGATCTGGGCAAAGCAGTCTCCTGATATACCCAAAAGTAACCTCGGTCTATTTCCGATCCCACAAAAATAATCTCCTGATTACACGAGTCATTGCACAAAAAATGTAAATTAAAGTGATCGAGTAATGTTTCAGTTGCCTGCCTCTGATCATCTTCTGACTCAAAGACAAAAATATTATTTTCAAGTTGAAGCCCAAAATAATGCTCAATATCATGTATCGAAAGGCGATGCATAATTTCAAGTTTTTCACTTCGCTCATTAAAGCTAATTTCAGTAAACTGAACCCTATCCTCGTGCGCAAAACTTAAAGATGAGGACAAAGCAAAATATGAAAAAGTTAAAATGCTAAATTTTTTCATTCATCATTTTCTTCAATATATTGCTCATCACAAGATCCGTAGAATTCACACATTAAATCTCTTCCTGATAAAGACCTAGGTGATGACCATTTGTATAGCTCAATCCTAGATGGAGTCATTACACGTGGGTAATAATTATTTCTTACATCTACATCGGTCGTCTCGAGCGTTGGATCAATGATAAATTGCTCAATTTCTTTATCGCTGACAATCATTCTTTTGACATTTTGAGTATTCCTTCGCCAGATTTCAGCTGGGATATACATATCCTCAACCGTGCCATCTGCATAGGTAATATTTAACAGAATCGGCATAACCAATCCTCCTAAATTACTGAACTCTAAAATATAAAAGTAGTCATTACGGTTCTGAATGTCTTGAAATTGAGCCAGCTCATTAGGCTCTAGGCCAGCAATAAAATTTTCGTATCTTGAACGATCTACATCAGTCACGGTAAATTGATCATACTCGTCATAAAAATCTCTTACGTCAGGATTTCTATTCACCCAGCTCTCTATGCCTTCCTCTAGATTTCTTATCGAAAAATAGGTTTGTGGTAATGATTTTTCTACTTCTCTATTAAAGGCAAAATCGATATCTGGATCCAGAGAATTAAGCCTAAGCTCATAAACGTTATCAATGGAAAGATCTACATGATCAGTTGTATAGAACCAGCCTCTCCAAAACCAATCAAGGTCTACGCCGCTGGCCTCTTCCATAGTCCTAAAAAAATCAGAAGGGGTGGGTCTCTTAAATTGCCATCGGTTTGAATATTCCCTAAAAGCAAAATCAAATAGATCTCTACCAAGAATAACCTCCCTAAGAATATTTAAGGCAACAGCTGGTTTTGTATATGCGTTGGGCCCAAAATTCAAAATACTCTCTGAGTTAGTCATGATAGGAACCTGATTGATTGAGCGCATGTAGCCCGTTAAATCTCTTGGCTCAACTCCAGTCCAAGGAATTTCCTCATCCCACTCCCTTGAAGCTACCCCATCAAGATAACTATTCAGTCCCTCGTCCATCCATGTCCATTGACGCTCATCTGAATTTACAATCATTGGAAAATAAAAATGGCCAATCTCATGGATAATCACTGCAATAAGGAATCTCTTTTCAGCCAGTGAGTATGTTCTGGAACCATTTGCTTGTAATTCAGTCCTTGGTCCATTGAAGGTAATCATGGGATATTCCATGCCCCCTAAAAAGCCAGCACTTACTGATTGTGCAGTTGGGTAGGGGTAGTCAAAAGCAAATCGGTTATAAACCTCTAAAGTATGTACAACAACTTCGGTTGAGTAGTCATTCCATAAGGGCATGCCCTCCTCAGGGTAGAATGACATGGCCATTACCATTGGATTTTCCTCATTCTCCTGATGAAAACCTTTGGCATCCCAAATAAATGTTCTTGAAGATGCCCAGGCAAAGTCCCTTACATTTTGTGCCTCAAAGCTCCAAATCGCCCTTTCTGATGACTTTTGATTTCTGCTTTCTCTTGCCTCCTCAGGCGTCACAATGTAAACCGGTCGATCGGCATTCTCTGATATGAATAACCTCTCCCTTTGTTGCTCCGTAAGCACCTCACCAGCATTGGCAAGTTCACCGGTTGAGGAAACGATATGATCAGAAGGAACATTAATATTGACGGTATAGTTTCCAAACTCGAGCGTAAACTCACCCCTCCCAATAAATTCTTTATTGGTCCATCCCTCGTAGTCAGTATATGCCACTAATCTTGGAAACCATTGCGCTGCCATAAAGCTGTAGTTAGGCTCATCCCCTCGGTCGTTTTCAAAAGTTTCAAACCCGCCTCTAGACCTTAAAATGGATCCATCTCTCATTTTAAAGTCATATGAAAGATTAAAGACTAGCTCGCCTCCACTGACTATAGGACTGGGCAGGTCCACTCTCAATAGCGTTCCAACAATCGTATACTCAAGCTCAGTTCCATCTTCTAGTGTGACTGTATGAATGTTGTAACCTAAATCAGCATCTTGAAGATAATAGTATCTGGCGAGATCTGAAATATTTAATCTCAACTCATCATTGGGTTGATCCAGAGAGCTTTCGACAGTTCTTGTCATATTATCAATTGAGTTGGGCCTGTTTCTGTTTTGATCCAGCTGAAACCAGATAAAATTTAATTGATCTGGCGAATTATTTTTATAAGTTATTACCTGCTCAGCATTAAGGGTCTGATTATCCTCATCCAAGTACACATCAATTAAATAATCAACTTGCTGTTGCCAATATAAATAGCCGGGAGCGCCTGAGGCGTTTCGATAAACATTAGGTGTGGGCAACAACTCTTCCATTTGTCGAAACTTATCTGAGTAAAAAGGTAAATGCTCATTATTATGCTGTGCGAATAACGATGCGCTTACTAGAAAAAATAAAACTAAAACTCTAAACATTTCTACCTCAACGAGTTAATTTACTTATCCAAAAACTTAGGTCAGTTATCAGTTCTTGGTTTATTTCATGCCCCATTTCATACCAGTTAAATTTTAAATCATACCCCTTTGCCTGCAGCCAGTCTGCACTTGCTTGGGCATGCTCAGGCAATACCGTTTCATCGGCTTTGCCATGGCCATAAAATATAGGAAGACTTTTGTGATCATTTAAGGTGTTTTCTTGCTCTAAAAAAATCCTAGGAATATATCCAGATATACAGATTGAGCCAGCCAAACAATGCGCAAACCTTGTAGCAATCCAAAGCGCCATACAACCGCCTTGCGAAAAGCCTCCTAAAAAAATATTTCTATATTCAAAACCTTTATTTTTTAGCTCTTCAATGATGTTTATAATAAATTTTTCGCTTTCATAAATTCCCTCATAGTTGTTTTCCTCGGGATTATGCAAACTGTTAATGTCATGCCAAGAACGCATTCTCATCCCCATATTAATAGTTACAGGCTTTATGGGCGCAAAAGGACAAACAATATAAAAAGAATCTTCAATATTCAGCATGGGGCCAAGTTGGGCAAAATCTGAAGGATCTGCGCCCAAACCATGCATCCAGACAATCGCATATGTCTTATTAATATGCGCATTATTTTCAATATATTTATTATTTTTAGACATATTTTTTTATTTTACTTGCATTTTAATTACATAAATGTTTATATATGCGCATTTTTAAATAGCGATAAAATGCCTAGAAATTATACAGAACAAAAAAGACGACATGAAATTATTCTTGAACTTATAGAAAAGAATAAAATCACAAGTCACGCAATGCTTGTCCAAAGACTCAGTTCACTGGATATCAAAGTAACACAATCGAGTGTAAGTAGGGATTTTGATGAGCTAAACATATCTAAGGTTGATGGTGCCTATAAGCAGTTGGTAAAGCCTGCCAATGATGAACTCATTCATGAAATAAGAGATTTTATTAAATCTATAGATAATGCTGGCTCTCATATTCTTTTGCTCAAAACATCTATCGGAGCTGCCCAAAGAGTTGCTGCAGTAATTGATAGGCTCAAAATTTCACAAATTGTTGGTACGATTTCTGGTGACGATACGATACTCATAGCAACAAGAAATCAAAATGATCAAAAAATAATTTCCTCAACACTTAACCTTCATTAGGAATTCAAATGCACGATAGCTCTATTCTTTTAGCTTTTTCTGGTGGTCTGGATACCTCTTTTTGTGTACCCTGGCTAAAAGAAAATTACAATAAAGACATCATCACCGCGACGATCGATACGGGAGGCTTGGATGATGATGCAAGAAATGCCCTTAAAGAAAAATCAATGGCTCTGGGAGCCAAAGATCACATCTTAATCGATGCCAGAAATGATTTTTTTAATGACACCGTCAAATATTTAATTTTTGGCAATATCAAAAAGGGTCACATGTATCCTCTATGCGTAGGTGCTGAAAGAGCTGTTCAGGCAATTAAGCTCTCAGAACTTGCCAATAATTTAGGAGTCAAAAGCATAGCACATGGCTGTACCGCTGCAGGTAATGATCAAGTGCGATTTGAAGTAATATTAAGTGCACTCTCACCCGAAATAGAATTGCTCGCACCCATTCGAGATCAGGCATGGCAAAGAAAAGATCAAATTAACTATCTTGAAGAGAGAAAATTACCTGTACCAACAAAGGGTTCCAGCTATTCCATCAATCGTGGTTTGTGGGGAGTTACGATTGGAGGTAAAGAAACGCTTACATCACAGGGCTCTATTCCAGAAAGTGAATGGTACTTGAGTGCAAATGCATTATTAAATAATCAACCTGAAGAAACTCATACCATTACCTTTGACAAAGGAATCCCTGTTGCTATTGATCAGAAAAAGCTAAATATTATTGAACTGATTGAGTTGCTAGACACCATGGGTGCTAAATTTGGAGTTGGACGGGGTATACATCTTGGAGATACCATTATTCAGACTAAAGGGCGAGTTGCCTTCGAAGCCCCTGCGGCAGAGATCATAATTCAGACCCATCGGGAGCTAGAAAAATTAGTGCTATCTTCCTCGCAAATAAAAATTAAAGAGTTGATCGCCCTTAATTATGTAGATCTCATTCATGAGGGTAAAAATTTAGATCCCGTATGCGCTGATATTGAGTGTTTTTTAGCAAGCAGTCAAAGCTATGTCAGTGGTGAGATTAGTTTTAATATTTCTCCAGGTAGGCTCTTTATAACTGGAGTTGATTCGCCTTATTCGCTTATGAAGGCATCTAAGAGTAAGTATGGGGAGTCCGCTTCTGAATGGACTCCTAATGACGCAAAAGGATTTACAAAAATACAATCATTAAGCGGAATCTTCTTACAAAGGGCAAGAAAATGAAATCACAGATTGTCGATAAAATTGCTTCTGTTGCAGTCCACAATAATCTTGGCCAAGAGGTCAGAATATCTAGTGAAATACTTTGTAAGGAAGGTGCGCTACTTGTTGTTGAAGTACTCAATAATAAATCCAGATATAACACGCTGGAATTAATCAGTGGGCGTATGGCTCGGATAAATAAGGGAGATATCATTATTGGTGCTCTTGGCGAGAGGAAAGCGCTCTTTGGCTATTCGGGGCATATGCCAGAGAAAGTTGAGGTAAATGATGAATTACAAATCCTAAATCTTGGCGGGGTATTAGGAATTTGTGACTCTGTTAATCCGTCTGTGGGAGAGCCCTTTAATTGCAGGGTACTTGGGGCTGTTTTAGAATTTCCCTTTCTTGGCGAGAGAATTGGGATTCCTGCAATAGGTAGAAAGAAAGAGCTGCCCACAAATCAAGCAATTACTGAAACTAAGATTCCCATCATAGGAATTGCTGGTACATGTATGGATGCTGGGAAAACTGTTGCATCCTGCGCTGTGGTTAGCCACTTCAAGCATAAAGGCCTTGTCGTCAATGCCTTCAAGGCTACTGGCGTTGCTCTACGAAGAGATATTTTAGCCATGGAAGATGCTGGCGCCCAAAAAGCAGAAATTTTTTCTGACTACGGTGTTATGTCAACCAATCACAAAAATGCTCCAACGATAGTGAGAACGCTCATTGAAGAAATGAAAACCTCGAAACCTGACATGATTGTCTTTGAATTGGGCGATGGGCTACTTGGTGAGTATGGAGTGGAAGCCATTCTAAAAGATGATGATATTAAGTCTCAAGTCAGTTCATGGATCTTATGTGCTAATGATCCTGTTGGTGCATGGGGAGGAGTTGAGATTTTAAAGAACAAGTTTTCTATAAACCCAGACTTAGTCACCGGCTCAGCTACGGATAATGCAGTTGGAATTAAAATTATTGAGAATCAGCTTAATGTTAGAGGTATAAATGCCCTGACTAATGCAAATGAGCTGGGACTATATATGGAAAAAATTATTGGAGCCTAGATGGAAGAGAAAGTTTCAATTTATATTGTTGGTGGTACAGGTTATGTATCTGGAGAGCTTATAAGATTAACACTCGACCATCCTCATTTTTCTCTCAAGGGAGTAATGTCTAACAGTTTTGCAGGTGAAACCATTAAAGATCATTTCTCTCACTTAAAGCATAAATTAACTAAAGACCAAAAGTTTTTAAATTTTGCTTCTCTCAAGCAGGCTATAACAACTGAATCCAAAGTGACTATTTTGTCAGCGGCACCCCATGGAAGTACTGCCAAAATCCTTGAAGAAATTATTTCATTAGCTAACGATCATGATATTGATCTCAAGATCGTTGATACCTCTGCAGATTTTAGATTCAGTGACCTAGCAACCTATGAAATGCTCTATGAGGTTAAGCCTCTTGCTCATGAAATACACCAGAGTTTTACTTGCGGCATCCCGGAGATAACACAAGATTTTACATCTCGGATCGCTCATCCTGGCTGCTTTTCTACTTCCATACTTTTAGCTATGGTTCCTCTGCTTTTATTAAATGATCATCAAGATCATTTTCTTGTCCATTCCGTTACTGGAAGCAGTGGCTCAGGAGCTGCACCAAAAAATAACACGCATCATCCCTTTAGAAGTGAAAATTTTTATGCTTACTCTACACTTAATCATAGGCATCAATTTGAAATAGAAGATTTAGTCAAACATTCATATAATCGAGAAATTCAATTAGACTTTTTGCCACATTCGGGACCCTTTGTAAGAGGAATTCATTCAAGTATCTCCTATCGACCTCAGAATAAAATAGATACTACGAGCATAAAAAAATTATTCACAGATTTTTATAAAGACAGCTACTTTGTAAAAATACTAGATACGCCTCCAAGGATAAAAGATGTAGCTGGAACAAATTATGCTGAAATCTATATTGAGCAGCAAAGAGGAACAATTATTGTTAATTGTGTAATCGATAACTTAATTAAAGGTGCCGCAGGTGGATCTATTCAGTGGGCGAATAAACTAAACAAGATTGATGAGTCAACCGGTCTCTTATCGGCTTCTAGAGGTTGGTGAAAATGTTAAAGCAATTAAATGAGGTTTATCCCTTTTTAAATTTTATCCCTAGCCATGCGAGCGGGTCCTATATTTATTCTGAAGATGGTAGAAAAATTTTAGATATGTATGGTGGCCATGCAGTCACTTCGCTTGGTTATGGCAATGAGCAGTTCAGTGATTTTTTATCAAAGCAGATTAAAGATCTTATTTTTCAATCGAATGCTGTAAATCTTCCCATTCGGGAAGAAGCCTCAAAAAAGCTTATAAGCCTAGCTCCAGACAGCGTTGATAAAGTTTTTTTTGTCAATAGTGGCGCAGAAGCTAATGAAAATGCTCTCAAAATTGCTCTTAAGATTAGTAATGACCGAAAAAAAGTAATCAGTCTCAAACATGCGTTTCATGGGCGAACTGCCGCTGCCGCAGCAGTAACCTGGGGTAATGAAAAATGGTACGGTTTCCCCAATAAGCCTATGAATGTCGAATTTATAGAGAGAGACTCGATGGAAGGCCTACATAAGATTGATGAGGATGTGGCTGCAGTTATTATTGAGCCGGTTCAAGGTATTGGCGGAGCCTATGCATTTGATCAAAGTTATATCAGCGCACTCGAGCAAAAGTGTAAAGATCATAAGGTACTGCTGATTGCCGATGAGGTGCAGTGTGGTATGGCTCGATGTGGCGAGGTTTTTTGTAGCAACCTTTATAATATAAAGCCTGACATGATTACCCTGGCAAAAGGTTTAGGGGGTGGTGTTCCTGTGGGGGCTGTTCTTGTATCAAAGGAAATAGCATCGTCTCTGGGTCCTGGAGATTTAGGTTCTACATTCGGGGGCGGACCACTTGCTTCAGCTGCCGTTAGTTTTGTAACCGATACAATTCAAGATAAGTCTTTTCTTAAAAATATTTCCCGAGTTTCAGCATTGCTTATGAAAGGATGTTTATTACCCCCTATCACTCAAGTACAAGGAAAAGGTTTACTCATTGGCCTTGTTTCAGATTTCGCAGGCGAGATCAAAGCTAGATTACTTGATAAAAATATCCTTGTAGGTAGCAGCTCTTTTAAAAATACTATAAGACTTCTCCCGCCTCTAACACTTTCAGTTGAGGAAGTTGAGCTATTTATTGAAACTCTAAAAGAGGTATGTCATGAAATTTCTTAATGATATTGCTGATCTCGATCCTAATTTAATAGATCAGCTATTAATGCTCGCAAAGAGATTACAAAATCACCCAGAACCTGATGCATTAAAGGGGAAAATTTTAGCCCTACTTTTTCTCAGTCCTTCGCTAAGAACGATGACCTCATTTCAGTCAGGTATGGCTAGGCTCGGTGGCAATAGCTTCATGGTTAGCCCCGATATGGCAATCCATAATCTTGAGCTCGAAGATGGAGTCGTAATGGATGGTAATAAGGCAGAGCATATAAGGGAGGCACTTCCAGTCATTGCATCCTATGCCGATATTATTGGTGTTAGAGCATTCGCCAAGCAAGAGAGCCTTGCTGATGATCTTGATGATGTGTTTTTTAATAATATATATAAATTAATCGATAAGCCCCTTATCAATATGGAAAGCGCTATTCAGCAT
>Ga0255759_10000659_pt1 | contig 31025 bp, 60 predicted proteins | sample 101ome_20_FD_179959 | JGI IMG/M metagenome (GOLD analysis project Ga0255759, IMG submission 179959) | Coastal salt marsh microbial communities from the Groves Creek Marsh, Skidaway Island, Georgia - 101404AT metaG (version 2) | ecosystem: Environmental > Aquatic > Marine > Intertidal zone >...
TACAAACGAAGATAAACGTGATAGTGAAATGGGTGCAAATAAAAAACTGCGTCATGGTCATGCTTTGTCAACTTTAGATACCAAGATGTTTGACGCAAATTTGCCAACGCCCAAATCCTAAACATCAAGACCTTTATCATGGTCTTTCTTTTTCTTCACCATATAATTTATATACCAAGCGGCTTTTTCCAAATCACCGACATAATCCGACTTGTGGTTTGCCCTCAGAATATATTTCAAAGCATTCCCCAAACAAAATCCTTCGAGGAAGCCTGCATCTTCAATCACATCTATCGCTTCCAATCTGCCCGAATTATAATGGTCTGGGTGATTTACTTTTTCATTCGCCATTGGTCAACCTCTCATAAAAATATGGGCGAAGCCCGTTTGCGATTTTTTCAGCGTCATACTCTTTTATATCCTCATGCCACACTTGGTCAATTAGGTCATTCTGTTTTATACGCTTATACTTCGTTCTTTCTCGGTCTGTGTCATTCTGCCATGCGTGAGCCAACTCATGTGTAATGAGTGTTGTTAAAAAAACCAAATATGGGTTTCTTAGTTGGTCTGCCGTATACATTCTTGAGTAATCCCAATAGGCTCTGCCATCAAATTCTGTTTTGTTTTCCATCAGCCCTTCATGGGATATGGTGATGTAGTGAAAATCACCATTATGAAATTGTCGCGCAGTCCGAGCGAAATTTTCATCCATACCGAATGGCAATCTCTTATAGTGTTTCAAATTTCCTGTACCGTGAAGCCCGTAGTAATGAATCAACTTGTGCTCTTTGTGTATGTATATCGGCTTCCGAATTTTCCTACCGTATGTTTTCTTTATTGCTAATTCAATTTGGTTGTCCCATTCGGCATCTATATTGGACTTGACAATCACTACGCTGTCACTCCCCATCCATATAACACACGCTGAAGAGAGTCAATGTGGGCGTTTCCCATTTGATGGTAAAACGTTTTGTCTTTGAATGAGTTTACTTTCCAACCAAAATCACTCACCAACTCATTCCATTTGCGACGAGCAAAGTCAGCGTCGAATACATCTGTTTGTTGAACATTCAAGTCAAGGGTTCCGTCTTCGTTGATACCTTCCAACTTTACGGTAGCCATGTTTACTTTTTCTTGGCCTTGGGTAGTCACATAGGCTTTTGAGTATATTTGCAACCAACTATAATATCCATCACCGGCGTGCGCTAATTTCTGCTCGTTTATTTCACCGTCACTTATTACATACATTGGTTTGGTCTTGTCAAGGTCTATGGTCATATCTATTCTGTATCCCTTTTTATTAAATCCTCATCTACCTTATCAAATATATAATTCCAAAATGCATCAATTTCATGGTCGGTGTAATGGTGCTTGGTGGCCAAGTAATTAGATATATGTAAGTGCTCTTGCTCTTGAATGAATTGGTCGTATGGAATGGTCATTTTAATTTTCTATGTGTGTTTTTTTTGGTGGAAAAAATTTTCGGAATCGGGAAAAATTGGGTGCGATTCGTAAATGGGTCTACGCGACTTTTGGAGCAGAAGTTTTTCAACCTTGCACTGGAATTATATAGTAGTTACTACCTCTACCTCCCATCGCTTCATACTACATCCCCAAGCTGGTTCTCCGTCATCATCGGTGAATCGGTAAGGTTGGCTTTGAATAACTCTACTTAGCGCCGAATGTTGAGCATGATAATCAGCAATCTTATTATACAACTCCGTTCTACTCGGTGCAACTATTTCTTCACTAATCATTTTATATCCTTTGTTTGTAAACCATTGTATTATAATAAAACTTGGGTGAAATGTAAACTACTAAAACGGGGCAGTTTCTTCACCTTCTACATTGATATATTCCTTAACTGCTTCTGCTTCATTCTGTTCTATGGTCGCATCAATCTTACTATATACTTCCATAAAACTATTCTTCGTTTCTTCATCAAAACGATTGATACACATATCAATGGCTTTCTCACGATTACCAAAGATGGCGAAAGACTTGACAATATGAACAAGACGACGAGTTGTAATAATCTCATCTATAGCGCCATCCGCAAACGTCTTGCGAATAACGGCACCCCACTGTACCAAGTGAGCAATAAAGTCTTGCATATTATCGTCTATGATACCAACAGATTCAGCAACCTTTGACAGGATTTTCTTTTCTATTGGCTCCGAAGGATAATCCTGTTCCAAGGTGATAGGAAATCTCTCAAGGAAGGCTTCGTTGAGAATACCCGTAAACATAAACATACCAGACTCATCGCCTTTACCTTTGGTATTAGCAGTAGCCATTACATTGAAACCCTCAGCAGGCTCAACATATTCATTTATTTTTTTGATATATATACCTTTGCCTTCCATAACAGGCTGAAGACACATAATCTTGTTAGAGGCCAAATCAATCTCATCTAAGAGAAGAATAGCGCCACGACGCATGGCCTCTATAACGGGACCATCAAACCAAACGGTCTCACCATCAATAAGACGAAAACCACCAATCAAATCGTCTTCATCAGTTTCAACAGTAATATTCACGCGAAACATTTCACGCTTGGTCTTAGCACATACTTGCTCAACCATTTCAGTCTTACCATTACCAGAGAGACCAGTAATAAAGGTAGGGAAAAACTGACCACTCTTAACAACAGAGTTTACATCTTTGAAGTTACCAAAAGGAATGTAAGTAGAAGATACAGCAGGTACCTTATTCTCACCTTCAGTACCACGCTTCAATTCAACCTTGTTGTCTTCTACTGGAGCAACAGGTTTGGCTACTGCCTTCTTCTTAGGAGCAGCGGCTTTCTTAGCAGGTTTAGCAGGAACGTTATTCAACATCTCAACAGGTATACGAAAGATACCACGATCCACACGATAATCAGAAACACGTGTGATGAAGTGAGGAAATTTCATATCACATGCATCAGCAATTTCTTGCAGTTGATACTTGTCAACTTTTTCCAAGTCGATATTATTATTATCGTTAGCATACTGAATGGCGAAGTTGATGAAGTTGATTTGCTTGCTAGTCATTATATTTTTTTCCTTTATTATAGGTAAGATTATTTTTGTTTTATTTTTATTACTGGCGACTCGGCTTATGCCAAGTCTGTTTGACGATTCAATTCATTGAGACCAGTAGTGAAGGTGATGAAGGAATCAACTATTTGATCGTCAATCACATCACCATCGAAGATGTTTTCATCGAAGGTCAAACGATCCCAATTGTAATAAGTCGAAATGACTTCTTCAAAGTAGTCAACCGATGCATCATAATTAGAATTCAAGTCAAACTCAATTTGACTGTTCGACAAACCCTTACTCTGGGAAGTGCGAGAATTCCAAACTGAAACAGTAGTAGTAAGGACAACCTTACCATTGATAATGGAGAAGTTACCATTGCGGACAACTTCGTTCTGGTTGTTATTGATTGAGAAGGTCTGAGTATTCATGTGTTTTTCCTTTTTTGGAAGTGGTTTCTGTATCTCTCTAAACTTTCTATATATAATATACGGCTAAAATGGAGATCCCACAAGTAGAAAAATAAGTTGTTGTGCTGCAATAACTTACGAGGGCGGGTCTGACAAAAAGTGCCTCAAAAACGCCGCTGTAACTTATTGTCCTGCAACAACTTACAAATATACCCCGTAGTAGATTGCTTTTTAGGGTCTCAAACCAACTTTTTTTCATTTTTTTTAAACTTTTTTTCATTTTTTTTCTATACGACCGATGATAGTGCATACTTGGTATCACTTGGTAGGACTTGGTATACCCTTATGCTATAACCTCTATGAAGTTAGATGCCAAAACTCGGTCAGTAACCTTGTTAGTCATCATCTTAGAGAAAGACTTGCGAAGTTTTGCGGTGGATTTTACAGTCTGCTCATCGACTTCCCATTCATCGTCTATTTGAAGTGAAGACCCTTTGACTATGAAAAGGTTGTCATACTGAAAAGTGTCAACATTAGGTTTGATAAACTTCTTCTGATTATAGGTCTTGTTTATTTTCTTCAGCTCGTCTGAGGCGGCAAAGATACAATGGTCACTACTCACAACATATTCATTGTAAATACCTACCATAGCGTTTCTACCACCTGGTGCAAGATAGAAACCAGTAATACGAAGGTTATCAAACTCTTGACGCAGAATATCGTATAAATTGGTTTCTACTTTATTTACATCATGAATGGCATAACCACCATTGGGCCGACGCATATGTCTTGGAGTGTCATCATCATCATCATTATACGATTTCAAAGTATAGTCGGCTTTGTTGCCTTTGAGAATAAAGTGGCCCTTTGAGCTATACCCCCAACTCAAGGTACCGCGCTGGTTGCCTTGGTCAAAATTGACACGGCATTGGCCTTCACCATCAGTAAGACATACAAGGTTGAGTATATCAACATGAGTGCGACTCTGGAAATCCTGAAGTATAGGAAACATAGATAGAAGAGAAGAAGCGATAGGTGTCTGACCTAATTGAATTGATTTGTGAATTTTGCTCATTAGTATATAACCACTATGATTACCTTCGCTATTGAAAACTTCTTTGAAGAAAGAGAGTGCCTTGTTGCTAATATCTTTCTGTGTGCGATTGAATGTTGAAGATGCCAAGTGCATCAGTGAGAAACCATGACCTAAGTCCCACTGGTTTTCTTCATATACTTTTTCACTATAGGCCGATGAGTTAGCTCTATCATACATCGAGTCGGTAAAGGCATATACATCAAAAGGTATGTTAACTTTCTGACAGAAGGTGATAAGGATTTGTATCTGTTGCAACGTTTCCATCATTTGGCCATACATACTACCAGACCAATCAACCAACATAACCATACCATGCGACTTACCATCTTTGGTTATATTGTTTTTGAGAAACAAGTCTTCTGAGTATTTGTAATTATAAAGCTTGGACATATTGAGAGTGCCCGTCTTGGCCTCACGGGTCCTCTTATACTCATCAGCCTTCTTCTTCATTTCAAACTCTTTGACCATATAGTTTATTACTGATTTCTGTGAGCGAACAAACTCACCATGTAGGTCACCAAGTTTGTTTTCAATATCGTGTAAACTATCGACCTTGAAAGCATTCTTGAAAATTTGATGATAGCCCATGTGATCCATATGAATACTTTCGTTGACCAACTCCCAAATTTTTTCAATAGGAGTGATCTGTTTTTGTACCTTGTATAAAGGGGCCTCAAATACCTCGGCCACATTGTTATTGACAATTTCTTGCATGCCCTTCTCAAATTGTATAGAAGTTTGAGATTCTAATTCTTCATTATTTTCAAGGCCACCTTGGTTATCAGCACCTTCGCTATCGTCGATGCCATCATCGTCAACATCAGCAACAGGCTGGTCTTCACCATCTTGTTCGGTTTCTTCACCATCATCAGCAGATTGCTGATCTTTATTATTTTCTTCTTCACTACCATCAGAAGATTCACTTGGCGATTCTTCGCCGTCTGCATCTTGGTTATCTTGACCATTGTCAGATGCACTTTGCGGCTTCATTTCTTCTAAGGTTTCTTTTTCTTCTTGACCTTTTTTGCCACAGTACTCAAACAATTTTTCAGTAAGGTCGAGCGTGCTATCCCAATCTTCTAAATTTTTGATAGCGTCAACAAAAACTTGTTCTTCATCAGAAAACTCTATACTCTCATTGCGAGTTTTGAAATAGATGTTAATGCGGTCAATGAAATTGTAATTATTGATATCTTTATCTTTACCAAAGAAACCACGCTCAACCAAACCATTGTAACCACCAACGAAATTTTTACGAAGGCCAGGAAACCTACGCTGTATAAGTTTTTCTATACGAGCGTCTTCAACTATGTTTAGAAAGTCTTTGAAATACTTACGACCATTGATAATAGTATCAAGGTCAGTTGAAGGAGTAAACAAAGCATGACCAACCTCATGACCAACGAATAGGTCAAGCTCATCATTGGTAAGGTCGTCATTATAGACGGGAAGAGTTAGGACACGATTTAAAACATCGAAAGATGCAGTCTGGACTGCTTGATGCCTGACAGAGATATTTTCAGTTGCCATCAGCTTGGCTAAGAGGGTCTTGATATTTCTTACTTTTTCCATTATTCTATTATCCTATTGAAAGTCTATGTCTGTGGCTTCTATTTCTACGTCTTCTACGAAGTCGAACTCTAACTGAAGCATACCCAAGTGAGCCAAGGTTTCCTCATCTGCTAAGTCCATGATGTCTACGTATTTATAACCGATGATTTCCATTTTTTATCCTTTATTAGGTGTCTCTCTAATCTCTATATATAATATACGAAATAACTCAAGTCTTGTCAAGGCTTTTTTTTCGAAGCCAAGACGATTTATCGTAACATACTGTTTATAAAGGAGTTGAGAATAGCATCATCAACACCAAATTCTTCACAGAAGTCGATAGAAGACGAAACAGCATATCTGGATCCGATATAGTCAGACTTGATTTCATGCCATTTGCCAAGGCATTTGTCGTACTCATTCATAATATCCAACGTCAACACAGGAGAATCCATGTTTTCATAATCAGAAACCTCAAGAAGTCCATTTTGATTGATTGATAGGTAAGTGGTTTTCATTCTCATTAGTCCTTGTTAAGTGTCAATATCTCTAAACTTTCTATATATAATATACGAAGAAATTGACTATTGCACAACCCTTATTTTCAAGGTATTGTTTTTATTGGACTTATGATAGGTCATATTTGGGAAAAGGGGGTATAAAGTGCCGCTGTAAGTTGTTGTGGCAGAAGGGGTTGTGAATGTATCCCGTAGGTAATATCTTGTTGTGCCACAACAACTTAGAGAGGTTGGTGATAGTGATACCCACCACAACCTATTGGGGTATGGTTTCAAAAATGCTCGGGGATTTCAATTTTTTAGGGGGTCCATACCACAACATATTGTGGTTACTCACTCTTAGCAGATTTACTTCTCATATAACTTTCTATATATGTTTGTAGACTCTTGTCATATAAATCATTATAATGTCTACTAAGAGCCGACATAACTGCTTGCTTCATCAATCTATCATGGTTATAAGTAAATGTCTTTCTACCTTCTTCAGCAAAGCAAGAATACATTTTACTATACCTACGACCCATTTCATGTTGTCTAAGTACCGATAGATTATTATACTCCATTATAACACATGATAAAAAAGGCCACATAGAATCTTCTATTACACCTTCAAACTTTACTCTTAATTTACGTTGTCTCTCACTATTGTCATCTCTAATAGTCCTTGGCATACAAACTCCTTGCGCACGTGGGAAAAAAATTATTTTTATTGAGCGAAAATGCCTGATTTTTCACCCCCCCATTCAATCACCCTCTATACGGTGAATCAAGGGGTATTATCCGAATCAATATAAATATAGTCCAAATTTCCCAAACAAAAATCACTCAAATTTCCCAAGTGCAAAAAGGTCATGCCTTTCTCTATGAATTCAGTTTATTTTGTGTCCTAGTAAAACGATTTTTAGTTATAAAAATTTCATGTATGCCGTCTATTTTTGGACGATTACCATACGATACCTTCCCAATATAAAAATCATTCGTCAGAATAGACCGAATACCTTGTGGGGTTAGTTTCCATCCAAAATTTTCAAATACGGATTTTTGTAAACCTCGTAGAGAATAAAATTTTGATTTTGTTTTTTTATAGTTTGCAAAAATAAATTCTACTATCGGTTTAGTATCTGGGTTAATTACTAAATACTTATTTGGTCTTTTACCTGCCCACTTATAACCCAAAGGTGGAATGCCTGCTGGGAATATACCTTTCTCATATTTTTTTACTGCTGATTGATCTCTAAGAACTTTCATACTAGTTAAATCTTTATCATGTACCTTACCATGGCAATCAGAACAGAGAGGAATAGTTTTAGTACCTCCAAATTCTTTTGGAATTACATGATGATCGAAAGTTGCTTTATTACTACATTCAAAACATATATTCTTATTCATAGTAGTTTTGTTTTTTTTATAACACCGATGGAAGATTGCTTTACTCATTTTTTATTCCGTTTGGTCGTAGACCGTCCTCGGAAGTTGTCTTCTTTCCAAGCAATATAATTCCAAATAACAGTATTTGTAATCTCTAATTTTGTTTTTGCTTCAGCAAATGCGTGAGTAGTTGTATATGTTGAAGACCATTTTGCAAACGATTCCATTCCTTCTCTAGTAGAGAATATGTCCGTTAGGGTGACCAAATCATCTTCTGATAAACTTGCCCGTAAATAATTTACACAGGCAGCACTTTGATTAACATGAAAATGTTTCAACCAATCCATATACGCTTTTTTGCTAGATGATTGTGGATTCTGTTTGTGACAACCTTTACATAACATCACAAAGTTAGATGGATCGTTAGTGCCACCTAATGAGTCTGGTATTATGTGTGATCGTTGCAATCCTGATTTTGTCCAAGCAGAAGCACCTTGACAATCGTATTTACCTTCATGTCCATCATGGCAAGCAAAACAAGTAGGTTCTTCTCTATCAAAACAAAAACTTAATTCTTTGTACGTTTCTGGTCTACTGTCCCAATAATCTAATATACTTTTTACTGTAGGAAGCTTTTTTCTATTCATAGTAGTTTTACTTTTTTTATAACACCGTTGAAAGGTTGCTAATCTTCGCTATACGTTCCATCATAAGGTGAAGGCTCATAATCTTCATAGCATCCATTCAGCCATGATTGAGCCTTCTTATGTTTTTGAAGGCGACTATACTTCTTCTTGTCGATTACTTGGGTGGGTTTGGGCATCTCTTTACGAGTGCCCTTCAATAACTGCTTTCTTGATATAACCTTATTCATTTTCTTATAACCTTTATTGTGATTGTGAAATGTATTCTTCTAAATCATTTTTATTAAGAGTAGTAGCCTTGCCAATCATTATCCATAGGGCAATGGGAATAACAAACAAGGCTACTCCAATAATCTTAAAACTCTTTACCATCGGGATCTAACTCCAGTAATAGGTCCGTAATATCATATAACTTCTTCGGATTGAAAATACTATTTTCTTCTGCTTCGTTAATGTCTGTATTTACTTTTTCTTTACTACCGCTGATTACCTTTCTTTTTTCTTCATCTTCTTTTATGATACGCTCAATAGCAAGTGCTGATTTCTCAAACGCTTTAATGGGGTCACCATTATATTCTTTGAGTGCATCTTTAAACATCTTCTTTGCCTTTATGTCAATGCCGGAATCCTCAACGGTTTCTTCAAGGACAGTGATGGCTATGTTTATAGGGTCCTCGTGCATAACATTTTCAAAGTCTGAAAGGTCTAAAATAAAAGTTTCATTGTTTTTTTCTTCTTCTAAACCAATCTTAGCTAGTATGTTGTTATAAATTTTAGCTGCGAGTTCTTCGTTCGATTTTGCTACGATAAGTCCCATCAAATGATCGACTATCTGATTACACATCCATAACTCTCTTGCGATATTCTCCCGTTGTTTTTTAGTAATCCTACCATTGATTTCAAATTGCATTTGTATTTCTCCTTATAAAAAGTGCTACATTATAAATATCAAACGGGATTGTATTCGGTATGCGAGTCATCATCTATGATTGCTACAGTGTCGTTTATTTCATTACGATATGTAACTGTCATTGTTTCTAAGTCTACGTGTCCAACGTGATATTTGTCAGTATGTGGCACATAAATATAGTCGGGATAAGAGTCAACCGGATTGTATCGAAAGTAACGAAACTCAATACCTTTAGAGGTAAACAAGTATATCTGCTTTTCGCTATACTCTATTATCTTAGAATAGTCAGAAGTTAATGGCATTTATGATATATCCTTTAGTGAGGTATAAAACTGTTTGTTTGTTCTTTTTCAAATTGGCACATTCTACTTACATACCTTTTCATAAGGTAGTCATACTTTGTGCCTATGGATTGGTCCATAGCTTTACTAAAATCGTATATTGCTTTTTCTATATCTTTATGTCTCCAATGATAACTTGGTCCACCAACAGCACGGAACTCAATGTAAGGTGATTTGTCGTCAAGATGAGTTAGGTTTACCGAGCAGTATTTCTCGTGCAAATCTGTATCCCCATCAACAACCGATTGCTTGATTGCTTCGACCATCGACTCTGCTGTTGGTCTATTTGCCTTCTTTCTTCGTTTGTCCTTTGACCATTCGTCAAGCTCATTCTTGAGTTTAGTAATGTAAAACTTTGGCGATTCACAGTATTCATTCTCCATTCTGTCGAATTTTTGTAGCCATTTTATATCATCAACAAGCACTTGTAACTTAGCGCCGTCAATATCAAAATTGTAACCTTGTGACTTAAACGATATGTTTATGTGTAGGCCGGTGGTATAATTCGTTTTTACTTCGTTGTTTTGAAAAAACTTACACGCTCTTTTTAGTTTCCTTATCGCTTGTGCTGCAGGTGTGGGAGGGGTTTGTATCTCCCATCCATTGTCAAGTGAGCCAGCGTCAATAGAGGGATCTCTCTCTACCTTACATTTCCATCCTGTCGCTTTGTTGAATTCAGTTTGAAGTTTACGCTTCGTAAGATTTGTTGCTATCTCAAACTCAAAACCAATATTTTTTTGAAGTAGTTTTTTCAAGGTATGTCTCCTACCATCCAAAGTATAATAGTGTAAAGTGAATGATAAAAACTAAACAAGTGCCAACGACACCAATAATACCAGATCGTCTTTCGGCTTCATCTTGTTTTGTGATAACCATTTTCATATTGATTTTCTCTTTCTTGTTGTGGTTAGTTAATTTCACTGTAAATATCTTTCTCTAATTGGTCAATAAAATTGAGGAAATGTAGAGTGAGTGCATCAAGGTGGAAAGGGCCTTGGAAACTCTGACAACTCTACTGGCTAAAGGTTGGTGAGTTGAGCCAACCGTCACGGTCCCGTTTACAAGCGACGACCTTGACACCGTTCCTATAAAATTCATATACATTAATATAACCAATAATCGTAATTAAGTCAAATACTTTTTTGAAGCAGTAACAGTGCAAAAACCGTTACTCTGCTTCATCGGGAAAGCAAGTATCCCATTCTTCTGGTGTCATACCAGAAATGAGAAATTCGCGCTCATCCTCGTTGAATGATGGAAAGGCATCTTGGACGTAACAGTCAGTACCTTTCCAGTGCATCCAAGCCGCACGAAAAGCGTGTTCATTCATCGGCAATTCCATTTCGTTGGTCTTGCCGGAGAATAGGGACACCGCTGCTACGGTGATGGAGTTTTTGTTGTTTGAGCGAATTGTGATATTAGTCATTTTATTATCCTTCGTAGTTATAGATTTCTACTTCTGCTTCGTTACGACGTTTACGAAACACACGACCATAAGAAGCACTTTCAGCAACTTGCGATAGTATTGTATCGTCAGAATAACCGTCAAGATTACCCTTGACTTGAAAATACTCAACTGCAAAACCACTACCAACTTTTACGATTTCTAAAGACATTTTGTTTCCTTTCTATGAAACTGGTTGATTGTCTTTTTAATTTCTATATATAATATACGAAGATTTCTACTGAAAGTCAAGGGAAATCTTTTCCCATTTGACTATTTTTATAGGAAATATTTTCCTACTCATAATCCATTGAATAGTCAGTGATTAGGACACCAATTTCAGAAGTAAAATCGTCGTTTTCGACGGTTTTTTTCTTATCAATAGCAATAATAACGGTAAGTGCTATTACTGTGTTGAGAAGGGCTAAAGTCAGTATCGTAATCATTTTGGTTATCTCCTTAACTTTCTATATATAATATACGAATAAAATCAGAGATAATCAACAAGAAAATAAAAGTGTAGTAAAAACAACAACTTAGGTAGGGTATGATTTTGGGGTGTTGGTCATTTTGTGCCGTTGTAAAGTGTTGCAGCACAACAACTTAGGAATAGCTCCCGTAGGTAAATAAGTCGTTGTGCTGCAATAAGTTAGACATATTCTACCCGATATCCGTCCCAATAGGTATAAACGAGCTTCTTAACACCAGCATCTCTTATAATTTCCATACAATAGGGACAGGGACGGGCTGGTTTTATTATGTTGTGCTTGTCCTCTCTATAAACATACATGGTGCTATTCTTTGTATCGTCACCGAAACGATAAGCGTTGACACTCAATAAGACGGACAATTCAGCGTGCATTGAAACAGCGTAAAAGGGATAATGTTTTTTTAGGTATGGGTGAGTTTTTGAATCTTTATTATGACTGCTATAAACCTTTCCATTCTTTAGGACCAACACAGCACCAAACCTAGTCGGGTGAACGGATTTATTCATTTCATTGTAAGCCATCTTGAAATATTTGTTTTTCAAGATTTTCTTTTTGTTGTTGCTCATTAAAACCTGCAAATAAAAAGGGGCGACAGTTTCCCATCGCCCCATATTGTTTTACTTTATTGAAATCTCACGCGGAACCGGCGGTAGCTTCTCCGACAACTTGGGTAGCGAAATCGACAGAATGCCATTTACCAAATCTGCGTCTATCTTCGTTACATCATAAATCGTACTATCCACCGAAAAACTGCGAGAGAATGACGAGCGGTGAATTTCCCTATGCAAAAATTCTGCTCCGCTTTCCGTTGATTGCTTATCAGCGCTAATAGTCAATAGACCATCATCATATTTGATAGAGATATCTTCCTTAGAAAGTCCTGGCACCGTAGCGTCAATGTATGTTGTCTCCCTTGCATCTCTAATATCGATGCGAGGATAGTTTGACTTTTGTGCTTGCTTTACAAAAGGTGTGCGAGATACGCTATTGAAAAAGTCGTTGAAAAGGGAATCCCAAACGTGGTCAAGCTCTTGAGATGGACGGCGGAATACTAGATTAGTCATAATAATTCTCCTATAAAAGGTAGTTAATGTAAACCATCTCCACTATGGATAATGGCAGTAGGTCTTTTGACTCTACACTATAAATATAATAAAGAAATTATTTTTTGTAAACTATTCATCTATTATTTTATTTCCCTTTGACAAATTCTCTCTTGCTTCCAATGGTCTTAGATTTTCCAACGCCCAACATTCTCTAAACTTTGGGTCATCCATAGTTTCAACACCTTCAAGCAATACCGATTGTGGTTTGATGTGGTCTATGTGCCATCGTCTTTCTGTGGGGTGCCAAACTCCGTGATTATCCCAAGTCATCCAATCTTCAAACTGACTTTCTAAATGCTCTTTCAGCTCTTCGTAACTATCCCAATCAACATAAGGCAATATTGATTCACCACCCTTACCTTCTTTCAATGCTCCCAGCACCCTGCGCCTCGTAATATCTCTCAATTTCCAAGCAGGATCTGTATGATATCTCTTGCTCCTGTATTTTCTGCGCCACGCGAGGGCACGTTCTTTATTTTCTGGCTTTTCTCTCCATAGTTTAGAAGTTTCTTTTGCCTTCTCTCTGTTATTTTCTCTATAATTTTGATGATATTCTTTTTGTTTCTCTATATTTTCTTGATAATACTTTTTAGAATATTCTTTTCGTTTCTCTATATTTTCTTGATAATACTTTTTAGACCTTTCTTTCATCTTCTCTTTATTTTTTTCATAATATTTTTTACTGGCCGCATTTATCTTCTCTTTGTTTTCTTGATAATACTTTTTAGACCATTCTCTTGCCTTATCTGGATTTTCTTTTTGCCGCTTTTTAACGTTTTCTTTTATCTGCTCTTTATTTTCTTGATAATACTTTTTCTTATATTCTTTTTGCTTCTCTGAATCTTTATACGGCATCTTACCTCCTTTCACTCATCCTTATTTCTTTCTATCAAATGTATACCAATAAAAAGTATACCTATCAGTATAAACATTGTAACTAAATTTACTAAATCTTCCATTATGCTAACGCTACCGATTCCTTTGGAAAAGACATATAGGCGTTGTTTTGGTTTAGCAGAGTAAAGGTGTTGTTGTGCTCACCATGTAGTTTATATTTTTCTTTTTTCTTTGCACCTGCTACAACCACCAACTTGCCTCTGTCGGTTTCTATGTTTGGTTGTTTGTCTTCCGGTATCTCGCTCCACTTATAATACTTCATGCCAAAATATTCTTTCCATAACTCTTCTTTCAATATGTGTCTCCGTTATTCTATTGGACCTACTCGTCATTATCACTTCGATATCTATTTTCAGCTCCGTATTCTAAATCATACCACTCTTCCATAACATGGGGGTTAGCTAATACCCAAGCTCTAAACTCATTCCACGACAATGGTGGGTGAGCGTAGCCTTGAGCTACTGCCTCTCTGTGGTGATCAATCTCTAATATTTTTTCTTGCATAGAATGCTTGCTTTTATCACGATCTACTATGTCTATAAGAAGTGTCCCGTTTATTACTGGCAATTCTTCGGCAGATGTGCTTATCATTGTAGGTGAATATTCTCTATACATGTGCTTTAGAGCTTTTTCATCCACCTTCAAATCACCGAAACCCCCATACAAATAATTCTCAACAACTATTCTATCTGTCATGGCTAACCAATCTCATCTTTGCTTTGTTATATTTGTATGGTCTAGTGCCAGGAGTTTCTAATATATCAATATGATTTACATATCGCGGATTCATAGTGTCTCTTACTTGATAGACACCAGACTTACTCCCTGCGTCTACCCAAATGTAATCACCATAGTCAAGAAATCCACCCCATCGCTTGAGCATATTCCTTGACACAGCTACATATCTGTATTGACTTGCTTTGTTTATTTTGAATCGTGTACCATCTGCAGTTATGTCAGGTGTGTCATCAGTCTGTTCTGGAACAGGGTGATACATTGTTACAGTAACATCGTAGATGTTGTCTTCATATTCTTGCAGTTTTTCATTGGTTGCCGCTAGTTGACTTTCAAGAAAATCAATATGGTTTCTCATATCATCAACTATTGAGCTAGTAGCTTTTACATGGTCTCTTTCTATCTTAACATCTTCTGACAAACTACGGACCTGCTTTTTATAATCTAGTGTTGTGCTTGTAGTAAAAATAAGTGAACTAGTTAAAACAAAAATTGACATTGTTTTCAACAACTCTTTCATTCTTTTTCTCCAATGATTTCTGCATCTTCTACTGCGAATTTTTTTGTTACTGTGACCTTTCCTTTGCCTACGAGCTTTAATGTATCGCCCGTCTTATAACTCACAAAGGAAAGGTCACCTACATAATGTAAATAACCATTCTTGTTGGCGTAGTCAACAAAACTCCGCCATTCTTTTTCAATTTCTTCGTTAGTCATTTATCACAACGGTGAATTCATCACCTTGCTGAATACTTTCGATGAATTCTATGCCTTTTGTTATTTGGCCAAAGCAGGTGTGATTACCATCAAGGTGTTGTGTAGCAGCTCTATCGTGGACAATAAAAAATTGAGAGCCACCAGTATCACGACCTGCGTGTGCCATTGATAAAACACCCTTTTGATGATATTGTTTAGGAGCGTTTACCTCACACTTGATTGTATACCCAGGACCGCCTGTGCCATTGCCATTAGGACAACCACCTTGAGCAACGAAGCCTGGTATTACACGGTGAAATTTTAGTTGAGCATAAAAACCTTTCTTTGCTAAGTCTACAAAATTCTTTACAGTATTTGGTGTGTCTTCATCAAACAAAACAAAATGTAAAGTGTGTCTGCTTGTAATTATCTTACCCGTAGTTGATTTGCTTGGAGTATTGTGCAGATTCATTCACAATCCTTTCTTTAAACTTGGTAGTGCTATAGCCATGATCTCTGTTTAAAAATATAATCTCTCCCGATTTAAAACGAGCACTGATGTTATTAAACTTATCCCTATCTTCATAGTCAGAGCCTAACAACCTGCAGTTTGGTTTATAGAAATCCAAAAGATTAGCTAGCTCTTCCTCTGTAGTGTATATAGCAACTTCATCTATGTGCTTGATACTTTTCAAAATAAGGAAACGCTCGTGCAGAGGGGTTATTATATTTTTAGTGGGGTTATCGGTCTGCAAACCTACTATGAGATAGTCGCAATATTTTTTTGCGTCTTCCACCATCAATGCATAACCAGCGTGCCATACATCAAAACTACCAAATATAATTCCTTTACGTGTCATATAAACCTCTTGGTAAAGTCCGGCCTAAATTAATAGGCCGGACAATTTGTTTACCAACGCTTACTGGCTACAAGAAATGTATTTTCTGTGCTAGGGTTATAGATAAGGGAAGCAGAGTAACCTGTGCCCCATCTCCCCCGTCCTCTTGATGGGGGTGAATAACTAAACCCTACATTTACAGGTGCAAAATCTCCCGCCTCACTATAAGCACCATCACCGACACCAGCAAACACAGACCAATCGTCAAGGCAATACCCCAACTCAACATAAGTGTCACCTTCAATGGTGTCAGAGCTAAGCACACGACTTGCAGCAACATCGACACCACCGAAGTTTCCTGCAAGAGTAGCCTCAATGTCATGACTATCAATATCACCGATATTACCACCATAATAATACGATGTAAGTGTCAATGTTGCGATATCGCTAATACCTTGAGACAAAGAAAAATCAATCTCACTGAAATCCCCTGCAATCGGTGTATGACCCCAGAGATTGAAGCTTGTGGTGCCAAGGTTGTTTGAAGCTAGTGCTGTCGTTAAAGATGAACTGACCCCTACGCCATCAGTAACAGCAGTACCACGAAAAACGTACCGACTATCAAGGGAAACTTCTAGTGTTGTCTTATCCTCATCATGACCATCTGCAGCAGCTTCATGGTTTCCACAAGGACAAAAAAATGTTGTAGCAGCGACAACAAGTGCTGCAAGTGTAATATTAGTAGTACTCATACAATATACCTTTCTATGTAGGTTGATTTCCATCAACATCTGTTAGTTTGACTTCTACAATCTTTGACTTAGAGGCACTGATAACGGTGAATTCAGACTCACCTTCAAGCAACTTATATACCTGCGCTTCTGCATATGTAGCAGAATCTGCGTTTACCAAATAAGTTTCCTTATACTTACGTGGCTTTGCCTTGCCAATGTCCTCCGAAAACTCTACTATTGTTGTCCAATACTCAGCCATCTTGCTGTGCCTTTCTCGCCATCTTTAGGCGTTTCTTTTGTTTGTAATGCTTACGAGTTTTTGGTTTTTCTACATCGCCAGTCACATCATCTTTCACATCCCTTTCTTCCCCTTTAGGTTTCTTGTTGATATCACGCACAAGCGTCTTCCACTCTGATTTAGAAGTGTATGACCAACCATCCCGAACTAACGATGCCGCCTTGTCATCGCTAACTCGTTTGATAACTTCATCCTTCTTGATTGTCTTCATTAGCTGTTGCCTCCAACTTTCCAAGTGATAGATATCTATTCAAATACTTTTGATAAAACATATGTTTATCGTCACCAACTTTTATAACCTTAGCATCACAATTTTCACATCGATAATCCAAAATAGGTTGCAAAGTAAACTCTTTACAGAAACCACAAGACCAATAAAATTCTCCATCTCTCTTATGACCAAGATTCATTGAAGAGTATATCAGATCCTTATTCTTCAGCACTTCTATTGCGATTGCTCGCTTATAATCATTGAAATGCGGAGAGGGTCGTTGATCTCTGTTTTGTAATTTGTTTATCTTATCTAAGTTTAACATGGGTATATTATAATAAAAAAAATGATGAATGTAAACTACTGATATATATCGTCATCCTCTTTTTCTTCTACTACTGGAGTAGGCTCAACCTTTGCTTTTGCTTTGGTTTTTGGTTTTGCCTTGGTCTTTCTTTTTGCTTTTGGTTTAGTAGGTTTCTTTACTTCAACCAACTCTGGTATCGTTTCTACAATATCAATAGCTCTTACTCTTATAAAAACAATTTCATCGTTGACAGTTTCAAACTGATGGTAGCCGGTCCAAGAAGTATCAGCACTTCGTTGATTGACAAGATTCACCATACCCTGCAAAAATTCATTCGCAGGGACTGGTGAACGAATGTCAACATGACTACCCATTACATGTACTCTAATATTAGGCATTATATAACCCGAATAGAATTTAGTATTTCTGACCGAGGCACATCTTCACAATTTAACCATTTTACCATAGGATAAAAATTCATGTGGTCTTCAACCATAGTAACCTGTTGTCGTAGATGAGTTATTCTTGCTTCATAGTTAGATATCAAAGATTTGTTAGTGTCAGATTGCAATCTTTTAATTTCCTCTATCAAAAAATACCGCATGGTGTTCAATTCATTTTCTGTTCTTATTTTATTTTCAGCCATGTTAAATCCTTTCTTGTAGGATAAGTTTATTCTTACGTAGTTTACCGAGAGCACGCTTCTGTAGTTTATAAGCACCCATACGGGAATAGTTTAGGACATCAGCTACTTGCTGAATAGACATAGGGGATTGACCTGTAAGACCAAAACGATACTCAAGCGATTTCCGCTCGTTGGTGGTGAGATCTGAATGGTGCATAATAAAATTTAAGTGGTCTTTCAACTCTGACCGCTCTATGTTGTTTTTCGTTTCAGCCGATAACGAGGTCATTACTTCTATGCGGTTCCGTATAGGGTTTTCATCATCTGAAGAATGATCTGATGGGAATTGGCTCATGCTGCGGTCTAACGATGTTTCAACCTTTACAAGGTCGGCTTCTTGAACATCAGGCAATGGTGCTGATGGATTATTTTGAAGGTCCGTTTTGCGTTTGATGGCACCGTTTATCTTATTCCAAGGAATATGGACGTTGCGGTTTTCGTATAGAGATGAAAGGATTTCTGCCCGTATCCAATTAACAACATAAGTGGATACTTTAAAACCTTTAGATGGGTCATACTTATCAACACCCCTAATCAAACCAAGATTACCAGCTGCAACCAATTCATCCATTTGCATAAGGTCTCTGTATTTGAAAGCCACTTTTGGAACTAGGTGCATGTTGTCTTTGATTATTTGGTCACGCTCTGCTTCGGTATAAAACTTGCTCATTATAACTTGATCCTTTCTTAGATCGTTTTAATTTATTATATATATAATATACGACATTTTCCCCAAAAAATCAATAGGAAAAACAGAGCAAAGCACTTATTATTTGAAGCAGTTTTATGCTCTCTTTTTGAAGCAGAAATAAAACCCTCCTGTTGTCCTTACATACGATTTCAACGGGTAATCTAAAATATCAAACTTGTCAGTAGGGACAATTTCGTTATACCACTTTTCTTTAGGAAAGCAAGCAATGTGCAATTCTAGTCCTTCGGGTGAATCCTGCTCTGTATGAATTGTGCCCATAAAACAACCACCAACTTCAAGATGATTATAGACATTATCAAACACAGTATCCAACCTATCTGGATGCAAATGCTCCATTACTTCCCAAGCAGTTATTAGATCTGCTTTGAATGGCTCCCCATCAAAAGTAATTTGATATGGTCTTGTAGCGTCACAAGTAAAAAGATTTTTATTGTGTAGATTCCACCATTCAGCTCTCATGTTACGAGCAGAATAATCACTACCCTCAATACCAATGGATTGTTTGGTGTGTTGTAACCAATCCTTTACCAAAGCTCCACCACTGCAACCAATGTCCATAAACTTAGGTGCTCTATCAAGATTGAGAAATTCCATAGCTTCATTGATAAACTCCTGACTACTATGGTTATCTCTCTTTGTGCCCCACGGTTTAATGTGGTCGGGTGAATCAATAGCTACAGGGTGTTCTGTATTTACTATAAACATATTATACCTTTCTAAAATACTATGTCTGTGTTATTGCCGATGTATTGTTGATAATACCACCAACCAACATAAAACCAACTTAAAGCAGAATGAAAAATAGCCCAAGCAATGCTGTGGTTTATTTCCCATGAAAGTATGGCGGCTATTATATTTCCCATACCAGTTAATTTGTAAACCAGCTTTGTGGCTGTTTTATTTTCAACTTTATCTTCATCTTCTGTAAATGTAAACCCTAGCATAATCACTCCACGACAAAATATTCGGTGTCTACTTCTAATGCTCTTTCAAATAGCAAGTCTAGATTTACTTGTCCATTGTCAGAGCTATGGTAACAAGCATTATTTTCTTTTACCCACACCTCAATTATCTCGCAACGCTGTTGCCAAGTAACCTCGCTGTTTTCATATGGGTAATACTTATGTAATGTTGGACTAATTCTTTCTAAAAGGTCATCAACCCACACAATATTTATAGTCTTACCATTGTGAGTATAAGTCTGAAACGGAATGTCGGCTACAGTAGTCATAACTACCCCCACGCTGTCACTCGGATAAAAACTCGTTGACCTGCTTCTATAGCGGCAACGATGTCGGGATAAATACGTTTATAAGCAGCAGTAGAACTACCGATAAAACCGTCATTAGTAACATTGCTTTCAGCAGTGTCACCGACCAATATACAACCGGCAGTGTCGTCATCTGTGTTACCGATGTGTATTAGAATGTATTCAAAATTAGGTACATCTTGCAACCACAGCATACCCTTGTGAAAATCATTGCCAAACTTATTCTGGTATCTGTTATGAAAACCACCTTCGGTCCTCAGCTTAATATCATAGATACCTTCTGGAATACGAGTTTCACCGGCTACCTTGTTTTTTCTATACTCGTCTTCTATGGTGTAACACAAAAACTTCCTTGGGCCAGTAGCATCAAACAATAACCCCATTGTAGAGTCTGCGCCACTTGAGTATCTTAACAGTTCCAGTTCCATAACTTTTTCCTTTCTATACTGTAAAGACTTGTGAGCCGCTGAAATCAAAATCAAACGGCATTTCAACCAATGGCTGATTTTTAAAAGCATCTCTAACATCATGCTTCACCTTCATTGTAGGGCAATAAAACATAAAGAAACCACCACCACCGGCACCCATAATCTTACCACCTAAAGCACCTTGCTTTATAGCGAGTTTATACCACTCATCAATATTGTTATTTGATATATCAACAGACCTGCGTTTCTTTGCCTGCCAGTGTTGGTCAAGTAAGATGCCAAACTTTTCAAGATTACCTGCAACCAAAGCATCTTTTATTTGATACCCTATCTCTTTTACTTCATGCAAAGATTCTATCACATCAGTATTGTCGGACTTTGATTTTAAATCTTGGTCACGCAAAATATCATCACCATTGTTTCTTGTCTTACCAGTGTAAAACAAAATAACATGATCACGGAAAGCTTCTATTACATGGGGTTGCATATTGAGAGGAGAAACGGTGACTTCGCCATCGGTAGCTATGTCTAGACAAGTGATACCACCAAACGATGCAAGGTAGTGGTCGTGCTTACCAACAGGGTGTCCGGCTAATTCTTTTTCTATATGATAAGCACGCTCTGCTATGTGTTGTTTGGTCGAGGCATAACCTTGTAATTCAGCAAAAGCTCTAACTAAAGACACCAAAAAAGTGCCCGAAGATCCAAGACCGGTGCCTGCAGGTATTTCACCAATGGAAGTTATTTCTAATGCTCTATCTCTCAAATCAAAATCACGTAGCGACCACTTTACAAGGTCGTGTTGTACGTCATCAATGCTTGTTACTTGCTCTGATTTGGAATATCGCACACGAATTTCTTTGTCCAAAGGATTTTCCATTAGACAAATATTCATATATTTATTTATTGCTGCGGATAAAACGAAACCACCATGTTTACTATAGTATGACTCTAGATCTGTGCCACCACCACCTAAAGAAATGCGATAGGGGGATTTAGAAACTATCATGTATACCTGCTTTATGTTGAATTTTTATTATCTAACTATTATAATAAAATATGTGCTGACCATATAACTAATCAGCACATATTTTTATTTAAAAAATTTCATAACTCTGTCAATAATAATCTTTATAAGACCTAGACCCATGTCTTTTTCAAACTTCTTACGAGCCTCTGATTCAACTTTTTTTATTACAGCATCTAAAGTTTCTTGGGCTTGTTTTTCTATTCTTTCAGAAATAACTTCTGTTGTTTTTCGTAACTGATTTTCTGTGTTTTCAATTTGCTTATCCATATACTTATGTATGTCTTCGGCAATTTCTGAAACATTATCTGTTACTTCTTTGTGAGCTTGAGAAACAACTCTTTCAACAGAAACCTTGGTTTGTTTCTCTAAATCAGAAACAACTCCTTCAATATATGAGGACTTACCTTTTATAACATTGACTTCTTGGTTGAGCGTTTGTGTTGCTCTGTCTCTTATGTCAGACAGCTCTTTAGAAAAAGTTTGATGTGCCTCTTCAATGATATTGTCTAAGTCTACTATCTTAGAAGCAATATCGGCTGAATCGGCCACCTTATTAGCTTTCTTCTTTAATTTATTCAACACACCCATTATTTATCACCAGATGACGCACCTTTATCTTTATTCTTTGGGACAAACCAAAAATCAATGGTCTTACCAAATGATGTGATAAAAGCACCAAGAATAATGTTTAAAAGGTCTCTGTGTTGAGGATCTAGTTCTACTGTTGGTGAAAACAATAAACCCAAAATCCAAAAAAACAATCCAAAAACACCGGCTGTTATTACAAACTGCATCCAATCAGGCAATCCGTCATCTCCTTTTGAGAGTAAACTTTTCTTTTCTTCTATTACTTCTTCCATTGTTTTTCTCCTAGAATAATAAGTCAAAGACAACTTTGTCTTCCACTTTATACAATGTAGCACCAGTAGACTGACTACCAATTAACAACTCTTTGCCGATTAGTATAAACTTATCTACACTGGCTGGGTCTGGTAAAATAATTTGTTGTTTTCTAGTTGATAAACTAAAATAATTACCATACTCTTTAGTCATTAAAATATTGGTGCCACTCTCAAACAATATATTACCCTCTACATAATAAATGAGAGGTGATATGCTTTCTGGATAATGGTCTTGCCAATCTTCCCAATATTCATCAAGCACAACTCTATTGAATGAAAATTGTAAATCCCACACTTCGTTATCTGGTTTACTAAATGTATAGTATTCAACATAGTCAATGTTATGGTCATCTAATGTGATTGATTTTAATGCGTAGGCTATACGATTATCAACATAAGAAATAATACTATCTTTATAAACTTCAGTGTTTGATTCAACAACTAACTGACTAAGACTATCAACCTTACTACTTACTTGCTCTAACTGTAATTTTATCTCTTGGTTAGAATTTAATACTTTATCATTACTGCACGAAACAAGAAACAACGTTAGAAAAACTGTTTGAAACAATTTTTTCATTAAGACACTCCGGTAAAGCTACGCACACCTTGTAGCTATTAGGTTGTACAATGACAAGTCAAAGAAACCCATAACCGCTTTCATAATCTCCTGTTTGTTTTTTGCGTCAGCAGCAAACATCTTTCTAATATTTGTGCCACACAACTCGTTACCACTTACATCTATTGATATATGTGGCATATGATATACATAGTGACGCTCACTGTAATTTTTAAGTGTAATACCATCACTATAAATATCGTAGTAATTTGTGTTTAGTCTTGTATTATCTTTATTACCTACGGCAAAAACAACAGCAGTATTTTCGGGCAGATTATCTACCAACTCAGAAGCGCTGTAAGGAGATTTTACCATCACAATTTTATCAGAAGGGATACCATACTTTTCTATAATCAGCTTGCGCTCGGTAAAGTCAAGGGGAGATTTTTCATCTACTTTGTTACCAGTAACCACGTAGACATTATCTTTACCAAACTTATCAACTAGATGTGTGTATGATGTGTGATGGTGCTTGCCGAAAGGCTGAAACCTACCCGAAAATATAACCACTGTATTCATTTACTTACCTATAAGGAATATACCTACACCATTACCCCAAAGAGGGTTGTCTTCTGATGATGTGTAGATATTATGTTGAAAACTTATCTTATGTCCAAGCTCGTTTATTTGCCGTGTTGTATGGTTTCGGATATTCTCATCATTCCAATCACGGTGAATAAAGACGAAATTGTCTTTGAGATTTTTATTGTAGTATTTTAATATATTTTCTTCATTTTGTAAACTATTTTCTACGTCAAAGTAAAAAATATTGAATTTACCAAAGGTGGATAGGTCAAACGGCTTTATTTGGTTGTAATTAGCAGTATAGAGCCTTGTTTTATTGCCGTTTGCTACTCTATTGAGATTCTGCTCACAACGAATAGCGGTAAATAATTTTTCATCAATGAATGTTGACCAATTATCTATACCAACTACACGCACTTTGTTTTCATATAGAGCAGAGCAAATTGAGGCACCATGATAACAACCTAATTCCAAGTAGCTAAGATTTTTCTCATCTACTGAGCATAGGTTGTTAATCAGGTGCAGTGTTCTAGAACCACCTAATGTATTTATGCCGAAAACTTCAGCGGTCAACTTTGATTCATCGGCTTCAGCTTGCTGAATCGCGCTTTCTAGATCCTTTATTTTCATATAACCTCGGTTTATAGTAAGTCTATTTTTTGTAGCGGTTTTTCTATCATCATATCTTTAAGCTTAGTGTTATCCACAAGTAGTTTATTTCCGCCTGTTATTACTTTGTTGCCTTCAGCATTCTCTTTAATGTGATACACATAAAAAACTGTTGACCAGACACCTACTCTAATTATTCTCGCTGGTCTGTCGTTGAGATAAACAACGTCATCGTCATCATAATCACTACCAAGAAAAACCATTAGTCCAGCTACGGAGCTTTCTATTGTTGATTTAAAAAGCAATACCAAAAAGCCAACTACAAACACCCAACTATATTCACCAAATACTGACCCTACGCTACTATTAACTGCTGCTTCAACTAGCTTTTCTTCATTCATTATTTTCTCTCGTTAAAAGGTTAATTGAAACCCTTCAAGAGAACCAATACCCCTTATTAATAAATATAAAACAAGAAGGCAATATGAATTTATTGTATTTTGGTTATTATATTAGAGCCAGTGATACATATAACTTTTATTTTCTCGGATTTACCATAAGTGGTAGACTGCCAAGAGTAATCATAGGTTACTTCTTCTATGTTGCCATTTACAGTAAATCGTGCGCCCTTATAGCAAAATTCTACTACGTTTTGGTTGGGTCTACTTTCTATAGGATAAAGTCTTTCACCTATTGGCCATCTAACAGTGGTCTTATGATTTTTCTGCTCTTGTATTGAGACATTATCTTTATTGACGGTAACTACTCTTGTTTTAAGAAATTTTTTATAATACCGCCATACAAAAGGAAGATTAAATATTCGACCCCCATTGGAAAAGTGATTGTATGGTCTTCTCCATCTCAGTGGATTAGACATTACTTCGCTATAACTAGGCATTCCAGACCCCTGCACAACCCATTGGTTACCTTTTGAAATAAGTATTTCCTCAAGGTGGGGGTGCTCATGTAAAGCCCATCCGGTCTTTCTACAATTCTTAACAACAACCCAATTTTTATTTCTAAAAATGGTCATGTCTTTGTAAACAAAAGTGCCTGTTTCGTCAGTAGGATTAATAACCTCATACCAACTGTCACCAATGGAAGCCACTACGCCTGCGTTATTGCTTATACGACCCTGCCATTTTTGTAAAGATTCCATAAGATCACATACTTTCAACCAAACTGGAGCGGAATCATAGTATGACTGCAACAGGTTATACACTCTATCAAAAGACTGTGAGCAAAAAATTGAATAATGACTGCCTTCTATAAAACATCCATCACCAACTAATTTTACCACGATAGAAGAAAACTTATTAATGTTTTTTGATCTATCTTTTTTTACTAAAAGAGTAGCATCTAGAGCTATCGCTCCTAAATAATAACTAAATGATTTGTTAGATTTAAGAGGCAGAGTTGAAAACATTCTGTTGTACATAGCTCTGTAATTTTCAAGCGCTTCTCTATTTTTTTCTATCAATTCCGGATTTTCGTACAACCTTGCACACAATTCAACAGCTATTCTATGGTGCCATATAGCATTCCAATGGACTATGGGGCACATAGCTCCATCTTGTAAAACAGAAATAGCATCTTCTATACTAACCTTCTCTTTTACAAGGTTGTTATATAGTTTAGATGCTGCTTGTGTAGATGATGGTTTAAGGAATTGATTATACAAAGCCATTATTCTTCTCCGATATTACCATGCCTTGCCGTTCTCATTTTTTTGGAAAGCTCATGTGAATTTTTAAATTGTTGTTTAGTTATCTTGTCAAGAATAGAAGATTGAAACTCTTCTAAGACATCATAAATATCACGGTTTTCAGCGTCAAGATAATCTTTTTGTGAAGAAAGGTTTAATATGGTGTCTATCTTTCTTTCTAATCGAAATAATTTAGTTCTAATCTTTACAATCTCACCATACAAATTGTCTATTGTTTCAGGTTCTGGTGGTGGTTGTTGCAAAACCTCTCTTTTGGCTTCACCGAGTTTTCTTCTATATATCGTAGCGCCGTTGTCAGGTGATTCATATATGTAGTCAGACATTACCAACCAATCCTCTCTTTGGGTTGCTTCAAAACTTGCACTTCTTTTTCTAGTTTTTCTATTTTTGCCATAGCCCATGTTCTAAAATTCTTCAGAGCATCAACATCGGCCTCCAAATCAATACTAACATCTTCTACCTTATCTAGTCGATCAACAAGCTCGTCAATAACCGAGTCTTTATTGTCCCAATCTTCGTATGGGTTATCTTTTGACCATGGCGATGGAGTGTCTTCGTCAACTGGGTCGTTGTCAAAATCATCAAATAAGTCGGCTTGCTCACTATTATCTTCGTAATAATCTTCAAGATCTTCATCATGCGTATCTTCTTCAAGATCTTCATCATGCGTATCTTCTATTTGAAGATTGCCAGCAGACCTCACAAACTCTCCACAATAAAGCAAGTCATTTGTTATGGGGAAAACAGCATGAATTTCATCATCAACAATAACTGGTGGATTCTTTCTACATTCGCCAGCGCAATGCTGGGCAAGTGAAAAATAAAACTTACATTCTGAGCAGCTAATTCTAGAATTGTTTTGCATCACCAACTAGTCCTTTTTAATTTTGTAAATGAAACCGCCAAAAACTACTACAAATATAGCCAAACCAAATACATCATATAATCCAATTAATCCAATGTCCATTTTAGTTACGCTCCTTAATGTTTAGTTGAATAATTTTCTTTGCTACGGTCTTGCCGTCACTTACATTGTAGACGAAAAAATCATAACCATACGCACCTTCTCTTGGTGTGTAATTGAAAAAACCTTTGTATCTATCTTGCAAACTTATCTGACCTTTTTTGGGATACTCTAGAATGTGGTAAACGACCCAAGTATCTTCATCAAATTGTTCGGGTAATGGCAGCACACCATACATACGCTCATCTACTTGCATCTTATACTTATCATGTAAGTGAGGGGTGTTGCCAGACTTCATAAGAGTTTTAGGTCCACCACAACCAACAGCTATATACGAAACCAACAATGCTACAAAAAACTTTTTCATGCTTCTACATCTCCATTATAACTTCTTTGAGTTTATCTAAATCATCACAGATTGTCTGCTTGATTTCTTTCTTCATTGAATGCTTTGTTGTCCGTAAATAGAAACTACATTTACGCTCAAAATCATTCATAGCTCTAAATATTATGCTGCTGGCGTGATAACCAGAAACCTTTTCGGGTGTCTTGCCTTTATATAATTTCTTATACAGAGTGAATAAATCATATTGCTCTTGATTTACAACATAGGATTTGAAGACATCGGTATGATTGGTGTGATATTGCTTCTTGAATGGTGCATCATCGTCTTTGACTTCTTCTTCCACAACAGGCATTGTGACAGTTTTGGTGCGAGTTTTACGAGTGGGTTTCGTCTTCTTGCCATCTCTTTCAAACTTTGCTTGAGCAAGGGCTGCATCCCTCTTAAATTTTTCCTCTGCTGCCAGAGTGGTTGGTGCTTGTGAATTTCTACGTGGCATTCAAATAACCTTTCTGAATTTGTTATATATATAATATAAGGAATTTTAGTAGAAAGTCAAATAAATTTATGAAGCAAATAGGTTATTTTTTGAGGCACTTTTTTTGCTGCTTTTTGCGTCGATTTTGGTGAGCCATGTGGGAATCGAACCCACGCCAAGCGTATCAAAAGCCCGCTGCGCCTCCGATTGAGCTATGGCTCTTATATATGGTGGACCCACTAGGACTTGAACCTAGGACATGTATATTATGAGTATACTGCTCTAACCGTCTGAGCTATAGGTCCGTTTATAACCTTACAGTTTGATGTGATCCGGCCGGTATGTACTTAGTCTTTCCTTTGCTATATCAAAATATTTTTCATCTAATTCGATACCGATAAAGCGCCTATTTGTGTTTTTACAAGCAACACCAGTGCTACCACTACCCATTACAAAATCAAACACTGTATCTCTCTCATTAGTATAAGTTCTTATGAAATACTCTATCATCTCCACAGGTTTTTGTGTTGGGTGTTCCGTCTTTTCTTTGCCAGCAGCAATATTAAACTTTTGGTGACTAGAAGGAACTCTCATATTAGAAATTTTATGATGTTTACGACCTTCAAATTTTTGATAAATTTCTCTATCTTGATTGTTATGCTCCACTGTGTATTTAGAACGAGCCAAACCAGATTCAGCCCTTTCTTGCATCTGACGATTATAAATCCATTTACCTCGACTAAAAACCAATACGCTTTCATGCTCTTTCATTGGCTCTCTAACGGTATTGGCAAAATTACTGCCTCTGTTTTTAATCCATACCCATTCATGTTTGAAGTCTTTTACATTGCTCATAACCAAAGCACTTGTAAAAGGTTGTGAAGCGGTGAAAACAAAGGTGGCGTTTGGTTTACACAACCTATACAAATTTTTCCACATCCTATCTAAATCAATAGGTGTGTCCCATTTGGCAGATGTTATACCATAGGGTAGATCGGCAAAGACCATTTGAATGTCGTCGCCCGACATATCTTCCATAACTTCAATACAATCACCGTTTATGAGCATAAATTCAATACAATCATCGTTTATGAGACCTAACTCTATTTTTTTCATTTATAACCTTTCTTTATGACCAACGTTGGGGATTTTCACCCCGAACGCCGGTCTCCGAATTTTGGCTGGGATGGTAGGACTCGAACCTACGACCTGCATATTAACAGTATGCCATTCTGCCAGCTGAATTACATCCCAACACTTTATTTTGGAGCCACCTTTCGGATTCAAACCGAAGACCTAATCATTACAAGTGATTTGCTCTATCAACTGAGCTAAGGTGGCTTTGTTTTTATGGTAGCTCGTATAGGACTCTAACCTATAACCCCCGCTTTAGAAGAGCGGTGCTCTATACAATTGAGCTAACGAGCCATATAACCTTTTCTTTTTATCTCACTCTATTATAATACATAAAACCCATTTTGTAAACTTATTTCCTAAATAATCCACTTACATTTCTACGTACAGAATTTCCACCTTCACCCCAGTTATTTACCATCTTCCATTTACTAAACTGCTTATTCTTGTTGCGTTGAGTAGAGACAATCTTCTTAAACATAATAGCAAAAAACCAACCAACTAAAAAATAAAACAAGCTATACATTTTAGTCCATCCATTTCCTATGTTTTAAAAGATGCCAACATCTATGTTTAAAAACTTCATACAACAAACGAGATAAAGTATCTGCTTCATAATAACCTGCTTTTACTATTAGTTTCATATTCGCCTCCTCTTATCAATCTTCCCACTTATAATTGTTTAGATTTTCATCTTCATCATCATCATTATCATAAATTCTGTTTTCATAATAATAAGTGTCTTCCTGCTCATCTTTTTCTAACTTATCCAACCACATCGCCATAGCTATTATAGTGATGGTGTTTGTTATACTAATAATAAAAAGCATCCAACCTAAACTCATTTTACCTCATACCACTTTGGTTTGGTTTAAAGCATGGTTTGCCAATTCAACATACTCACTGTTAATCTCAAAACCAACAAAATCACAACCTAAACTTTTGGCAACTATACACTCGGAACCACTACCAGCAAAAGGAATCAACACAAAACAATCGGTCAGTGGTTTGCTGGCCTTTATCAATTTATCTGTTAACTCAAACGGTTTTTGAGTCGGGTGAGAAAATCCATCTTTAACAATTCTTTGTTTTTTTCCAGCAGCGCCTGCTAAAGCAGGTATTTTTAAAACATCTCTTGGTAGAGCACCATTTTCATGGGCAGCATAAGTTGTCTCTTTTGATTTGTTTGTAAAACGTCCCTTAGTAGCCTTACGAGTTTTACCAGCTGCGTTTTTTAAAAAAGCCACCCCATATGGTTCTCTTACATCATCTAAGTTAAAAATACGTTCTTTATCATTTTTCCAACAACATATTATAGATTCATGGCTTCGTTGCCAAAAAGAAGAACGAGAAAAGTTTTTGTTTGTGTAATGCCAAATCAACCATCGTTTGGGTAAATCAATATTTACAGAAAGGTGGGCTAGTATTTCACTGAACCCGTAAATATACATTGTACCGCTCTTTTTCAAAACTCTTATTGACTCTTCAATCCATAATTTAGACCATTCAATATAATCAAACATATTTTGTTTGTCACTATTGTTGCCGAAATCTTTTCCAATGTTATAAGTTGGATCTATTATTATTATGTCAACACTCTCATCTGATAATTTTTTTATCCCATCAATACAAGACTCATTATGAATAATATTAATGTTGATATTCATACGATTAGACCTCATACCATATTGGCTTTCTTGATTCATCTTTCCAAACAGCTATTGTATGTTTCTCATTCATATAATACTGACGATAAGATGTTATACTATCTCCCTCAATCTTACAATAATCTGGCATACATTGAGGTGGTTCTGTAAACGGACCATCTGGCAAGTTTATTGGGGTCTCTGACAAGACTACGGAATACTTGGTATCACATAGATGTCTCTTACCGTAACGGTGTGTATACTCATCACAGAGAGCTACAAAGTGATCGTATAACCACAAATAGTTTTCCTTAGATTGTCGTGCCCAAATAGTA
>Ga0255759_10000667_pt1 | contig 30819 bp, 10 predicted proteins | sample 101ome_20_FD_179959 | JGI IMG/M metagenome (GOLD analysis project Ga0255759, IMG submission 179959) | Coastal salt marsh microbial communities from the Groves Creek Marsh, Skidaway Island, Georgia - 101404AT metaG (version 2) | ecosystem: Environmental > Aquatic > Marine > Intertidal zone >...
TTCTGTACTAATTTTATCATTTATTATATTTTTTAAATTATCAAAAAATCCAGAACCAGTTTGTTTTTTTTTTATTTTTAATAATTTTTTTTTCATCTTTAATATAAATATATATAATTATTTGTTATAAAATTAATAAAAAATAATTCTCTTTCTTTTATATTTAGACATCCTATATATCTATTAATTCTTGATATAGTATTTATATTAAAATTGAAATGAAAATTATAAAATACTGAAGAAAATTTTGCTTTTGTTTTTGTAATAAATAATCTATTTAATTTATTTCGATTTTCTATAGATATTTCTGATGAATAAGGAATATTATTATTATAATATAAACATAAATCGTGTTCTATTACTCTATAAGTATCATTTATATTATCGCTAATATTATATTTAATATAAAAATCAATTATATTTTTTTTAATTTTATGATAATTGCGAATATCTTCTAATAATTTTTTAGGTTGTGTAAAGTATATTTTACTTATTATTAAATCTTGTAAATCATTATTTAATTCTATAAATTTATCATACATAATTACTTTTAATTTATTATATATTTATATATATTTAAACATAATTATATATATATAATGTGATAATGTTATTTATATTATTATTATTAATTCATAATTCATATGGGTTTAATTTTTTTAGAATAAATAAAAATTCAATTATAAATTTAAAATTAAAAAATACAGACTATAAATATATAAATGGTAGATTATTATTCCCTGGAATGAATGGTAAAAATTCGTGGGATACAGATGTAGTTAGTTATCCGGTGGTTTTACCTCCAAATAAAAATAATAAAAAATGGCTAATGTATTATTATGGTTTTGATGGAAAAAATTTTAACAGGAATTTAACATCTGTTAAAAAATTACAAATTGGTTCAAATGGATTTATGGAATCAAAAGATGGATTAGTATGGAATAAAAACACAGAAATTATTAAATCAAATAGTAGTGAATTTAGTTATGATAATGTACAAATTGGTATATCAGATGTATTATATGATAATAATAATTATATCATGCATTATTTTGGTGCGTGTGAAGAAAAAATATTAGGTTATTATGGATTAAGGATGAGATGTCTTGTAGCAAAAAGCAATAATAATATTAACTGGTATAAATATAAGGTACCAACAATAAATATAGGTAAGGAAAATGAGTGGGACCATATATTTACAACCTTTCCTCGTATAACAAAAATTGAACCAGATAATTCAAAAAGTAAATGGTTAATAACATATCATAGTGCAAAATTAATAAATAATGAAGCTTATTTTTATATAGGCGGTATTATATCCAATAATAAATATGGGTTAGGAAAAAAATATAAATTGGGTATCATTTTAAAACCTGGTAATAAAGGTTCTTGGGATGATGGTGGTGTTGGTATTAGACATATTATACATTTTAATAATATAATGTATATGTTATATGAAGGGAAAAAAATAAATGAAGAATGTTATGCGATTGGTTTAGCATATTCAATAAATAATGGTATTACTTGGATTAAAATTGATAAGGGTACGGGGGGGCCAATATTTGAACCAAGATTTAATAAGGATGCGTGGGATAATTATAGTGTAAGAAGTCCTTATATTGTAAAAACTAATGATAATAAAATACTAATGTATTATGTTGGTTATGGAATAAATAAAAATGGTGGGCAAACAACTGCGATTGGTTGTGCTAAATGTATAAATTTAAATTTAACAATGTGGGCGAGAGTATAAGTACTTGTTAATTTATGAATTTTATATTCAATATTATTTTCTTCTAATATTTTAAATCCTTTATTATCATAAAAGTGTAATAAATATTTTTGTAGCAACACCTTTTTTTCAATTTTTAATATTTGTACATAATTGATTTAATGTATTATCTTTTATTTCAATAAAAGCAATAATTTTTTTATTATGACTACATTTTTATTTTCGGTTGGTGTAATTAAATCATAACATTCTTTTATTTTTTAATAAATTGTTTAAAATAAATCATTTATATATAAAAAATTAATTATTCTTTATATTATATGATTTATTATTTATTTAATAGTGTTATTAATTTAATTTTCTATTATTATTTATTTGTATTTATTTTTTATTTTATAATTGTATTTAGTATTTTATTATATTATAAAGTTACTAATTTTAATATCATATATAATTATAATGAACATTTTGATATTAAATCATTTTAAAAAAATCTTTTATTTTTTTAAGTTTTATAGTACCACTAAATATATTATTTATAAGTAAAAATTTATTAAATTTTTTATAAAATTTTTTTTTTATAATATTTGGATTATATATTTTTTTTATGAATATTATATCCCTATTAGTATCTAAAATATCTTTATAACTATATGCAATGTCAATGCAATATAATTTTACTTCACAAATAGGAACATAACAGTATATATAACCTTTTTTCATAATGTTATATATATATTTATTTATTTTTATATCTGTGAAAATAGATTTATGTCATTTTCACGATAAAAAATGGTAAATTATATATATATATGTATTATTAAACTGGTTTATTTTATTTAATGAAAAATCGAGGCGGAAAAAACGGACAAAAATTTGAAAAAAAAATTTAGAAAAATTTTTTTCCCACGAGTTTTACTCATTACTCAAAAATTCTGGTAAGAAAAAGAGCATATAAAAATAAATATTGATACTATATATAGTAATGACAGAAAAAGTTACTCACTTGATACATAAATGTTCAATTTGTAATTATTCGTCAAATAGAAAATATAATTTAATTAGACACTGTAATAGTGTTCATTATATAAATAATGACGATAAAAGTAAATTTTTAAAATCAGGTGAAAATGTAAGCCCGAGCGGTGAAAATGTAAGCCCTGGCGGTGAAAATGTAAGCCCGAGCGGTGAAAATGTCAGCCCTAACCAAAAAAATGAACTTTTTGGTTTTATTTGTAATAAATGTAATAAAATATATGCAAGTAAAAGATATTTAGTAGAACATGAAAAAAAATGTAAAGGAATAGATGATTTAACATGTCCAACTTGTATGATAAGTTTTACAACAAGACAGGCAAAATCTAAACATTTAAAAAGAAATAATTGTAAACCAAAAAGTATTATACACGCTAGAACACCAAATCCACAAAATATTCATACACATAACAATATAAAAACACAAATAAATAATACTATTGAAACACAAAATATAACAAATATTGCAAATCAAACAGTTGTTAATAATTATAAAAATGAAAGGTTAGATTATTTAGATTATGAAAAAATGTTGGATATATTTATTAAAAAATATGATATACCAACCTTATTAACAAAAGAAATACATTTTAATAAAGAATTTCCTGAAAATAATAATATTAAATATGGTAATAAAGAAAATGCATTAATTAAAAAGGATAATGATTATTTATTAAAAGACATAAATGCTTTAACAGAAGAATTAATAAATGAAAAAACATCACAAATGCAAAAATTTGCAGTTAAATATAAAGATAATATTTGTTTAAAAATAGAAAGGCAAAAATATACAGATATTATTGATTTATTATTAAACTATATATTATTACAAGAACCAAAAGAAACTTATAAATTACAAATAAAAAATATAAAAGATATGATAAAGAATAGTAAAACTATAGATTAATATTTAATATTGTGAATTATTAAAATCTTTCCAGTCTTTATTAATTGTGCGACGATTTTTATAAGAATACCTACCATCTTTATTTTCTTTTGTATACTTATTATTAACTTTTACTAGTTTAACGTATCTTGGGATTTTAATAATATCTTCAAAATCATTAAATTTATTAACGTGTTTGTTAAACATTGATGAATTGATATTATATGTCGAAGCCATAAACTTTTTATAATTATAAAGAATCATTTTTTTTTATTTTTCAATATATTTTTTTTATTTATTATTAAATCACAGGAAATATTAGTTAAATCTTGTAATAATAATATTATTATATATTCATTTATATCATCTGGCAATGAAGAAAATTTACGAAATGTATTACATACATCTCTTAAAATAATATTTCCTGTTTTTTTTAAACTATGTTTACCAATATCTTTACTACAATATAAAACTAACTGTCTATAAACTCTATACCAAGACCAATATGATATATTTTTACAATTTTCATAATGATTTTTAATATTTAATTTATTTTTAAAGGATAATATATACCAATCTTGTAAAAAACATTCGATTTTATTATTTATCATTTTATTTAGTAAATATAAAAAAAGTACATTTCTTAAAAAATATAAAAATTTATAAAAAGTTTTATAAAATTTAAAAAAAATAAAGAAATGTACTTTTTTTAAGTCTATAATAATTATGTTCCAAGTGCTCTATAATTATTACATGGTGTACCTCCCCAACCTATACTACTTACTCTATCATTCCACCAACTTCCAACATTATATATATTTCCCGTACCAGTTAAATCAACACATTTACCCTCGCCATTTTTGTGTTGATATAATGTTACTTTTGCATTAGGGTCCTTTTTAAATGATGTCATTGTATCTTCAATTTTTTTTCCACTACTAAAATTATATCTTAAATCATTTAAGTTTGTATATGTACCTGTTGCACCACCAATAGATCTGTTCTGCCCATTATAACTAGTTTTTTGATATAAATGTATTTGATTATATGTACAAAGATTATTTCTGAGTGAATAATAATTGCTTTTACAAATTGCACATTTCCAATCACCATGTCTTGGGCAATTTGCACCAGATGCTCCAATGCCATCTGTACAATTGCATTGATTTCTTGTACATTGTCTATCGTGATTTGTATTACAACTTCTTGTTTCGTGTTCGCCTACGCCACAAGATTTACATCTTACACAATTATTGCCACTTTTATAAAAACCGGTATTACAAGATGTACATATATTTGCACCATCAGTTGTACATGCTGCACCAGTGGCAATAGTGCCATTTGCACAAGAACAAGTATTTTTAATACATTCTCCCCCTGATGTATCACCGCAATTAGATCTATTCTCTCCTGCATCACAAACACCACATTTAGTACATAGTTCATTTCCTTTTTTATTTTTATAAAATGATGGTTCGCATTTAGTACAATTCCAGCTACCATCTTTTAATTCATATCCTTCATTACAATAATTACAGTCTTTTGCTGTTAATTCTTTTATTTCTGCATTTTTATTTTCTAATTTTAATATTTCTAATAATTCATTATTTATATAATCTAATTTAACTTTATTTAAACTATCATCATTCTTTTTTTTTAAATTACATTTTTCAGCAAGTAATCTTTTATATCTTTTTTCTATTATAGAAACATAATCAGGATCTAAATTATGCTTATGAAATTCATCAACAATAATTGATAAATCATTAGAATCTAAACAATAATTTTGTTCAGGATAACCAAAACATATTTGCTTATTTATTTTTAATGTATTAAATGCACGTTCTAATGGTTCTTCAGGGGTTATACCATTTTCACCTTTTTTTCCTGGTTCCCCTCTTTCTCCTCTTTCACCTCTAATTCCTACTTCACCATTTTTTCCAACTAATCCATCAGGACTTGGTAAACATTTACCAGATAAACCTCTTGAACCCGCTAATCCTTTTGGAACATCTATTATGATTGGTTCAATCTGTAATGCATCTTTATCTTCTGGTATATATTCGCCAATTATAATATAACCATTTAACAAATTATTTAAACTTGGTATTTTGCTAATAGCATTTTGTTTTATCTTATTATCATTTAATGTTAATGGTGTATCTGCTGTTATTTTTGTAACAAAAAATATAGGTCCAACACTTCCATTAAATCCGGTTAAACCATTTGGAACAGTTATTAATGTTTCTGTATAATTGTTGCCATTTGCTACATATTTATCTAATAAATCTCCATCTTTATTTATAAAACTAATTGAACCACTATCAAGACCATCGAGACCATTATTGCCTTTATCGCCTTTTAAACCACTTGGACCCATAAAACCATTGTTTCCTTTATCTCCTTTTGTTCCTGGTTGTCCTTGAGAACCTTTTATAATATCACTACCAAATATATCTAATTTTAATTTTGCTTCTTTAATATTTTTAACATTATATAAGTTAAAATGTTCTTTATAATTATTTAATATTAAATAAATTATTATTATAAGTATTAAAATAATTAGTAAATTTTTTATACTATCCATTAATAATTAATTAGATAAATATTAAATATTGTAATGATTAAAAGTCGCTTTTATAACTGTTTTAACATTATCTACATTTACAGCATTACCTAATTGTTTGTATGAAATATTATCATTTTCAGATAAAATAAAATCTTCGGGAAATGATTGTAATCTGGCACATTCTCTAGGCGTTATATATCTTTTTTCTTTACCATATATTGGAATCTGTGATATTGCAACAAGTGTTGGAAAATATTCTGCTTTTTTTACACGAATACCAGACTGTCTTATTTGAATAAAATAATTAAATATTGAATCATTTGGTTTAATTAAACCAACTTGCCATTCTAATTTTCCATATATTTCTCTTTTTTGTAAAATATCTTTATGTTTTTTATACCAAATATCCCAATTATCTTTATATTTATCAATAATTTTTTTATTAGAATTTATATAATCTTGTTTCCATTTTGAATAAGTATTAAATTTTTTTTTTCTATCATCTATATAAAATTCGTGTATTAATATTGTTGGTGATATTTTTTCACCAACTTCAAATATTTTAATCATTTCATCCCATGCTTCTAATACTTTTAAAATATCACCTTTTATATAATATTTTTTATCAATATCTTTTTTCTTATCAAGAAAATTATTAAATATTATTTTTTTATTAGAAATAGGCAGTTCTATATCTAAACCATTATATATATCTTTTCTTATACATACAAAATATATCCGTTCTCTTTGTTGTGGTATTCCATATTTATGAGGAGACATATTAAATAATTGTAAAATATAATTATTTTCATCTAATTGTTCTTTAATATATTTAATAACTTTACCATCATCTACTTTTAAAATATGTTTTACATTTTCCAAAAACATAAATTTTGGATTTTTAACTTTTGCTATTCTTATTATTTCATTAAATAATAACCCTCTTTCATCTGAAAATGTTTTTTTTTTACCTGCATTTGAAAATGTCTGACACGGAAAACCACCACAAATTATATCAAAATCTTCTATATCTTTGATATTTATTTTCTTTACATCATTTTGTACATCTATATTATAATTTATTTTATATATTTCTTGACAATTTTTATCATTATCTGATGCTAAAACACATCTAGTATTTAAATTTTTTAATGCTTGATGAAAACCACCTATACCACAAAATAAATCTATAAATTTCATCTATTAGATATGTAAAAAAAATAGTTTTTATATATTAAATTTAAATATAGTATCCTCTTACTTTAATATATATCCAACCAGAAGAACCACTATTACCAGAATTTGAATAATATATTTTATTATCTTCATCTAATGGTATAATTATGGAAGAATACCATTTACCATAAAATGGTCTATAATTATCAGAATTACCTGGCATTTGTAGTTCAACTGTATTATTTTGAGATATATCTAAACCATTTGCATTAAAAATATCACTTGGTTTAGTATTTCCATGTATATATGATTGTATATTATTATGAACTTTTCCAAATCTATGAACTTGATGATCTCCATCCTGAGAATCTCTAGTAAAAAATACTTCTGCTAAAATAGCAGATGCAGATACAGGTAATTCTGTTAATGTAAATATTAATATAGAATTATTAAAACCTGAAAAATTATATTCTCTATGAAATTGATTAACTAAAAAATGAAGAGTTGTACCGATTGAATTTATTTTTGTTTCTATTTTATTATCTAATTCTGTTACTTTATTATCTATATATTTGGTATTTACTGTTAATGTATTATTATTTGTAACTTGTAATGAATTATCTATTTTTAAATTTGTCCATTTATTGCCATCAAAATATAATAAATCGTTTTTATTTGATGTTGTAACACGAGGTAATAATCCTTTAGTAGTTGTTTTCGTATTATATCTTATAATTACTATACCAGAACCTCCATTACCTCCTTTATAATTTTGATTAGTTACAGCACCAACACCTCCACCACCACTACCTGTATTCGGTTCTCCATCATAACCACTTGCATCTAATAATGAAGAATTATTTCCCGCATAACCACCTGCACCATTACCACCACCGCCTAAACCACCTATACCTAATATTGCAGATGTTGTAAATTCTGTACTATAAGAACGAATGCCTCCTCCACCACCAGCTGCATAATATTTTTCTTTACCTGTTATATTATATTTTTTACCATCTCCACCATTACCTGCTTGTTGTGGTGTTGTTTCTTTTGTATCTTCACCAACACTACCTGCACCACCACCACCTGCTCCCCAAGATGCACCTGAACCTGTAGATGGTTCATCACCACCTTTATTACCAAAACAACCTGTATTATTTAATGAATGAACTCCTAAATTGCCATTAAAACCTGTATTATCATATTTACTATCTATTATTTCTACTATTTTACCATCAATTACATTTGTAGATACAATATTTCCACCATTTCCATTACCTGCACCACCTCCTCCTGAACCACCATCTTGTGCTAAATAATCCGTTGTATTCCAAGTACCGCCACCACCTCCACCACTTGCTCTATATAATGTTGTACCATTTTTATATATTTCACTAGCATATCCATTTGCACCGTAATTACTAGGTGTGTTCCAACCTGTATTTATACCACCATTACCGACTTTAATATTGTAATCTCCATATAATTTATTATTTGTTGTATATATTAAAGTACCTGCACCACCACCAGCACCTTGTCCATTATTACCACCGCCACCTCCACCGCCAATTACTAAAATATCACATTCTACTTCTTCAGGAAAAGTAATATTATAACTTGTTTGATTATAACCATCATTTTTAAGTGCAATATATTTATAATTATTATCAATATCTTTTATTTCAATATATTTTTCATTATATATTTCTTCAACTTCTAATGAATTTAGTATTCTATTATAAATTTTAAAATCATCAATATAACCTTCTAAATCTCTACCTGTTTCATTATGATATGAACCTATATTTTTACCACCAATGTATAATTTTCCTGATGGTTTTGTATTTGTATTATTTTTATTTAATGTAAATATTATTTCCTTACCATCTATATATATTTTATATTCTGGATTTATATTATCTTTACCAATTGAAAAAACACAATGATACCATTTTGATGATGTTAATGTAGATTCCATTAATGGAAAAGCATATGTTTCTGAACCACCAATTGTATTTGAAATATAAAATTTATTTTCATTTAGAACTAACATTAAAAAGAAATCAGTACCTATTGCAAGTAATATATCACGAGTCGTTCTGTCATCTCTTTTAAACCAAAATGAAAATGTAATTCCATCACCCAAATTTATTGCTTGACTAGAAGATAAATATTCATCATTATTTAAATATATTGATTCATCACCTTCAACACTTTGTGTTATTTTAAATTCTGGTGTTCCAGATGGTACTAAATGATTAAAACCTACACTATCTAAATAATTACTATTAAATTTATAATGCGATACTATATCAGTATTATTTAAATTATTAAAATTATCTAAATATACTTTCCTTACTTCTAAATCTGTTAATGCTTTATTATAAATACGGAAGTCTTTAAATTTACCTCTAAAATCTTGATAAGTAACGTGTGAAGCAGGATCATTAAAAAACTCAAAATTTTCTGTTCCATGAGTAAATCCTGTTGTATCCATTGTAGAATCGCCAGTTATAGATGTAGGAACAACTTCCACACCATTAACATATATTTTATATGTTTCACCATTAACAGTAAATAATATATGTGTAAATATATCTTGTGATAAATCAATAATATAATCCAGTAATTTTCCTTTCATAAATAATTCAATTTTACCATTACTATTATAGTTATATTTAATTACTAAATTTAATGGTCTATATCTTATTATGTGATTACCTGTTCCAGTAGTTCCAGATAATTTAGCACAATAAAAACCTATTGTTAATTGTTTTTGCCCTTCTATAAAAATATTTTTAGGTATTTGCAATCTAGTATTATCAATTACATTTATATAATTATCTACAAAATTAAACCCATTTTTACTATCAATAATTTGTAAATCTGGATTATTTAATGTTGAATCAATTAAACTATTATCAAACTTATAATGTGCAACTAATCCAGATACATATAAATTTTGTACTCCAACATTTGGTTCAGTTATATTTGTTATTTCTGGTTCTAAACCTATTACTTTCAATTTATTATCATCAGTAATAGTTAATGTATTTTTATCTATATTCAAATTTTCCCATTTATTATTTTTATAACAAACTAAACTATCATTTGATACTTTTGTATTATCTATTGTTATTATATCATCATATTTCATCTTTTTTGTTTTATATTTTATTATTACTATACCTGAACCACCTGCTCCTGAATATGTTGAAGATGTATATGCACCACCACCTCCTCCAGAACCTGTATTATTTTTGCCATCAGTTGCTAAAATATTGCCATTATTTGTTCCACCATTACCTCCTATATTATTTCCACCTAAACCTGGTGTATTTGAATTGGTACCACCACCACCACCTGCAGCATAATATTTATATACTCCAGTAATATTAATTTCTACACCTTTACCACCAGAACCACTAATATTACTGATAGCATCACCGCCCTTACTTCCTGCACCACCACCACCACCACCTTCATAATATAGAAACATATTACCACCAGAATTACCACCGCTAATATAAGTTAAAGTTGTTTCATCCCATATAGTATTTTCTTGAATATAATATCCAGTTTGCGAATATGATATTTTTTGCTCTACTTTATCATGACCACCTATACCACCCATGGAACCTCCTACACTTGGTTTAATATATTCAGAAATTGCACTATTATATTCACCATATTGACCACCGTGTCCTCCACCGTATCCAATAGAAGATATTCTTGTTGTATTATATGAAGAAATTAAATCAATAATACCTTGATTATTTTCAATACTACTATGATAACCATTATATGCAGGATAATAAGTATATCCATTTGCACTAACTAATGCTTTTTTTCCACCATTACCAACTTTTATATTATAATTACCTTTATTTATTATTGTATTTTTAACATATACAACACCACCAGCGCCACCACCTCCTCCGTGATTAGCACCACCACCTCCTCCACCCCCAACTACTAAAACATCACATTCAGTATCTTCAGGGAAATTAATAGTATGTTCTGTATAATCTTTTGTACTATCTCTTATCCAGACTGCCATACCACCATATCCTGATAATAAACCTGTATGAACTGTAGTACTATTTTCACCATAAATTATTGTATCTGCATGATCTCCAACTGAAATCCATGGATCTTCAGGATTTGTACTTCTATTATACCATTTACTAGTATGTTGTTGTGAATTTACAGATGATTTTAAAATTGTTCTATCTGTATTTGTATATTCACTATTTATTTGATCTTTATTAAAATAAACCCAATGTGTTAAATCATAAGTACCTATACATAATTCATCATATTCATCTTCTGTATATAAAATACTCCAATTATTTGTATTATCATATGGATTACCATATTCAACAGTGCCCGCTATATTATCATTAACAGGATGCCATGTAGATGAACCATCTACTAAATATCTTACTAAACGCCAACCACTAACACCTGTTTTTAAACTTACAGGGTCATTTAATGCATATTGATTATATTTAAATGATATATATTTATACTCATCATCTATTACATAATCAGTCTCAATACTTTCATCATTATATAATAAATTTATTTCTTGATGTTCTAATGGTCTATTAAATATTCTAAAATCTTTAAAATTACCTGTAAAACTTGGTGATGCTACTGTATTACCATCTGTAAATAAATTAAATGTATTATCAGTTGTATCGTGTGTGAACCCACTATCTAAATTACCACCACCTGTTTTAGTATCCACTAACTGATTATTAATATATAGTTTATAATTATCACCTGTGCCTACAAATACTATATTATCCCAATTATCACTTGGATAATATGGTGTTAAAAATGTTTGACCTTCAAATGAAAATTCTAATTTATTTGCATTTCCACCAGTTGCATAATAATAAATTACAATATTAGATGGTCTGTATCTCATTAAATAACCTGTTGATGTCCAATTTTTAATCCAAAAAGATAATGTAATATATTTTTGACCTTCTTTTATTATTGTTTGTGGTAAATCTAATGTAAATGTTGTATCATTATTAACTATTATATATTCATTATTACTATCATAAATTGGTTCATTATCTGTTGTTTTTGTTAAATGATTATTTCCAACATAGTCTTTATAATTTCCATTAAATTTATAATTAGCAACTAAACCATTTTTAATATCATAGTCTTCTGTTCCATAAATTTCCCATTCTGCCATTGCTAATTGTGTAGAACCTTTAGTACTTTTAATAACTAAAGCAAATGTATTGAACATCTTATCTTTTGTTAATCGCATTGTAGTATTTAATTGTTTCTTATATGCAATATTTGCTACACCATTAAAAGTAGTTGTTATATCATTTGTATTATTAGATAATGTTTCTTCATATATTTTTTCCCAATTATTATCATTATCATTACAACCTAATATTACATATTCTTGTGGCAATCTGTCTCTATATGTTGTTTGATAAAGTATTGATACAAATAAATATTTTGTTAATAATATTTTATTTGGCATTTGAATTGTTATCCATTCACCATATATTCCTGCTAAATTATTTGTTCCGACATAATTTCCTGTTCCAGAACTATATAAACTACTCCCCCAAGTTGCATCGTATGAATATGTTGTATCTGGTAATGGTTTATTAAATACATAATGTGGTGAATGGTTATTACCTGTATATTGAGATGAATATTTTATTAAATATAAACCATTGCCATAATCACTACCAAATACATTATACACATCTGGTGATAAACCATCAATTTTTGAAAAGTAATTTCTTCTAGCATATATTGAAGGATATAATCTTTCTTGACTTGTTATTAATTTTTTATTAATTTCTGGTTCTTTTATATTTGTATATTTTCCTTTTAATGCTGGTACAGATAAAAGTCCATTTGTTATATTTAAACTATTATCTACTTGTGTTATTAATGTTTTTGAATATGGTGCATCATCTTTCCATATTTCATATACTGTCCAAGATGATATCGGTGAACCTCTATAATCATCACCATGTTCAGCACTTCTATTTAAAGTAATATTTTCATCTCCTGTATCCGCTGAACCTAAACGACATCTCCAATATATTGTATAATAAACTTTTTCAAGAGTATTCGGTTTATCTAAATATTTAGCACTAACATTACCTAATTCTATATTATCTGATGATAAATTATTATCAGTAAACCATACACTCGTTCCTATATTTTGTACATCACCTGTTCCATCACCACCTGCATCTGTTATCCATTCCCAATCTCCTGTACCAATTTTTCTATATAATCTAGCACCCCACCATCTTGCATTATGTGATTCTTGAGAAAAACCTATAAATGCATTAATTGATACTAATATATCTGATGATATGCTTTTAGGTGTTATTCCTATTACAAAACCTGTTTCTAAATTATTATCAACTGGTTGCCATCCCGTTTCACTTGTTTCTTTTTTTCTCATTTTTTTGTAATCATTGTGTTGCACCTGAACAATCATATCTTTTGGATATGACATTTCTGATTCAATTGCTTTAAGTTTTTTATCACCAGTAATAATTAATGTCTCATTATCTAATTTTAATTTTGACCAGTGATTACCATCATGATATACTAAAGAATCTTTCTCTATAGTTTTTGATTCCACAGATACTATTGTAAAATCACTAATTGTTTTTGTAGTTAATGTAGATGTTTTTGCGTATTTTATTACTACTATACCAGAACCACCCTTACCGCCTTCTGAATTATTAAAATAACCACCTCCTCCACCACCACCTGTACCTTCACCGCCATCCCCACCTTTACCACTAGTATCACCATTAGAACCATGTTTAATTCCACCTAAACCTCCTAAACCAACTAAATTAATTGCACCACTAACAGCACCGCCGCCACCACCACCTTTACCACCATAACCAGAACTATTAGTATAACTAGCACCACCTCCACCACCGCCCCAATAATATGTTGTACCTGTTATATTTATTGGTATTCCATCTCCACCTTTACCGCCATTATCATATGTACCAATATTTGGATCATTGCCATTTTCGCCTGCTTGTAAAGCACCACCGCCACCTCCGCCGCCACTATCATCGCCAACTTTGAAATAACCATCACCTCCTTTGTTTCCATATATTGTCCCTTTTATTCCAACTAATTTACTAATATCACTTACTAACCCTCCTTTAGGATATGGAATACCATCTGCCCCATCAGCAGAAGCACCCGCGCCACTACCTCCACTACCACCATAACCATTATCATCAATTAATTGAGTACTACTACCTGCACCGCCACCATCAGCAATTATTTGAATATTATCTCCAACTAAACTTGATATATAACCTTTTGTATGTGAAGCACCACCATTGCCAACACTAATTGTATATGTTCCTTTATTTAATTTAGTGTTACTATCAGAATACTTACTATATATTACAGCACCTGCACCACCACCGCCACCTAAATGAAATGCCCCACCACCACCGCCACCAACAACTAATATATCACATTCAGTATCTTCATTAAAAGTTAATTCATATATTTTATTATTTATTGAACCATCATTTTTAAACATAATATAGTTATAATCATTATCGTATATATCATTTACTATATATTTTTCATTATAAATTTTTTGTATTTCAACTTCTGATAATGCTCTATCATATATGCGTAAATCATCTATATATCCAGTAAATGGAGCAGTATTATCCCAAGAATTACCTAATTTAATATCACTATTGTCAACATTTAAAAACGCAGCAGCTGTATTACTTCCATTTAATTCTCCATTTCTCCATATTTCTCTTTTTTTATTACTATCAATTTGAAATACTAAATGTACCCATTTATTTAAATCATCATATGCAACAGCAGAATCTAAATCATTAGCATAAAAACCAAAACGCCATTTATTATTAGTCATATGCACAATGTGTAAATTTTGATTTGTTGTATCAGCTTTTCTTTGAGTTAACAAATAATGAGTAGATGAATTAGTAGTTCTTTTAACCCACACAGATATACAAAATGGTTTATTATGTAATGTAAAAGAAGTTGTTTTTAATGATGAATTTAATAAATAAACAGAATTTTTAAATACATATTCAGTTGTAGATATTTCAGGATTACCACTTTCAATAACTAAATCGTTATTATTATCACTACTATCATTATAATTATAATCAAACTTATAATGTGCAATTAAATTATTAATAATATTACGTACAGATAATTCAGATGTATATAAATCATCAATATCAAATTCTGATAATGCCCTATCGTATATGCGGAAATTTTTAATATAATATTTATTTGATGTATATATACTTGTACTATTATTCATACAACCTAAATAATTTGCTTCATATGGACTTTCAGGTAGTTGATTAGATATAGAAGTTGTTTTAACTAATGTATTATCTAAATAACTTTTAATACTAGTAGATGATAATACAATAACAATGTTATGCCAATGATTTAATAAAGGATTTATTAATAATGCATCCCATACAACTTGTGTGCTATTTCTTCTATAATTAACTTTTATTTCGTTTGGTTTAGTATATAGTTCGATATGCCCCGTATCACTAACTCTTTCATCTTTACTTAATATAAAAATACCACTTTGTATTAATGTATCAACTACTTTAACCCATATAGATATTGTAAATTCTTTATTTGTTAAATCAATAGATGGTAATCTACACGTACCATTTCTAACATTATTTATTAATGGTGTATCAGTAGAAATATTATCAATAAATTGTAAAACAGTATAATTTGGAACGTCATTTATAAATATAGGATCATTTGAACCAGATAATAATAAATTATTATTATTACCACTACTATCATTAAAATTTTCATCAAACTTATAATGTGCAATTAAACCTTTATTTATAATAATTGGTTTCATAATTGTACGAACTTGTTTATGACGTATTATTACAGTGCCAGAACCACCATTGTTTCCATTAAAATTTGATAAAGATTTATCATTTGGATTATCACCTCCTCTACCTCCATTCCCATTAGTTTCATTAATTTCATTTCCATTGTCTAATTTTATTATTTTTACTTTATTTGTATGACTAGATTGCCAACCTCTATATGCCCACCAATCTGTTAAACTATTTGGATATCCACGATCAGCATATTGTTTTTTAAAATATGTATTATAAATAAATTGTTCTCTACTATTATTCCAATCTCCATAAGTATTATTCCATCCTATTGTTCCTAATGTATGAAAAATTATTGCAGTTTCTTTATCTAAAGTAAAATTAAAATCTTCAATATCTGGTAAATTTATTGATTCATTATATCTACCGTGCCAATCACCCATAATACCTGGTGATCTAATTAATGGTATATCTTCTATATTTTTTTCCCATCTATTTAAAGAAAAATTATATGAACATTTATATAATGTAGATTGTGATTGTACATTTTCAGGTATAGTACTATTATACCATACTACTTTATATTTTCCAGCAGGTAATAATAATCCTTTAACATCTCTATAATATGTATCATTTACATCTGTCATAGTTGCATGTAATTTTACATCTACTACAGTATAATTTAAATCAGAACTACCTAAATCGTTTAATTGCCAAGAATTTTCACCAACTCTTTTTTGTTCATAATAATACGTTCTAATACCACCTCCTTGATTATAATTATTATCTATACCCTTTAATCCATTTTCTCCTTTTTTCCCATAAATTTCATAACTATTTATTAAATTTATATTTGAACCAGGATTTTCTTGAATTATATAATCATCCAATAACCTTATTTCTTTTATACCCAAACCCCCATTGCCCCCCTGTGCAATAATATTATCAAAAGAACTATTATAACCATCTATACCTCTTGATAAACTTAAATCTTCATTATTTGAATTTGATACCTTCATTAATATTATTTTTTGCCAAGCATCACCCTGATAACCGATATAACCTCTATAATCTTCTGTTTCTCTATAAGTTGGTGTATTAGTATATTGATGTTTAAAATATATATTATACATATTTTCTTCTATACTATTGTTCCAATGACCATATTTATTATTCCATCCTAATGTACCAACTGTGTGTAGTACTATAGCAGTTTCAGTATCTAAAGTAAAATAAAAATCAGGTATATTTGGATGAAATACACTACCCTGATGATGATGCGGTTGCCAACCTCTTACACTACCAATTGCTCTTGTTAATGGTATAGAATCAATGTTTTTTTCCCACTGATTTAATGTTTGATTATATGTACATTTATATAATGTAGAAGTATCTGTATGGTTTGAAGGCATATATCCCTCAAACCATATAACACGATATGTACCAGGAGGATATAATATTCCTTTAACATTTCTTTTAGTAGTAGATGATACAAGTTCTCCTGTATCTAATACTACATTAACAATTGTATAAGTATTATTTGTACTACCTAAATCATTTAATTGCCAACTATCTGCACCGACATATTTTTGTTCATAGTAATAAATATCTTGTTCTAAATTTTCTGTATGGTATTTATTACCTTGTCCTCCATTTCCAACATATATATTATATATTCCTTTATTCAATATTAAATTGTTATTTAATATAATTTCACCACCATAACCACCATTGCCATATCCACTGCCACCACCACCACCGCCACCAACAACTAAAATATCACATTCAGTATCTTGGAGAAAATTTATAGTATATTTTGTTTGTTCAGATACTGCTCTTTCTGGGTTATATTTAAACACAAAATATTCGTCAGTTGAACCGGATATTAAACCATTTTCAATATATTTAGAATCTTTTGAATCATATAATTTTTGTACTTCCGCACCGGATAATACTCTGTTATAAAACCTTAAATCATCTAAATAACCTTCAAATGTGCCGGAATCATTGATAGCCCAATTACCTATTCTTAAATTTTCATTATCATCATTGTTGAAATCAACTTGACTCTGAAAAGTGCTTATTAATACACCATTTCTATAAATATATTTAGTATTATTATTAGAACCTACTCTATTATTTATAAAACACATATGAACCCAATCACCATTCATATCACTTGTATAATTAGTCGCAGAAGAAGCATCATAACCAAAATTATTAAAATACCATTTGTTAGTGTCAAAACCTATATGTAAAGAAGCACCACCCCAACCATTCAAATTACCTTGACCTATGAAAGTACCATCACCTAATACTTTAACCCAAATTGATATAGTGAAACTAGTTCTACCTAAATTAATACCTGATGTTTCTACATACTGATTAGTATTATTCAAAAAATTAGCAGCATTGCCAAAAACACCTTCACCTGTTTCAAGTGAAGGTGAATTCGCACCACCATTAGTTAAATGATAGTTATTAGAAGTTTCGTCTTTAAAAATATATCCAGATATTTCATTTATTGTATCAAACTTATAATGCGCTATTAAACCAGTATTAAAATCGTTATTATTACTTATAATATCAATATATGGTTCTGTAATATTATACATATTTGTAGTATATGATACATCAGGATGTCCTACTACTTTTAATTTATTGTCACTACTTATTTCTAAATATCTTGGATCTAATTCTAGTGTATTCCATTTATTATCATTATAATAAAGTAAATTATTATTATCTAAATTTGAACTATTAACTGTTACAAGATTTGGATTTAATATTGTTTCTGCTATTGTACTTGCTGTTATAATTTTATTATTTTTTGTATTGTATTTTATTATAACTCTTTTTGATGTATTTGATATTTCTCTATTTTCTATTATATCATAATCATTAACCCAAAAGAAATAATTATTCCAATTTACAGATGAACTAAAACCTGAATTTACCGTATCAGATAAATCAGGATAATAACCAGATGAATGTTCGGATGCTAATATACCTAATTCTCCACCACTACCCCCTGAATTAATATGTATATAATCTTTGTGTGGCGCTGCAATATTATTATTAATTACAGGCGACCATTGATCTTCTAAACCAATTCCACCTGTATCTCGTAAATAATCCTTCATTTCTTCGGCAAATGGTAATCTACCTCCTTTTGTTTGTGCCCAAACATTTGCTTCATCCCATGTATTTGGATCATCTAAAACGGAATCAACATTTCCATTATTTAATCCACCATCATAATTAATTTTATTAATATTTTTTGATGTTATTATATTTTGTGAATTATTTTTATTTATAATTGAAGATTCTCTTGAACCAACTGTTAATATATATTCTCCTTGTTCTAATTTATAATTTTCTATATGATTATATTTATAATGATCAACTAGTAATAATTCTGCATTTAAACTTTCTGGAATTGTTAGTTTATAACTAGAATTATCTAATAATTTAGATATTGTTACTTTAAAATTTAAACCCATTATTGAATGTTCTTCTTCCAATTTTAATGTAGATTCTGTATTTGTTGTTTCATAATAAAAAGTTGGTCTATGATAATATTCATCACCAAGATTTAAATCTTTTTCAATATCATTTATAAAAACTTTAGTATAATTACTGTAGTCTATATCACTTAGATTAATTGGATATGAACCAATATATTCAACTTTTACAATATTATGTGTTGATGGTAATTTAAATGTTATATTTCCACGATTACCAGCACCATATCCTGGTCTAAAACCACCAAATCTTGTATTTGTTTCAAAAAGACTAAAAGTATGACTTACTATTGTTTTACCTGCAGAAGTATTTATATCATTTATATAATTGTTAAAATTTGTTTGACTTTCTCCTCTTTGATGAATACTAAAATCATATATTATATCTTCTGAATGGTCAATATCTAAACGACTAATTGTTATTTTTACATTTTTATTCATTACACCATATTCTTCTAATAATTTAAATAATGGTGTACCTTCATAAAAATCTTGATAAACTCTTGTTGTTAATGGCAAACATTTTTGTAATACAATACCATTAATTATTACATCAACTCTATTTGCAGGATTACTTTTAGCTGGTTCATATGAATGACTATTTCCATATTCAACTTTAATATAGTTATAATTTTCTGGTAATGGAAATTGTATAAATCCGTGTGGATCTCCTGATTTAAATATACCATTATCTCCCCAATGTGTAAATTCATAATATACATTTGGAATAGTATCTGCATATGCTTCCCAATTTTCTTTACTAGAATTTCTATTTCCTATAGTCCAATCATAAACAATATCAGGATATTGTTTTTCATTATGATTAAATTCAATATATTTGTAATCTGTATTATCGATAATATTTTCATATACATATTCTTCCTTTCCATATATATACCATTCTTCTATATGCAAAATGTCAACATTACCTAATAATTCACTTACCACCAAACCAAAGTATTGATATGTTTGATTTATATTAACATTTTCTTCAAATATAAATGAATTATATGTTATTTTTTCAGTTTTATTAACCAAAATATCCCAATTGACACCATCATTACTTCCATAAATTATATATTTTCCAGGTGAACGATCTAATGCAGCATTTAATTGTTTAAATCTATATTTCGTTAATATAATAGAGTAAGGTAATTTGATTTTTATCCAATCACCTTTATAATTTTCTATAATATAATTATTTTGATTATATACTCCTAATAAATATTGGTTTGCTAAACCTGCATATCCAGTTGTATTTAAATTAAATAAATTTAAAACTCTATGATCATTATTATATTCTGTACTAGCACTTATTTCATATAAACCATTACCATATTCTTGTCCTAATATAGTATGTGAAGCACTTGTAATATTTCGTGTAGGAGGATACATTTTTTCAAGACTTGTATCTGTTATTACTGGTTCTAAAACATCTCCATCAATTGTATATGAAAAAGATGTTGGAATTATTGGAACATTATATATTCCTTTTACTTTTAATTCATTATCTTGTGTTATTTCAAAATTATTTAATTTAACTGAATCATATTTATTACCATCATAATATATTAAACTATTATCTTTTTTATCTGTGTTTTTAATATGAACAAAACTTGAATTTCCTTGAACACTTTCTAATAATTGTGTTTTATATCTAATTATAACAATTCCTTCATAACCATCGCCACCATTTCCATATGTCCCACCTCCTCCACCTCCTCCACCACCATAATATGTTGCATTTAATCCGTGTAAATGACCTTTTCCTTCACCACCACCACCTAAACCACCTAAATTGTCTAAATGTCCACCGCCTCCACCACCAGCATAATATATATCTTTACCTGTTATATTAATTTCTCTTCCAATACCACCAAAACCATTAGTACCACTACCACCTGGACCACCAGCACCACCACCACCTCCACCTCCTACACTACTATCTCCAATACCTCCAGAATATCCTTGACCATCTATATGAATATTTAAAACATCTCTTGTTAAATCACTTGAACCTAAACCTCCACTACTACCTCCACCAGGACCACCTCTTGATAAATTAGGTTCAACATCACTTGGATATCCTGAACCACCACCACCACCACCTATTGATTTATAGTTAATATTATTACCAACTATCATTGAATTATAACCTTTATGTCCAGATGTACTATTAACAATAGAACCTAAACCACCTTCACCTACTATTATTTTATATGTTCCATTTAATATTTTGTTTGTTTCATATATTAATCCACCAGCACCACCACCGCCAGCATCAGTATCACCACCACCACCACCACCAGCTACAACTAAAATATCACATTCAGTATCTTGGGGGAAATTTATATTATATGATTTTAAAAATGTAATTTTTAAATCTTTACCTAATATACCTTCACTATTAATAGGATCTTCTATTTTTAAATAATCACCTTGATTATAAATATAATCAAATATTCTACTTCCAACATTTGTTATTGAACTTTTAATTTCAGATGTATTTAAATTTTCTAATGAATCTATATAAAGATTTATTGTTGCTATTGAAGAACCATATACTTGTGAATATTCTATTCTAATATAATCATAATCATCAGGTAAAGGTATTAATATACTATTACCTCCAGTATTTGGAAATACTGCTACCCCCCCACCATTAGTTGAATTCCAATTACTAAAATGTTCTACACCTGATATTCCAGGTATAATATTTGCATAATTTGCAAATGTAGTAGCACTTGTTATATTTTGAGCACCAAAATCATATATTTTTTCATTATTATTATATTTAAATGTAATGTATTTGTCAGTTGAATTATCTATTGTAGTATTATTAATAAATTTAACATTATATAATTCATCAATATCTGGTTGAGATAAAACTCTATTATATATTCTGAAATCATCAACATAACCAACAGATTGTCTATCTGTTGAATTTAATGAATTTGCTAATAATATATTTGTATAACTTGTTTCTAATGTTGCATTATTTACTGAATATCTTTTATTTTTATCTAAATATAATTTCAAATTACCAGAACTATCAATAGTTAATACTAAATGATGCCATATATCATCAAAGAATTGAGTATTTGATATTGAGGCACTAAATGTCCATGTTGAACCATTTAGTATTTTACCAATCCATAAACTATTATTTGTATTTTCTTTTGCAACTGTTATTCTATTTGCAGTATCTAATGAAAATTCAAATAAACCAGTATAAGGTGTACTTGTATTTGTAACTTTAAACCAAGCACTTAAACTAATTCCTTTTCCATTCCATACATTATATGGATTTAAAGTTGTTGGTGTATATAAATAAGCATTATTAGATAAATAAATTGATGTATTTCCTATAATATTATATTCATCACTATATAAAATTGATTGTACATTTATTAAATTATATTGATTATCTGTAATATCATTTAAATTATTATTAAACTTATAATGTGCTATTAAATCACTATTGATATCTTTCTTTATACCATTATTATATAAACTTTCTACTTCTGCCGCTGATAATGCTCTGTCGTATATGCGGAAGTCGTCTATATTATTTCCAATTAATGACCAATTATCATTTGCAATAGTATAACCCAAATTAAAATTTATATATGATGATGTTAATGCAAAATTTGCTGATGTTATTCCCACTACATTATCTACATATAATATTGCATTACCATTTACATCTATGGTTAATAGAATATGATGCCAATTATCATCAAATACAATATGATTATATGTGGTTTCCGTGAATTGTCCATTAATACAGTGTCCTAACCATATATTAGTTGTAGTATTGTTTCTTGCCACACTCATTCTGTTATTGATATTTTGTTCAATTTCAAAAAGAGTAGCCCATGTCATACTAGTTGATTTTAGTTTAAACCAACCGCTAATAGTGATACCATTACCGTTCCATATATTATACGGATTTAAAGATGATGGTGATTGAAAATAGTCATCACCAGATAAATAACTTGATTTACCAAATATATATGTTGTATCATCATACTCTATTGTTCCTGTTGAAACTAAATTATGTACATTACCACTACTATCATTTAAATTACCATCAAACTTATAATGTGCAATCAAATTATTATTTAAATTTTCTATTGTATTTTCTATTGTATTATTAGTAATAATATTTGGTGGATTTAAATCAGTTGTTATTGTATCATTAAATGTAATTTCACTAGCATTACAACCAATTACTTTTAATTTTTTATCATTCGTTATTTTTAATGTTTGTGTATCTATTTTTAATGGATTCCATTTATCACCATCAAAATATAATAAATCATTATTATGTGATTCATATTTTGATGGTAATATATCTCTACCATCAATAAATGCCAATTGTTTAGTTGGTACAGTATATTTAATTATTACTTGTTTTGAATTATATGTTTCAAGTTTTCCTTTAATATCATTTTGATATTCTATATTATCATCACCTAATAATAATATTCCATCTTTTGTAGTTAATATATCTGTTCTTTCTTTTTTATATAAATATATTTTTAAGTTTTCATCTATAATTGATGCATTATGTTCTTCTATTTTAAAAATATCTCCATCTGATACAAATGATGAATATGTATTATAACTGCTACCTGAAACACTATTAACTTCTGTATTATTTATAAATATTTTAACTGTTCCTGCATCTTCTGGATTACCATACTCAATTGTTATAAAGTTAAAACCATTTGTTATTGGTTTTAAAGTAAAACTTCCTACTGTTGCACCACCAATATAAGCACCCCCTTCTTCATTGCCAAAATTATCAGTATAATCTGTTACATTATGTGTTCCAATAGTATTCGCATAATTTTGCCACGATGTTAAATCATTATATGGTGTAAAATCATATACTATTGTATCTATTATATTTCCACCAATTGTTAATGAACTTTCAGTTTCACTTATTTTAACAGTGCATTCTCCTTTTATTTTTTTAGATAATATTTCATTATATCGTGTATCATCTACTAATAATATTTGACAATCAATTTCATCAACAAAATTTATTTTATATTGTGTATCTACTGATTTATCTGTTAAACTTCTAACCCATACAGCCATACCACCTGTTTCTTTTAATGTTACTACTGTATCACTTGAATGTGTTCCTGAATAATTAGAACTGGCTTCTTTATAAACTGTTGCTGAATCATGATATTGATATCCTCGCACATTTAATACAGGATCAGCATCATAATGTCTATCATATTGTCTTGGATCTTTAGTCGGATATGGGTATAATGATGTTTTAATTAATTGAAAATGTACATATGAAGTACCTCCATTTGAAAGTTGTAATTGATCTTTATTAAAATATATCCAATTATTTAAATTATAATCTCCAATACATAATTCATCATGATCTCCAAATAAAACACTCCAATGTGCTGTCATATCATTAGGGTCTCCATATACTGCTGTACCAGCTAATTCATCATCTGCTGTATGCCAATAACCTGTTTTACCTTGATAAGGTGAATATCTAACTAATCTCCATCCTGGAACACCTGTTTTTTGACTTACTAAATCTGTTAAATCATTTTCATTATATTTAAAATGTAAATATTTATTTTCAGATTTATTATCATTTTTAATTATTCCTGTTTCTATAAATTTTGATTCAGTATATGTTGGTTCTTTAATTGCATCATATATTATACCAGATGCTTTACCGTATAATTTTTCTGTTCCTTCTAATGATATTTTAGTTGTTTTATATCTTATTATTACTATACCTGAACCACCTTTACCTGTATAATCTATTTCACCAGATATTTCAGTATAACCTACACCACCTCCGCCACTACCTGTATGTGGTACTCCATCACCTGGTACAATATGAGGTGAATATCTATCGCCACCACCACTTCCTCCAATTCCACTACCACCAATTCCTACATTTGCATCACCAGCACCACCACCTCCAGCCGCATACCAAGTATTTGTACCTGTTATATCTATTCCAATACCAGTACCACCATTACCACCATTAGTAGAATCTGTACCACTTATACCTGAACTACCTGCACCACCTCCACCACCACCTTTTGCATCAGTTTGAGCATTTGATGTATCTTGATTACCAGTTCCACCATTATTGCCATAAATATAAAAATTAGTAATATCATTTGAAAAATTATATAAATTACCATAACTTGATTTTAAAGTATTTTGAATACTTATTCCTTTATTATCTCTAAATGGACTATCAAAACCACCACCACCACCACTACCACCACTATTTCCATTTGGGTCTTTAGTATAATTACCTGAACCACCACCACCTCCTCCTAATGCTAAAGCATCTAAAAATTCACTTGATGTTCCATTATTTCCATTTGTCCAATCTTCTATTACTTGTTTACCACCATTACCAACTTTAATATCATATTTACCGTGTGGTATTATTATATTTTTTGCATATATAACTCCACCTGCTCCACCACCACCACCATCTCTATTACCACCACTTCCACCACCACCAACAATTAAAACATCACATTCAGTTTCTTCCGGAAAAGTTATTTCATATTTTGTTTGTTCTTTAATATACCATATCCATTTATATATTTGATGTTGTCCATCATTAACAGTACCAGGATTCGCACCTGAAGAATGTACTTCACCAGTTAATGTTCCATTATTATCAATTATTCTATAAAAAGGTTTTATAGGTGGTGTATATCCTGATAATCCTTCTAATGAAATAGCAAACCATATAGAATGTTGTGCCGCATCTGATGCATATTTTAAATGTAATCTATTTTCGCCTGTAATTGTTCCATTATTTACTCCTGAAACATAATTATCCATTTCTGTTTTAGTTGGCAATCTTCCACCATTTTGTATTGCTATTGTTTGCATTTCATCCCAACTATTTGGTAATGGATCATTTATTACATTATAAATATATTCAATATTATTTTCATCATATTTAAAAGAAGCATATTTATATTCATTATCTATATCATTTATATTTGCATAATTTGAATCATATGTATCTGAAATTGTTGGTAATAATATATTTCTTGTTGCTATTGTTGATTGTGGTGTAATATTAATATTAGTTGTTCCAGAACCTAATATTGACCCACCTGTTAATGTAGTTGTAGTAGTAGTTTTTGTACCAATAGAAACAATTTCAATGTAAGGTTTAAATAAAGTACCTGATGAACCACCCACAGTAGCTACATACGCTGTACTACTATGAAGAAATATTTGTCTACTTGTACCATCTCTTTCTCTTCCTTTTACCTTTATATTTTTTAATTCATTCCAATTTTTTAATTTATAATTATAATAATCATTAACATCACTAATTTCAATCATATATTCTATTGGTACATACATATCACCATATTCAATATTTCCTATAAATTGAATATCGCCACAAGGATTATTATCTATATATAATTGATGTCCTAAATGTGTCCATATATTTCCACCATCTGGATTGTCATATTGAATATGAACAAATAATTTATATTTTACTATTTTTGTTCCTATTGGAGGCATATAATCTATTTCTGAACCAATTATTGTTTCATATGTTGTTGTTAAATATTGCGTTGTTGTAACATTGGGCATTATATATGAACCACTATCAACGGTTATTATTCTACCATCAGATATACTATATAAATTTTCTAATATTTGACCTTCTTTAGTTGTATTTATTGTTGTAGTTTTTCCAGGTACAACTTCATATGTTTCTGTTATAACTGTTTGTGATATATTACTACCTGAAGAAACACCACCAACAACTGTTAATTTATTATTACTTGTTATTTCTAATGTATTTGTATCTAATTCTAATCTATTTACATTATTAACACCATCAAAATATAATAATGTATTGCTTTCAGGTGTTAAACTTGACAATGAGGATAATATTGGGTCGCTAATAGCTACTTTATAAGTTGTTTCTGTTCTATATCTTATTATTACTATACCTGAACCGCCATTTGTTCCACTATCTTGTCCTACACTTTCATTTTCTTCATTTTTTCCACCACTTGCGCCTCCTCCACCAGTACCATTAATACCTACTCCAAAAACACCTGTTTTGCAATTAACAGAAGCTCCACCACCTAAACCACCATATGTTAAATAATTTGTATTTGTAGAATTACCTGTTTTACCAGCACCGCCTCCTGCAAAATATACTCCTTCCTCTACTAATGGTATTGGACTTACTGTTGTTGAAGTACCAGATTTATAATATAAATTAAAGTAATCTTGTGCTGTTCCTACATCTCGTGTTGTAGCACCTGATACTACATATTCTCCATAAGATGTACCAAATATGTTTTTGAAGTTATATTCTGTTCCATCAATAGTAACTTTATGAAGTCCTATACCGCCTTCACCTCCATGATCTGCCGTTGTGTATGCTTGTGAAGTTTGTCCTATACCACCAGCACCACCGCCACCTCCACTTTGATCCCCACTATCTGTTGATGAATCTCCACCTGCATTACCAAAACCTCTTCCACCATATGTATTTTGTATGGATGCACCTCCTGATGTAGCAGTATTACCACCACCGCCACCACCTGAACCTCCTGCTACACCTGGTCCTGAATATTGATCTGTTGTAACACCATCACCACCTCCTCCACCACCAGTTGCTATGAAATTTTCTACTCCATCAGTTCCTGTACCATCATATTTTTCTATTAAACTATTAGCACCATTTAATCCTGCATCTGTTTGTCCTAAACCACCATTACCTACCTTTATAGTATATGAACCATTTGCTATATAATTAGGTAAAAATACTAGACCACCTGCACCACCTCCCCCACCTACACCATCATTTCCACTAACAGTGCCTCCACCCCCACCGCCTCCACCACCAACTATTAATATATCGCATTCAGTATCTTCGGGGAAGTTTATTGTATATTCTGTTTGTCCTGATACTGCTGTGTCAGGATTATATTTAAATGCTATATATTCATCAGTTGAACTGGGTATTGAGCCTTTTTGAATATATTGAGCGTAATATAATTTTTCTACCTCCGCAGCTGATAATGCCCTGTCGTATATGCGGAAGTCGTCTAAATAACCATCATATTCTCTACTATCTTCATTGGTAGTCCATCTTCCTATTTGGAAGTTATAATTTTGAGTTATTTTAGGCATCCATTTATTGGTATATGATTGGTCTAAAACTCCATTTACATATACATAGTGATTATGCTCTTTTGTAGTCCAATTTGTTGACATGGGTTCTAAAACAAATACTACGTGCGACCATCCAGTATTAAATGCTGGTAATTGTGTAGTTATTGAAAAATTGCCACTATTATTAGCTTCATTATTATTTGAAACTACAAAAGTTAAATTATTTGTAGTTCCTGAACCAGCATCATTAGCGCTCCAATGAGCACATTGGAAACTATTTACATTATTACCATCTCCATTAGGAGAACCATAAAATACTCTTCCAAAATCTGCTTGTCCAACTGATATACTCCAACACCAAAACGATATGGTTATAGGTTTTTGATGTAGATAATTATATAATTTACTACTATTGTTATCTATCACCAAACTATCATCGTCACCAGCACCAGAGAAATAACAAGAATTATTAAAAACACCTTTTGTTGTTTCTAATGTAGGTGTTCCATTTAAAGTAGCATTTAAAGTAGAACCAGTAGAAGCACTATTTAAACCTATATTAGTGCTATCATCAAACTTATAATGTGCTATCAAACCTGTTGTTATTTCTGTTTGTACTAATGTTTGTACTAATGTTGGTACTAATGTTGGTAGTTCTAAATTAGAAGTTAATGTAGCACCTTCTATTAAAATGTTATTGCTATTTATAATAGTAGTACCACCGCTGCCACCAGAAGAAACACCTCCTACAACAGTTAATTTATTATCATTATTTATTTCTAATGTTGTTGGATCAAGTTCTAAGTAATTTATACTATCAATGCCATCAAAATATAATAATGTATTGCTTTCTGGTGTTAAACTTGATAATGATGATAATATTGGGTCAACAACCTGTGTAGTAATAGTTACAGATGTTTTATATCTTATTATTACTATACCTGAACCTCCTGCACCTCCATTACCAGAACCTCCTGCACCTCCTCCTCCACTACCTGTATGATGTGTTGCGTTCTCTCCATTAGTATCTGTATCTCCTCCATCACCCCCTCCTTTACCTCCACCTCCTTGACCTCCATCACCTCCATTATTACTTTGTTCTCCACCACCTCCCCCACCCCCAGCATAATATATATTAGTGCCAGTTATACTTATTAGACTTCCGTTTCCTCCATTACCTGCTGCTGATGATGTCGCATTGACACCGGCACTACTTGAACCACCTCCCCCTCCTGCATTGGCATTTGAACTACTGCCACTTCCTCCATTATTACCTTGACCTGCTGTTCCGTTTCCAGGTTGTTTGTTTTCATTTCCACCACCAACTGTTCCACCTCCACCACCAGATCCACCATCCCTGCCATTTCCGGAATTTACCTGGTCGTGTGTTGTATTTCCTCCACCACCCCCTCCACCTATGGCTGTGCTGGCATGAAATGAAAAACTGGAATCATACCCGTTATGTCCTGCTTGACTACTAGTGCTTTGTTGTGCTCCACCATTACCCACTTTAATGGTATAATTACCAGCACTCACTGTTTGATTTTGTAAATAGATTAAACCACCTGCACCTCCTCCTCCACCTGCTCCATTATTTCCTGACTTACCTCCACCACCACCTCCTGCAACTATTAATATATCGCATTCAGTATCTTGGGGAAAGTTTATATTATATTCTGTTTGAGTATTTGATAATGTAATTATTAAATTTCCTTCTATTACAGATTCCCCCAATTCATCTATTTTGAAAATATCACCTGGACTAACTATTTGAGAATATGTTTTAGATTGACCTGTTGTGG